>FLOH01001122.1_pt1 | contig 43881 bp, 40 predicted proteins | sample 756751 | NCBI WGS metagenome assembly FLOH01 (sample SAMEA4026879, study PRJEB14308) | marine metagenome | biome: coastal water; material: water | depth 74 m
TACGCTTGCATAACAACACGTCGCAAAAAGAAGGGCGATGGAGATGAATATCATTACATATCAACCGAACAATTTCTCACACTCAAAAACAAAGGAGAAATCATCGCTGCTACAGAAATACCATCCAGATCAGAGAATCGTTGGTACGGATATCGTTCAAGCGACATAGAAGCAATTTGGGAACAAAAAAAGGTGCCAACTGTAATAACAGAAATGCAATTGCTCCAAGATCTGGCACGTCATTATGGGCGTACATCTATCCTCTCCTGTGGACTATTGCCACCTGGCAAAAATACACGAGCTATGCTCTCACAATTACTGCATAGATTGCGCAACAGAGGACGCGATACAGAAGAAAGTATCCAAGACCGACTACGTAATGCAAAGAAGGACTTGCAGTTCTTTGATGATCGAAAGGATCTATTCGATTATATCTTCGTTAACGAAGATCTAGATGCTGTGATTAACAAGATGAAGGATTGTATTCTTTCTTTTATAAAACCTCTCATTCCTCAACAGAAAGAGGCTACTTAATAGTAAATACGTTATACTACCTCTATGCCGAGACCGCCATTATGGTACTGCCGGCAGATAGAACTCTTTGCTGATTTAAGCGAAGAAGAAATTATGGAAATTGTCAGTGGAGCAATACATAGAGAATGTCCTATAAAACAAATTCTATATACACCAGATGATCATCTGGATTTCACTTATGTACTTAAAGAAGGAGAAGTTACACTTTATAAAATCACAGATGGAAAAAAGATAATAATTGATATTCTTAAACCAGGTTCAATCTTTGGGAATATTGGATTTTCGATTGGAGATGGAAAGGGAGTTTTTGCAGAGGCATCACAACGCTCATTTATATGCACACTTCCACAAGACTTCTTTTTAAAACTTCTTCAAAAGAAGCCTAAGGTAGCTGTGCGTGCATTCTCTATTTTGAGTAAGCGAATCGCACAATATCAATCACAACTGCAGTTCCTTTCTAGCCTAAATGCTCAGCACAAAATTTTGGCAACAATCGAACTCTTAAATAAAAAAGATGAACAAAGTATTCTGCCACCAATTTTGCGCAAACGTACAGTAATCACGCATGAGAAACTAGCTAGTATGACAGGTCTAACACGAGAAACAGTGACCAAACAGCTCAAAAAACTAGTACAGGAAGGACTTATTACATTAGATAAAAAATACATGCGACTAACACAAGAGGGATGGAATCTAATAGAATCAATCAAATAAGATGAAAAGAAAGAAGATAGTTTTATGCTACAATTCATGCCATGAAAACCATCAATAAGAATTATATTTCACAAACTCGTATTCTCACTGTTTTCCTCTTCTTATGTATTTGTGTAGGAGGAATTGTGACATACGCACAAAACGATCCAGAATTAGAAGGTAATCTTGTAACGGAAAGTGGAAGCTTACGCGAAACAATAGACACACTTCAAAAGCAACGTTTGGAAGATGAGTGGCAAGCGCGAATAGAACTAAGTCAGGAATTTCTACAGAATTTGGAAGATGTACAGGGCACAAGCAAAGCATTCCGTCGTTCGGAACAGCAATACCTTGAACGTCGATACGAGCATCGTAACAATTGTGCAAAAGACTTGCGTAACGCAAGTAAGTACACAAAGTTCTCAACTGCATTACGTTGTTACAAAGCAGACTTAACACTTAATGCAGAGATATTGCGCAAAGAAAGTGCATACCTAGAACAAATGGCTGGTGTATCAGAATCTACACGTTCGCTCGCACTTACAAGAACAAAAATGCTTGCAGATTCCATTTCTGCACTAATCACAGGTATAAACAGTGATGTATTCGAAACACTAGAAGACTTGGTAGAAAGCAAGAGGAATCTACTGAAGAACTACAGAATTCCACAGTGGCTTGCTGTTAATCAAATGAAAGCTGAGCAACTATCTACTTGGATTGATAGTCTTGTAACACGAGTGGCACTCGTAACAGAAGAAGAGCAGGAAACATTAGATGCGACAACAACATCACTTCTTCTAAATGGCATCACTTGCTTGGATGAAGCGCAAAAGCTTCTAAACGTAACTATAGGTATTCAGGAACCAGAAGAAGCAAGAGAGCAACTAACAGCTGCAGAGGAGGAGATACAATCTTGTCTCCCATTATTCACAGAAGCAGGAAGAACATCACAAGATGAAGCAGTTATAGTGGAAGAAATACAAGAGCCACAATTGGAAATAAGTAGAAAGCTAAGGAGTAGGTTGGATGAATATTTCCGAATAGGAAAACAATAGTGAAATATGGAGCAATCTAGATTTCCATACCGCATAGAGAAAACAAAGAATCGTCATTCACGCGCGATTCTCAAAAACGATACAATCGTGATACGTCTCGCGCGCAACTTGTCGCGAAGAGAAGAACTTAGACATGTAGAAGATTTGCTTCGACGCATGAAGAGTCATCTCTTAATTGATCGTAAAAAAACACATATTGATCCATTCAGACCACTGTTGGATGGAAAATCTATGCATACAATTGAGCTTGAATCTGGTGATACATATACGTTTTCACTGGTGCCAAGTAAAAGGGCAGGTAAAAGGAAAACAGTAGATGGATGGGAAATTCGTGTAAGCCCAAGTATGAAACAGGCAGCTCTCCATAGATCTCTCTGGAATACATTATCTAAGGCACGACTTACACAAATGGAGGAACTGATAAAAGAGGTAAACGAAAGAACTCTAAAAGTACAAATAAAAAATGTGCGACTACGCATTGCTGTGTCTCAATGGGGTAGCTGCTCTTCTCGCGGAATAATAGCGATAAATACAGCACTACTTTTTGTTCCACAACAATTATTGGAATATGTAATCATCCACGAACTTGCACATATAAAATACCCACACCACTCCAGTCGTTTTTGGGGACTGGTAGCGCAGGAATGTCCTTTTTATGAGGCAGCCCGTAAAGAGCTAAAAGGATATCGATTGCCAACATTGTCATAAGCAAACCAAAAGAATAATATTTCTTAGCAATTCCCCCTAGCACTATGTGGTATTCAGATGATGAAGACGATGACAATCCAGAAGAGGAAAAGGAGCGTAACTTGGAAGCAGGAGAGTATGACTTAGGTGATGAAATCGGAACGCGAATTGGCGAACACGATGAGGATCCATCTATCTGATTACGTGCGAATTGTCTCTCCTAGTTGTTGGAATAATTGTTCCAGCAAAAATATCGGCAGGCCAACAATACCAGGCCAATCTCCTTCTATTCGTTCAATAAGCAATTGCCCTAGACCATCAATTTGAAAACCTCCAGAGCGATCTTTCCATAAACCCGTTCCAAGCCACCAATCAATATCCTCCTGTTTAAAATCCTTAAAAAGAACTGTGCTGGAAGAAAGTCCTTCTGCTGCATTGCCATCGGGAGCAACAATGCATAAACCAGAATGAACAATAGAAGCAGAGCCACTATGGCGAATGAGCATTTCTCTCGCCTCATGTTCATCTGCAGGTTTCTCTAGCAAAGTTCCATCTGCAGCCACTACAAGAGTATCGCAGCCAATGACATATGAATCTGGATAGGACACGGCAACATCAAGAGCTTTCATCCTGGCAAGTACGACTGATCGCTTTGCTGGTTCACACTCTGGGCAATCTGATTCTTCAATAGTACTTGGTTGTACAGAAAACTGGAGGCCAAGACCAGAGAGGAGTTGTTTCCTCTGTGGACTAGCCGATGCAAGAACAAGTGAAAGTGCCATCTAGAACCAAGTATAGCTTCTGCTTACTGGGCCTGATAGTGCACTTGATCCCCTTCTTCTTTCTGGAACAACTGGCTCAAAGATTCCTGTACTTGTCGGATACGATCACGCAAAGTGTTTTTCTGAGATGCAGAACGTTCCAATCCACTTGTTGCACGATCATTTAGAAATCCGCGGATATTAGAAGTATCACTTCCAGAATCCTTCAGCATTTCCACACATAACGTATAGAGGCCCTTTCCAGCAAGTGTTGTTGGACATGAGCCACGCTGTGAATACTGTTGCACAAGTGCACGTTCACGAGCAGTCAAATTAGCAAGCTTGGATTGCAATGAAGGAGCTGCTTTATGTACAGACTGTGAAATATCTTCATCCGTTCGAATAAACTCACGATATGAATCAACGTCATTAACATCAGGACATTCTATGGTTTTATCCGTCATGCGCTTCGTAACACAATCATCCAAAGCACGCTCAAATCCCAAACGCTGCTGCAAAATGGCAGAGCGATTATTGAGTGCACGCTTTTTTGCTTGTGACTGCGAAGTAAAAGGCTCAGTTTCGTAAGAACGAACTGATCCTAATAGTTTATAAGATGCGAGCGATGAGCTCACAGTAACCAAGACAAGAGCCGACAGAGCAACAAATGGAAGTGTACGACGCGTCCGAGGTGTAGGTGTATTCATAGTAAATTGTGTGTATGTTTAACATTATTATACAATATTTATCTATAAATTACAATACCTTACAACCCAACAGATTTGCGCACACGCTCCATCGTAGTTTGTGCTACTTTACGAGCCTTTTTGGCACCATCCTCTAATACATCTTTCACATATGAATCAGTTAGAGATTCACGTTTTTTACGCATCTCAGCAAAGAAATCCATGTATGCATCTAAAAGACGCTTCTTCGCATCTCCATATCCAATTCCTGCTTTATATTCCTTTGCGAGAGTTTTCGACTCTGAATCGGAAAGAAATAGCTTATGCAATTGGAAAATCACGCAAGAATCAGGATCTTTTGGATCTTCCTGCCCCTTTGAGTCAGTAACAATTCCCATAATTGCCTTCTTGATCTGAGCATCCGTTCCAAATAGAGGAATTGTATTTCCATAACTTTTACTCATTTTTTGCCCATCAGTCCCTGGTACAACTGCAACTTCTTCACGTATAACAGGCTCAGGTAATACAAATACCTCACCAAAGATATTGTTGAACTTAGCAGCAAGATCGCGAGTCATTTCTACATGCTGTTTCTGATCTTTGCCAACTGGCACCAGATTAGTATCGTAAAGAAGAATATCTGCCGCCATGAGTACTGGATATGTAAATAGTCCTGCTGTTGCGTCAATCCCCTTCTGAACTTTGTCTTTATATGAAACAGCACGTTCCAATAATCCCATAGGAGTAACAGTAGAAAGAATCCACATAAGCTCCGTATGTTCAGGAATGGCAGACTGGTAATAAATAATTGCTTTCTCTGGATCAAAACCAGCGGCTAGGTAATCTCTTACGATATCTTCACGCGCCTGACGAAGAGCCTCCTTATCATGCAATGTGGTCATAGCATGCAAATCAGCAACGAAGTAGAAACTTTCATCTGCCTTATCCATGTATTCCAAATTTGGCTTCATGGAACCAAAGTAGTTCCCAAGATGTAATTGACCCGATGGCTGCATACCAGAAAGAACTCGCATACAAATAAAGTGTAGCAGGGATCGCACATAGCGTAATGGGAAATTACACTATATCGACTTCAAACGTTTTATTAACTGTTCAAATGGACGCGGTAATGGCGCTTCTATATGCACTACTTCCCCTGTAATTGGATGTGGCAAACTCAAAGATGAAGCATGCAAAAAGAACTGACGGAAGTGCAACTCACGAGTGAAGAGACTGTTGAACTTGGCATGTCCATATACACTATCTAATACAAGTGGATGATTGATTGCGGCAAAATGACGACGGATCTGATGGTATCTGCCTGTTTCTATTTCTGCCTCTATATAAGAAGAATTTGCAAACCGATCTAGTACATTATAGTTAGTAACTGCCTCTACCTTGCCCTTTCCTCGTGCAGGTAAAGGCATACGCAAAACACCTTTGCTCTTCATTATTCTACCCATTACAAGAGTTCTGTATATTTTGCGCCATCCTTTGAATTTGGAATCTAGAATGATTTTTTCTACATCTTTATTTTTCGAAAACACAACCACTCCTGATGTTTCAAAATCAAGACGATGTAATGCACGCAATCCTTTATAATCTTTTTTAAGAAAATCCAACAATGGCAATTTATCTACCTTACCTTTTCCTCGTACGACAAGTTCGCCACTGAGCTTATTGATGCCTAGTAAGGAATCATCTTCGTAAAGGATGCGCTCGGAAGCAATGGGCATATAGAGAGAATAACAGAAAAGGCTCCGCTATGCTTTGTTGGCCTGCCAACCATAGCCGCAACCTAAGTGGGAAAATAGTCCGCCTCCGCCCTTCGGGGCTACGGTGGACAACTTTCGCTGCGCGAAGGTTGGTGGACGATACTGGAATCGAACCAGTGACCTCACGAATGTGAATCGTGCGCTCTAACCAACTGAGCTAATCGTCCATGGTGTAAAAGAGAACAGGATAGGCTTCATTATATATCTTCAAGCGAAGTTGCCCGTCCGAAACGGATTTCATCCGGGCGGGGAAACTGCCTGCCCGCCATAGTTCTACGAAGCTTGCGAAGTAGAACGAAGGTGGGAGCTAATCGTCCCCGAAGGGGTCCCTTTGGGACCATGGTGTAAATAAGAGCAATATATGACTTTTATACTATCTACGAGTGAAGTTGCCCGTCCGAAACGGGTTTCATCCGGGCGGGGAAACTGCCTGCCCGCCATAGTTCTACGAAGCTTGCGAAGTAGAACGAAGGTGGGAGCTAATCGTCCTTTTATATGAATGAGCTATTATCTCGGCGAAGTTCCTATGGAACGAAGACGGATAATCGTCCATATGCGAAACAGAGTTTAGTCGTGTAGAAAGAATGATTGCAAAGACTACAGTCGAATTCTTATGCTGCAGCGAATTCTGGATCATCGCCCAAACGACTCCCCTCTGGTAATTCTTGTCCTTGATACTTGCTGTGTGGCTTCTTGCCGTATGGCATCTCTGCTGGACTAGACATCTGTTCAAAGGCAATTTGGCATACTCGCATACCAGGATACAGCGCAACAGGGACACGATTTAGATTGCTGATTTCCAGTGTGATAGTTCCTTCGAATCCAGGATCTACAAATCCTGCTGTGGAATGAACAATGATACCCAATCTACCAAGAGAACTGCGTCCTTCTACACGAACGACCAAATCATCTGGAACAGCAATACGCTCTTGTGTAACACCAAGAACAAACTCGCCGGGATGAACAATAAAAGATTCACCTTCCTCTACTGTAACCGTACGCATGCCTGTACTCAGTGTTTCTGGTTTCTTTGGATCCAATACAACAGACTTATTATTATCGTAAAGTTTGAATGTATGCCCAAGGTGTAGATCCATACTACTAGCATGAATGTACTGAAGAAGGTCAGCCTGAGCAGACTCTATGCGTACACGACCAGATTCTATTGCCTTGCGAATGTCTTTATCGGAAAGGATCATGGAACGTAAGGGTAGCACAGCACACAAAACTTTAAGAAAGAAATTGTCCTTGGCCTCACTTAGCAGGACAATATGGTGGCTCGATGATAGATTTGAAATCAACCACAGATAGGATTTCGGAAGCCGATCAGGCAGGAGGATCAACAGAAGATACTCAAGAGAAACGTGAAATACGTAATAGAATACGCAACGCAGCTCTTTCTAATATACGCGCTGCTGTGACAAGTACGAGTGCACTTACTCAGGCAGATCTGGATAGCTATGAACGTATTGGGCTTTCAGAACAAGGACTAGAACAAGGAGGGGCAAGAACTCATGAAGATAAGAAACGTTTTCTTGAACAGACTGCTTCACGTTACATCCCAGAGGTAATCGCAGATGTTAAACGAATGGAGAGCGATTTCCTTTCTAAGGTAAACAATTTGGAATCAAAAGGAATGGATAAGGCAAGTGCGCAACGCTGGCGCGATTGGCTAAAAAAAGGCGATAAACTCTGGTTCCAGAAGAAGGTCTTTCTCCAAACGAAGTTTCCTACACTGCACAGGCGTTGGACAGAGCTTCTATCTGACGAAAGTAAACTAGATACGAAAATAAAATTACTAAAAAAAGATTCACGAAGTATCCCAGAAATAAAAGCTTACCTCGCCTCAGACTATAAGAGAGGTAGCATTAGCAAACGCGAGGTAATTGTAAACAACGCACTTGCAAGCATTGCGGCACATGAAAAAGGAAGAGTACAACTCTATAGGAAAGCACAATCAGTTCTGCAAGGTGCGGTAACGCGCGGTGTTCTGGCACCGAATAAAGTAAGTGTCTGGATGCGCCGCATCTTCGAAAGCAATGCAGATGACAAACTAATCACAGCATTCCTTAATGGAGGAGGACATGATTCACTCACTTCTATGATGGGACGTTGGACAAAAGTCCGTGGCCGATTCGATGAAATAGAAAAGAAACGTAATGGTAGTATCGTTCAGGGATTCCATTTTGTTACAGTTGATACATTCCTACACTGGCGCTATGACGCACGCGAAGCGTATGCAGATCAAGCAGAACGAAGATTACAAGAAAGCCCAGAAGGAATTGGGTACAGAATCCTGCTAGATATTCGACGAGAACTAGATATGAAAGACTGGCGATCTGCACAATCGCTAATGGATAAGGCAAAAATGTTGCGACTCTCTCAGCAAGAACGTGGTGAGCTTACTTCAATGGAACAATATCTCTCTACACAGAAATCTATTGAACCACAAACAATACAAGATGAGGAGCACGATGCAGACCCAAATGCAGACATGTTCAAGGCACTAGCAGAGCTCCAGAAAATTAATCCAGGTGTCTATAACCTATACAGGCTCGCAATGGAACGAGGAATAGGTGCGCTTAGTGCGCTTTGCTCGCTTATGTACAACCGTTGCTGGTGCAGAGAACATTCCGTGATGGAAGGAAGCGATGAATCTAGGCTACGAGAACAGGCAAAAGAAGAAACCGAAGAGATTGCAGAATATGGACACCACGAAGGATATGAGAACAACTACATCCCCGGACACGGGAAAGAAGTAATCCGCGACCAAAGCAAAGGAGAATGGTCACCGCAGGTCCTCCATATTGCCAACGATACAGGGGCACAAACTGCATTGGTAGCCAAATGTGAGTCACAACAGAATAACTATTCATTTAAATACTGGTCCACATTGATACCAGAAAACTTGGGATACTCGGCTCACCAATACATTGTCTTCAACTTAAACTGGCGACTAAAGAGTGGCCTAAGAAAAGCAGGATCCTTATCAAAAAATACACTTATATCCAGTCAATCCTTAAAAAAACAACACTAGCTGCTTAAATCCTTGCTAAAATCGCATTAATTCGTACAATTTTACACTCATTCTTACCTCTATATTTATGAAAAAATACATCTCGCTAATCACTGTCGCTACATGTGTATTGCTAGCCAGCTGCACAGAACCAGCTCTCCCAGCAGGAGAAGCAAACCCAGACGAAACACTTATGGGGAACCCCCTATTCCTAGAAAGATACGCAGAAGAACTGGTAGGCAGCATGGCAGAAATGAAAATTCAGAATGATCCAATTCTCGAGGAATTCGGTAAGGAAGGAATTATTGATGATACGAGAGTTTTCTGGATGGAGCGAGTGAAAGAGGCACGAAAGAAGCAATTAGAAGGCCGCTCTGGTGAACTAATTGCAGCGAAAGAATTTATAAAAGGAGAAGTGCTGTTTTTGGAATCAACACTCTTCTTCAGCACGCTATTCGAAACAACTCCAGGCCCAGAACTCCACGTATACTTCACTACAATTGTTGATCCTAGAGATACAGAATTCCCTGATAACACAGCAATAGATATTGGAATGATTAAATCAGCATACGGCGCACAGTCATACTCTGTGCCAGAACTGGATGATCCAATACTCTACAGAACTGTAGTGCTCTGGGATGCACAGCTAGAACGTGTGTACGGTTTTGCACAAATCAGCGAAAGATAATAATGGATCATAATCGCTTAATAAGAGATGACTCTGCATCTTTAATCGCTCGTACAAGATCATTTGTAGGCACCTGCACACCATTAACGAAGAATGTTGGCGTGCCACTTAATCCAATATCTCTGGCCTCGTTGTAATCATCTAGAACTGTGCCACGTTTTACTTTTGATTTAAGACATCGCGCGAACAGTTCTGTATCAAGAGATAGTTCTGCTGCCCATTCTTCTAATGCACTTGCATTTAGCTCATCTTGATTAATATATGCCAAATCAATATATTCCCAGAATTTACCCTGATCTGCAGCGCATTCGGATGCCATAGCAGCAGGCAAGGCAAACGGATGTATAGACTGCAACGGGAAATGTTTGAATTCGAATCGAATGCGATCTCCATAGTTTTGAATTATAGGAGTTACAACTTGCAAATGCACTGTGCGACATGCAGGACACTGTAGATCGGAAAATTCTTTTACAGTTACAATGGCATTAGGATTGCCCTTTGGAATACGAGAAGACTCCTTTGAAATACCTGCAGAAGAAGCGCAGCTGGCCAATAAAATGCAGGATAGAACGGTAAATGAAAGTGTGAAACGCATGCGTAAATCATGACAGGGACAGTATGGCAGTGCAAACGTATGGGAATCTCAATTTCCTATAATGGTATTTCACGCTATTCTACCTCTCCCAACATGGCACTCTATAGACAGTACCGGCCACAGACCTTTGCTGATGTAATAGGACAGGATCATATTGTCACAACACTAGAACAAGCAGCAGAGCAGCAAAAGTTGGCACACGCATACTTGTTTGCAGGAAGCAGAGGTACAGGCAAAACATCCGTTGCACGCATACTTGCAAAGGTAATTATGCTGCAGAACATTCAGGATGAAATCGTTAAGAAACAAATCTCTAAGGGTGTAGAAGAAGGAAACATCGTAGATTTGTTAGAAATTGATGCAGCGAGCAATACTGGCGTCGATAATATTCGTGAACTCATAGAGAAAATTCAGTTTTCCCCAGTAGTAGCCAATGCAAAAGTCTACATCATCGATGAAGTTCATATGCTTTCAAAAGGTGCATTTAATGCACTCCTTAAGACATTAGAGGAGCCACCCGCTTACGCATTCTTCATCCTTGCAACAACAGAATTGAACAAGGTACCTGTGACTATTCAGTCACGTTGCCAATGCTTTCCATTCCGCCACATTCGTGATGACGATATTGTGCGTCGGCTGCAATACATTGCAGATTGTGAAAAAATAACAGTGGAGCGTGATGCACTTAGAACTATTGCTAGACATGCAGAAGGTGGTATGCGTGACGCAATCGCACTCTTGGACCAATTGTGTTCATTAGAAAAAATTACAGTTGGAGACGTACAAGAGCGAATCGGATCAACTGGGAATGAATATATTGAAGATATTTTTGCAGCAATAGATGCCAAGGATCCAGAGAAATTAGTCAAAACTATACGCATTTTGGAAGAAAATGGCATTCCAACAGATGTCTTTTTGCGACAGCTCCTCTCTGTAATCCGAAAAAAAATCCATGAGACAATTATTGATGGTAAGCCAAGTTCATATCTAGTGAACATTCTAGATACACTATTGCAAGCAATACGTGATGTACGCTCCTCTCCTCTACCTGGATTAGCATTAGAGGCCGCATTACTTTCTATCTGCTGTGCAGAAGAGGCAACAGTTAAACATGTTGAACTTGCATCCAAAGAATCAGAATCTAAGGAGTCAAAAAAAGAAGCAACGAAAGAAAAACCAGTAGAAAAATCCGAAAAGGATAAGGATGACACGCAGGAAGAATCATCCTTCGCTTTTGCTTCGCAGAAGGCTACGGCTGACAAGAAAGAATTAAAGGACGATAAGAAGGCAGCAAAAGATATAAAAGATGAGAAAGAAGCAAAAGAATCTACAAAAGAGTTAGAGGGTGCGAGTGTAGAAGCAATAGAGCTATCACTCAAAAATGTTCAGGAACAATGGCCAAACGTAATCTCGCAAACAGAGACTGCCTCTGTACGAATGTCGCTAAAGGATGGTCATGTACAAGGAGTAGAGGGCAATACGATTGTTGTCACATTCGGATCTGCCTTTCATCGAGACAAAGTTACAGAAGTGGAGGCGAGCAGAAAAGTGGAACAAATCATGGAAAAAATCTTCAAGCAATCACTGCGACTCAAATGTACGATTGGTGATTCCAATGGAGGCAATACAAGTGTGACAGAAAATTCCGTGAACCTGGCAGATGCTGCGGCAGAAATCTTCTAATTAGTATGATTCCTGAACAGAAAGAACACCTACGGCAGGAGATCTCAGTAAAGCTAAAACATCTTTCTCTGGAAGAGAGTAATAAAGAAAGTAGCCACTTATGTGATGAGTTGTTTAAGCATATAGAGCCTACATCTATCGTATGCGGTTATGCTCCGCTCTTAAGTGAGCCAGACATCAATCCATTGCTCACTGCATTGATAGAAAGGGGAAATGATGTGTATCTTCCCCGCTATGAAGAAGGAGCGATAATATTTCTAAAAGTAAAAGATCTCTCGTTACTAGAAAAAGGAAATCAGAATATTCTAGAGCCAGCAAAAGATGCTGCACCTCTAGCAATAGAAACTGCCGATATCGTTCTTGTCCCGGGGCGTGCATTTGATAAAAAAGGGAATCGACTTGGCCGTGGAGCTGGGGGATATGATGCGTGGATTGCGAAAGCACGAATGAAGAATGAGAATATACAATGCATTGGAATTGCCTTTGATTGTCAGATTGTTGCAGAAGTGCCAGTAGAATCACACGACGAAAGGATGGATGCATTGGCTTTGCGAAGCGGATATATGGCAATATAAGGCGAACGAAAGTGTTCAACGCCTCTTCTCTTTAGAAGAGTATGTGATATTCTAAAAATGATCTTTCATTCCCCCTGCTCACCAATGTACCTCCCAGGACTTGCACAAAACGACCCCGAAATACGTGATCTAATAATCGCAGAAGAGAAACGTGAATGGGATAAAGTTCGCCTCATTCCATCAGAAAACTATGTTTCGGATGCAATATTAGAGGCAACTGGAAGTATACTTACCAATAAATATTCAGAAGGATTCCCAGGGAAACGGTACTACGAGGGACAGCAAATTACAGATGCCGTGGAGAATTTGGCAATAGAACGTGCGAAGAAGGTATTTGGGATGGAGCATGCAAACGTGCAACCATATTCGGGAAGTCCAGCCAACATGACAATCTACCATGCACTTCTAGAGCATGGAGATACAATTATGGGTCTGGCACTTCCACATGGTGGTCATCTGACACATGGATGGAAAGTGAACTTCTCTGGCAAAAGCTATAATTCTGTACCATATGAACTAAATCCAGAAACAGAGCGCCTCGATTACGACAAGATCTTAGAGCAAGCAAAAGAAGCCAAGCCAAAAATGATAGTGGCTGGCTACACTGCATATCCACGTATTATTGATTTCGCAAAATTCCGTGAGATTTGTGATGAAGTAGGGGCATTCTTTCATGCTGATATATCACATATCACTGGGCTTATTATTGGAGGTATGCACCCAAGCCCATTCCCAATGGCAGATACAGGCACAACAACCTCACATAAGACCTTACGTGGTCCACGAGGTGCGCTGGTGGTAAGTAAGGCGCAATACGCAAAACAAATAGACAAGGCAATTATGCCGGGATTACAGGGCGGCCCTCATAATCACACCACTGCAGCAATAGCAGTAGCATTGAAGGAATCACAAGAACCAGAATTCAAAATATACGCAGAACAAATTGTGAAGAACGCCAAAGCACTTGCAGAAAAATTGAATGCACATGGTTTCCGGCTAGTAAGTGGAGGTACAGACAACCACTTAATTCTATTCGAAACACAACAGTCAAAAGGAGTATCTGGACGTGATGCAGCAAAGGCATTCGATAAGGCAGGAATTGTGACCAACTGTAATACAGTTCCATTTGATCCAAACCCACCATTCAATCCTTCTGGTGTCCGTATCGGAACACCTGCAATCACATCTCGTGGAATGAAGGAATCTGAGATGGAGAAAATTGGAGATTGGATGAATAAAGTAATCGAAAATCATGATGATGATGGAGCTCTAGCCAATATTGCTGGCGAAGTGAAAGAGCTGTGCCAAAGCTTCCCATGCCCAGGGATCGATCCTAAGCATTGGGAAGAAAACTAATGCATAAGTAAAAGCAAAAGACACCATGCTTGGGGAAAAGCACAATATATGTTATAATATTACTGAAATAATTCCCTTATATACAGCATGGAATCACCTGGAGAAAACCCAACGTCATTCATAGAATTCATCGAACTTGATAAGCCAATGACTCCTCAGGAAGCAATTTCACAATTGGCAACGTTCCATAACGCACAGCCGGAAGATGTGGTAGCAGCATTTCGTAATCTAAGAGATTGCACTGATGGTACTGTCATCTTCAAAGCAGGCATAAACAATAGTAGCCAATGCATTATCATGGAAGGAATAAAGCCTGATGGAACCACTTGGAGCCATCTAATAAACTCAGTCAGTGGCCAGCCACAAGCGCGCTGCGGATAAATCTTGAGACTTCGATTGATTATCCTCTACAGCGCTCTGGAATATCCATCTCTGGGAATACTTTGTAGAAAATATCGTAGTAATTCCCAGCACTCCAAATGGTGAAGCCGCAAGCGCCAGCATCATATACCGCATCGATCTCATCACGCATATCCTGATTGTTAATGTAATATCCCTGAATCCAAGGACGAAGCTTTGACGCATGTTCTTCACCTAAAATATCCGCATATCCTTTGATCGTCTGATAAACCAAATAATACATGCGACTGCGCGGATGCTTAGCAGGATCATAATATGCACCAGCAGCAAATGTGGATGGATATGCCATAGGCGAAATGATATCTACAAGAGGCGCAAAACGTACAACATCTTGCCCTAAAGGCTCCAAATTCACTGGATAGTTCCATCCTAGAATGGCGTATGTGCTAATACCTAAGAGAACAGACGGATTGTATTCATCAATTGTTTTCCGTGCCATCTGAAGGAATTTCTCAATACGATCAGCTTTTTGTGCGCCTGTAAGACCAATCTGCCACTGAGGATACTCTGTGGGATAGCGAATGTAATCAATATTCAGTTCATGTACACCAGAAGTGACAATATCAAGAATAACCTGCCTGTTGTATTCCAATGTAGTTGGGTGGGAAAGATCTACCCATTTCCATCCAACCTCTGCACCTGTTTGAGGATGCCGAATGCGCACATCTGCATTACGACTAGCAAAGACAGGATCATTTGCTGCAATCAGACGCGCAATGACATATACACCCTTTTGTTTAGCCATAGATACAATTTCAGGTAGTTCATAGAGAGGCCGCACTAAGCCAATCTCAGTAGCAATAGATGAAGTTGTAGGAAAGTAAACATAGGAACCCTTTACATCAATAATAAGGGCACTACCTCCTGCAATCTTCAAACGATCAATTGTCTCAATATAGAATGCATCATCTGCGACTTTGCCTGCGGTTAGATACAAACCTATTTTATTATTTCCTCTCTCTCGGGAGGCCACCGCATGGACAACTGACATTTCTTCCAAATACTCATCCACTTGATTTGCTATAACACGACTCTGTTCCAAAAATTCATGCACATCAACAAGCTTCTGTCCTTGCTCTTGTACCTCTACAGCTTGTACATCTACAGGAGGTGCAGTATGAATACGAAACTGAACATACCCCACTAGAACCTTATACTGAGCACTAAATAGGACAGTGCAAAGTACAGCAAAAGACGCCATAACGACACACTGTATCTTCTTTGAAGTGCAAATTGGTACACGCATGGATGTTTTCTATGTTACTAGAGTATTCATATTATACAAAAAATTGCCTCTGATCGCAAATTCCTGCACCAAACGGAAAGTTATGCTTTTTGCTTTTTATCTATCTGCTCCTGCAATGTCTTACTGATCTCTGGTACTCCACCAGTTTTCTGAAGTTTGCTATCTAGATCCTTGTATTGCTTATCATCTTCTGGAGAGAGTTTTTCTCCAAGAAGCGCTCTTTTGCGAAGAGAATTAAAGTCATTCATCCACATTTCACGATCTCTCCATTCACGGTATTTCTCGAGTGTCATACCTTTCTTTCGCGCACGCTTAAGTTCTTCTTCCTCTTTCTCTTTTGCTTTCCCATGAGACACGGCTTCTTTTTTTGCCTCTGAACTACTTGCCGCCCATTTATTAATTTTATCCTCAACAATATCACGCTTTTCGCTATACCTTTCATGCGACATACGACGCATTACATCGAGACGGTTAGGATCTTGTCCATACACTGGTGGAGGAAGTGTAGAAACAGAGAATGGCCTACTTGGCATACCATCAATCATCAAACGAGCATATGCATGGTACTTAGGAAGGCTAAGAATATCTTTTGGAGTTGCTGCCTCTTCAAATTGAAGACTTAATACCTCTGCATCATCGGACCCAACTTGAAAACTCGCAAGCGTACCAACGTTACCAAATACAGCATCGCGTAATGTTGTTTTGGAATCGCCAATCAATAGCTGCGAAACATACTGATTAGCCATAGTAAGACTAAGACGATACTTACGTGCCTCACTCAAGATTGTCGCAAAAGACTCTGTGGCAAAGTTCTGGAATTCATCAACATAAAGGAAGAAATCACGACGATCTTTTTCTGGAATATCCGCACGACTCATAGCGTCAATCTGGAATTTTGTTACCAGCATAGATCCAAGAAATGCAGATGTGTCCTCACCTAATTTCCCTTTGCTCAAATTAACTAGAATAATTTTCCCTGTATCCATTGCATGACGGATATCAAACTTACTTTTTACCTGCCCAATAATGTTTCGAATGAGTGGAGTAGAAAGTAATTGGCCAACCTTATTTTGGATAGCAGCTATTGCCTCAGTACGATATTTATCGCTCCACGATGCATATTCATCTTCCCAGAAACTGCGCACAACTGGATCTGTAATATGATCCACGACTTTCTTTCTGTATGCATTGTCTGCATAAATACGCATAATTCCAAGCATTGATGAACCTTCATATTCGAGTAGTGCAAGCAGCGTATTGCGCAAAATGTGTTCCATACGACCGCTAAATGCATCAGGCCATAGCTTTGTAAATACACTCATGATTCCTGAGGCAGTAAGAGCACGTTGCTCCTTATTTGGACAATCAAGAACATTAAATGAAATAGGATATTCATTATCTGATGGATCGAAGAAGATCACATCGTTACTTCGTTCTTTTGGAATAAACTTCTGGACTGCATCAACCAAATCACCATGTGGATCAATAACAGCCACTCCTTTACCACTGTGCACATCAGAGAAAATCATATTCTCCAATAATGTAGATTTACCCATTCCAGTTTTACCAATGATATAAATGTGACGACGACGATCATCTAGGCGAATACCAAAATGATTGCGACGACCACGGAAAACCGCTTCACCAATCTCTGTAAGATCTTCACTAGGATTTTTAACATCATAGATTGGAAGATTGCTAGGTGGTTCAAGCTTGCGCGACAAAACCCAATCTATATTTGGTGTTTGAACCAAAATAGTAGGAAGGTGCCAAATAGTCGCAATTTCCTCAACAGAAAAGAGCTGTGGATATCGTTGTATGCCAAAAGGAATTTGATCGTATATCTTAGGAGTAAGTGGATCTAAAGAATTACTTTGAGGAAGAGCAAACTGTCGGAAACTTCCAATAATCTCATCAAGCTTATGAGACATAGCTTCTCTCTGCCCCTTTGCAGCAATAACACTTAAGCGCACATTACAGACAAAAAGAAGCCTGTTGACCTTATCTTGTGCGCCACTAGATGAATCTTCACGATCATGTGTACGCGCACTAGCACGCTCAATTTCTTCAACATCAGGATCAGAATAAGAAACGCCACTGCCCCCAGCAAACATGGTGCTAACCAATTTACCAAAACCTGGCCATGCTCTAAACCCACCCATTAAAATAGCAACAGGGAGATATGCAATTCGACGCCACCCCCTAGCAAGCTGCATACGAGTGAAGAATTTAGCATATGTAGTAGACATACTAGAAAACCCCTTGTCCAATAATGGAAGGAACCTTAGCGACCTTCTACGAAAACTTCCTTCGATAGGGCGAATACTAACCTGTACATGCCCACGCATGTCTGGCACATCATATCTAGCGAGAGTAGATGTAATCCCTGCAATGGGATCCATGTTTACTCGCGTAAGCATGTCATCAAACTGCGGATGTCTCTTTATTGGAAAAATCTCTGGATCAGTAAGGACAAGATCAACTGAAAAAACTTCCTCGTCCTCTTTGGCAATAAACGGGTCTTCTTCTAAGTAATTAATTTCAATATCTGGATACTGAGCATATAGCTGACTTTCTGCCAACTTGGCAGCACGAAGCGTGGAGCGTACAAAGAAAGCAATTTTTGAATCAGACATTCCAATCTCAAAATTCACATTTTTATCGCTGCCGCTAAGAGAGTGAAGTGCAGAAATGACAGGCTCCACGTACAGAGGACCTCTGTCTTCATTTTCTTGTCCGGCACGTATTTTGAGAAGTGTGTCCTTCATAAGGAATAAAACTAGCTATCAGAACGTAATAATTGAGCAACCATATCAAGTGCGTCGGTATTAAATTCGTAATCCATACGCATCGGACCCAGAATACCTACAACACCTTTTTGATCTCGAACAGCATACTCCGTGACAATTATAGAACAGCTTTGAATTTGAGGAAGAACATGCTCATTTCCAATATAACAACGGACTTTCTCATCAACTTTTAGCGAATCAACAACATCTGACAACTGATCCTCTAATACCTCTGCCACGCCACTAGCCATTTGAGGATTTGCCTGAAACTCAGGTTGACGTAGGACATTTGCTAAACCAAGGAAATATACCCTGTGTTTATGTGGCACAGTAGCAAACGCAACATTTGGTGTCATATGCGCCAGCATGGCAACAGCGTCAAATACGTGCTCCTGATCTTTACGACAAAAATATTGATCCTTGAGTCCATCAAAGCATTGCCGTACTTCCTTCTCTGCTTTAGAAGGCTCCAAATACTTCTGAACATACATTCTGTAGCCCTTTCCAGTAGGAATACGTCCAGCGGATACGTGTGGCTGTTCTAGGTACCCTTCTTCGCCAAGGAATCGCATTTCGTTGCGCACAGTGGCGCAAGAAACATGGAACATCCCTGCTTCTATAATATGATGTGAGCCAACGGGAAGCGCCGTATCAATGAACTGATCAATAATGGCTTTCAATAGCCTGCTTTGGCGCTCATTCATACATATAATTATATCACTCTATATGAAAGAGTGCTAGCTAAACAAGCGGTAGAATAGCCTATTTCTTCTGCCCTGCGGCCATTCTCTTACGGAAGCGCTCGACTCGTCCACCCTTCATTTCTTTTTGCTTTTTACCAGTATATATAGGATGGCAATTCCTACAAGATTCTACTTTTTGCTCCTGAACAGTCCCAGGAACAGCAAAGACAGAGTTACACGTTGTGCACGTGGTCTTAGCGTCCTGAAAAACCTGCGGATGAATACCATCTTTCATAGCAGAGAGATTGTACAGAGATACAAATTCCTTTCAAGAAAAAGCATGAGTTTCCAAGTCTATTTCTTGGCAATAGTCTTTGATTTGGACTTCTTTACTACAACTCTTACTGCTTCCTTCTTTTTTGGAGCAGATTTTTTCTCCTTTTTTGCTGGTACAGCATCCATCTCTTCGCCCTCATCTTCAAACAATTCACCCTGTGTATCTTCGTCGCCTTCCTCCTCATCACCATTCTGTGTCTGCATAATCACACTCATGCTCGCAACCTTATCGACTGTTCCCATTCGCATAATAATTACACCTTGTGTAGCACGACCAAGTGAAGGAATGTCACTTAACTTCATACGAATCGTTTGACCCTTGCGACTAATGCAAATCAAATCGCCTTCATCACCGTCAGTAAGCACACACCCACCAATAATGTCTCCTGTCTTAGCTGTAAGCTGTGCCGCCTTCACACCACTACCACCACGCCCCTGGAAACGATACTGTTCTACAGGCGTCATTTTGCCAAGTCCATTTTCCATCACTAGCAAAAGTTTACTATTTTTTGGATCAGTAATCATCGCAGCTTTTACAACCTGATCTCCTTTGGCCAAACGAATACCACGAACCCCTGCAGCACTTCGCCCCATGCAACGTACGCCATCTTCAACAAAGCGAATTGCCTTACCCTTTTGTGTTACAAGTAGTAATTCGTTTTCTCCTGTAGTAGCAACTACCCATTCTAGATCATCTCCATCATTGATCTTCTGAGCAATTAAACCTGAACGACGAATATTCTGGAATTGATCAATTGCTGTACGCTTCACTGTCCCATATTTTGTGACAAAGAAAAGGAATTTCTTGTCACTCAAGTCAGCCTTAAGGATTGCTGTAATGCGTTCCTCTGGCTTGAGCTGCAAAAGGTTCACAATCGCCTGCCCCTTTGCAATACGGCTACCCTGTGGCAATTCATATGCTGGCAACTGGAACATGCGTCCAGTATTGGTAAAGAAGAGCAAATCATCATGATTCATTACATGAAGCATGGACATTATCTCGTCATCATCTTTTGTCGTCATACCTTTCACCCCCTTTCCACCACGATGCTGTGCACGGAACTGCATCGGGCTTAAGCGCTTCACATAGCCACCGCTTGTGAGCGCCACAATCATCGGCGCATTTGGAATTGTGTCCTTTGCACTAAACTGACCAACAGCAGGTGTAACAACCTTTGTACGACGATCATCTCCATAAGCTTTACGTAGATCTGTTAGCTCATCTGTAATAATCTTATCTACTCTGTTCTTGTCCTTCAAAATTGCTTCACACTCTGCGATAAACAAACGCTTCTCTTTTAGTTCATCTTCTATCTTTTTACGCTCCAAACCAGCTAGTGTTTGCAAGCGCATCTGTAGAATTGCACCTGCCTGAATCTCTGTGAGCTTAAAATTCTTTATAAGGTTCTTTTGTGCATCCTCTTTTGTAGGACTCTTTTTGATAGTTTCTACAACCTTATCAATATCATTAAGAGCGATGCTCAATCCTTCTAGAATATGCACACGCTCCTGCGCACGATCACGATCAAATGTAACACGACGTACTACTACTTCGCGTCGATGATCCAAATAGATCTGTAATAATTCTAGTAAATTGAGAAGGCGAGGTTGTAATCCATCGGCCAATGCAATCATGTTGTATCCGAAGGATGTTTGTAGATCTGTGTGCTTGAATAAAAGATTGAGTACTTTCTGTGGATACGATTCACGCTTAAGTTCAATAATAATACGAACACCATCGCGATCAGATTCGTCACGCACATCAGAAACGCCCTGAACTACTTTATCTGTTACCAATTTTGCAATCTTCTCAATAAGAGTAGATTTGTTTACTTGGTATGGAATTTCGGAAATACGAATCTGAAAACGTCCATTTTGCATCTCTTCAATCTCTGAAACACCTCGCACAACAATACTTCCACGACCTGTGAGATATGCCTGCTTAATTGCTTCTTTATTATAAACAATACCTCCAGTTGGGAAATCTGGACCTTGAATGTATTTAAGCAAATCTTCAACAATAGATTCAGGGTTTTTGATAAGATGTAGAACTGCATCTATCAACTCAGTAAAGTTGTGTGGAGGAATATTGGTAGCCATTCCAACAGCAATACCGACTGTTCCATTTAATAGAAGACATGGAACTTTGGCAGGAAGTACTGATGGTTCTGTACGCGAATCGTCATAGTTAGAAGAAAAATTAACTGTATTCTTTTCGATATCTTGAAGCATTTCATCACATATACGCTCCATCTTGGATTCGGTATATCGCATTGCAGCGGCGCTATCTCCATCCATGGAACCAAAGTTTCCTTGTCCACGAACTAGCGGATAACGCATGGAAAAATGCTGTGCCATACGCACTAATGCATCATAAACAGATGAATCTCCATGAGGGTGATACTTACCAAGCACGTCTCCTACTACAAGCGCAGACTTACGAAACTTTGCACTACTACGTAATCCTAATCCATGCATTGAGAACAAAATTCTACGATGCACTGGCTTTAGTCCATCACGTGCATCAGGAAGAGCACGTGCGACAATAACGCTCATTGCATAGTCCAAATAACTCTCCTCCATCTCTGTCACAATTGGCCTTGGTTTTATATGCCCAATCTCAGCGAGAGTCTCGCTGCTCATTTGCTGCGCCTGAGGTGCAGGCGATTTTTCTGTATTCTCGGAAGACTCATCTTGAATCTCCTCATTGGTGTCGTTTTCCTTAGGCATAGGGGAAAAAAGCTAATTAATGATGTGAGACAGTTGTTAGGCACATGATACCGTAAGATCGAAAGAACGGAAGAAGATATCTCAGGAATCATTAAGAAATTGTAATAAAAGTGTCAAGAAAAGCTCATGAAAAACAAAAAACAATCCCCTACTCGCATCAGGCTTCCTGTATGATATCAAGCACAAATGTTATCTATTGTATCAACACCTATCGGCCCATTCGATTTTCTCAGGACCTAGTGCCAATTATAAAATTCTTTAAACCTACGTACTATCTATTGTATCAACACCTATCGGCCCATTCGATTTTCTCAGGACCTAGTGCCAATTATAAAATTCTTTAAACCTACGTGCTATCTATTGTATCAACACCTATCGGCAACCTCGGTGATATTACAAAGCGCGCAATGGAAACTCTGAGTTCCTGTGACGCAATCATTTGTGAAGACACTCGCGTAACAGGAAAGTTGCTGCAAATACTAGAATTACCGAAGAAACCATTGATAAGCATGCACAGCTACTCTGATCCTAATAAACTGGATGCTGTACTAGCCAAACTGAAATCCGGTGAACATATAGTTCTAGTCAGTGATGCCGGCACACCAGGAATTAGTGATCCAGGATATGCGCTTGTCTCACGTGTACAAAAGGAAGGTATAAAAATAGAAGTTGTGCCAGGGCCAGCAGCATTCCTTGCGGCATTGAGTGTAAGTGGACTTCCTATCAACCAATTTATATACATTGGCTTTCTACCTTTAAAAAAGGGAAGAAAGACGCTTCTTGAATCCTTGAAAGGAGAAAAACGAACAGTCGTATTCTATGAATCCGTACATAGAATAGAGCGCACTATTTCTGAATTAGCAGATTCTTTAGTAGAGCAACCTGATCGACCTATTGTCATTGCACGTGAATTAACGAAGATACATGAAGAAGTCATCTCTACAACCATCGGAGAAGTAGTGAACTCAACGAAAGACATGGTGAAGAAAGGTGAGTTTGCCATAGTTTTAGGTGCAAATAAGCGATAGTTGTTATTAGTGGATTAGCCCCCCATCCCCATCCCTTCCCCCAATGGGAGAAGGGCGCACTGTCTTTCATGTGAAAAACAGTGTTCCCCTCCACCTTCGGGGGAGGGGTTAGGCCTGCCTACCGGCAGGCAGGGGTGGGGGGAATTAATATGTGGTCACCTGTTCTATTCTGTTACTTTTGGGACTCCTTTTCTTTGTTACTTTGGAGCGCCAAAGTAACCAAAACGCGCGAAAAATGAACTCGCTTACAGCACGCCTTTGTCTGCCTACAGCAGACAGTCGTGCTTCAGCTCAAACAGGCATTTTCCGCATAGTGTAACTTCGTGATGTAAATAATGAATATAGTTGGCAAACGCATATGTTTGAACGAGGAGCATACGGTTTGTTTATAGTATTGCGCGAGAAGATGGCGAACGAGCCAACAGAGGGCTCGATTCGTCTCTGCCGAGCCAATGTAAGCAAATAATGAAGTGCGACGAGAGAGTCTGCGTTTGCCTTGATTTTTTTGGTTCGTTTTTTCATCTAAGGAAAAAATGAACACCCCAATACGCGTCAACATTAATAAAGAAGAAAAGGAGTTCCATTACGGCAACACATTCAATGGATTGATGTTCACTCCGTCTTTAATAACTTCAAAGTGAAGATGTGCTCCTGTTGTCATAGGACCAGAACCTGGAGTTCCGGGGATGCCACCACTCAAGCCAATCATCTGTCCTTTATCTATATCATCTCCTGGATAAACATTGATCTGTGACATGTGACCATAGATTGTTGCATATCCTCCACGATGCCCGACGAGTATGTAGGAATACCCACGCGCACCACCGTTCTGAATATAGTGCACAACTCCATCTGCAGAGGCGCGAACAATACTGCCTTGTGGCTGCGCAATATCGATTCCCTTATGAGGAACACCAAAGTACCTAGCATATGAAGGATCTAGGAATCCTGCAGTAATACGACCTGTCACAGACCAAGAGAAACGTGGAACAGCAGATGAAGTGCTACGACGCTCAGAAAGTAATCCACGAGCAATCAGCTCACCTTCTGCACGCAAACGAATACGCTCATCATATTTAGAAAGATCTATCTGCATTGCACGAACCTTCTGTTCTACAGAAGCAACAATACGTTTAATCTCTGCAAGACGTGAATCACTCAACGCAATCATTTGTTTAGCATCATCAGATTCTGCCAATGCAGAATTGTATAACTCAAGAATCGATTCATGTTGAACACGAAGATCTGCAAGCGTACCAGAGATAGCAATCATATCTTTCGCAGATACAAGAATACTCAGGCGCATATTTGTAAGTGCCCTCTGGCGAAGTAGATCTTGCATCTGATCTGCAAGAGGTTTCTCAATCAGCTGCAAAAATAGCGGCTGTTGATCATCCGAAATAGTGGAACCCGCAGCCATATGCAAACGTCTATATATCTTTAAATGAACAATGAGGCCCATCCTCTGTTCATTAAAGAACTTATCAATTGCCTCTTCATCCAATGGATCAACGCCATAGCGTTCCTTAAATTCCTCACGTACTTTCAGCAAAGATGCAATCTGTAAACGCACTTCACGCTTTTCTTTTCCATAAGACAGTAATTCTTTCTCTGCTTCTTTTAGTTGTACTTCTCCTTCCTTACGCAAGGAATTTACTCCTGGCACAGCAGAAATAGTGCTTGCTGAAGTATCCATCGCATCGAAAAGTGCATCAACTGTCTCACCACGTTCTTCATTGGAAACAATAGATGCATGCAAAAATGGTGATGAGCCAACACATAGTGTTGCCAAGAAGAGCAAGCATCCAAAGATGAATCGGCGATTGGTGTGCATTTCTATATATTATAGAACATTTTCATAAAATATTCAACTATCTAATAGGCATCGCACACCCATAAAGAAACATTAAGAAACCATATAGAGGAGAAAAGGAATCAATAAGCAAGAGTATTGGCTACAGACAAACATAAAACTTCTGGTACTATTGGGTCTTACATGATTACTAGACTCCACGGCACCATCGAACGGCTCTCTCCATCAGAAGCACTCATAGATATACAAGGAGTGGGATATGGAATCTCTGTACCAGTAGATACATGGGATCATGTGCAAGATGGAAAAGAAGAGACATTGTGGATCTCTACATACGTAAGAGAAGACCGATTGGAACTCTATGGTTTTGCAGAGAAGGTAACGCTCAGTTTATTTGAAATACTTATTGCACAATCTGGCATTGGCCCAAAGATGGGATTAGAGCTTTGTGCAATACCACGTGAATTACTTTTGCGCGCTGTACAGGAAAATGATGCAGATCTATTAAGTAGCAGCGTGAAAGGTGTAGGAAAGAAACGTGCAGAAAAACTACTCTTGGAACTTAAGTCTCTTTTAGAAAAACAACCAGAACTCTTCGAATGTTCTGGCGGATCTGGTGCATCATCACCTGCACAATTTGACCAAGATACAATCGATGCACTCAGTAGCCTCGGCTACGACACATCAACAATTCTTCGCGTCCTCAAGGAGTTGCCACCAGAACTCGCCTCCACAGAGGAACGTGTCACCGCTGCGCTACGAGCAATCTAACCCTCTCTATTATGATTAATCTAGATATTACCGGCACACTAGGTAAAACCATTACGCCGTCTAAAGGAATCCCCGATCAAGAATTCACAGGGATAAAAACACGAATGAAGAAATACATAGAAAGCTGGCTAAGAGAGCGACAAAGTGGTGAACATGCTTGGTCAATGGATCCATATGACAAACGTGTTCTGAAACAAGTAAAAGATATAGCCACTTTCACACGTACAGAAAAAATTCGCACAGTCGTATGGATTGGCATCGGCGGTTCTGGATTAGGACCAAAGGTAATTCAGGAATTCCTAGAAGGACCAGACACAGTTGAATTTGTACTGTTGGATACATTGGATCCATCTGTATTGGAAATGGAGCTAAAGCTCATTGATTGGAAGCATTCACTTCTAGTGGTAGCTAGTAAATCTGGAGGAACATTGGAACCTATGAGCTTGTTCTTTCTGTGTTATGAGCAGATGAAAAAATCACGCGGAGAGAAAGCTGCCAACTATGTGATCGCACTGACCGACCCACATACAGGAACCATGCGCAGTATTGCGCTGGAGGAAGGTATAGAGATATTGCCAATTCCCACATCAGTAGGAGGAAGGTACTCAATATTCACACCAGTTGGATTGCTACCGATCGCCCTTCTAGGTGGAGATGTGCCAGCATTCTTACGTGGAGCAAAGACAATGGATACGCTATGTCAGAATACTAACTTGGATGAAAATCCAGCAGCACAATTGGCTGCTGTGCAGTTCCTATTGGAATCCAAGCGAGGATATGCAATTAGAGTAATCATGCCTTATGCACAAAGATTAGAATCTCTTGGACGCTGGAATCAGCAGCTAATTGCAGAAAGCCTAGGAAAGAACGAGCTGAATAATCCAATTCCATTGGCTGCAATTGGCACACAAGATCAACATTCATTATTGCAACAATGGATGGAGGGACCACGCAAATATTGGCATCTCTTTATATGTGAAAAAGATAAGCCACAGTTAGCTGTCCCACAGGAAGTAGAAGAATCATTTGGTTACATTGCAGGCAAGACGTTCGGTGAACTTCTAGATGCCTGTTATGAAGGAACAAGCCGTGCACTTACGGGAGCCAAAAGACCACATGCAACACTAACTCTGGAACGCTTGGATGAAGAAAATCTAGGCCAACTCTTCTTCCTTCTTCTCACAGAAGTAGTTTTGCTCGGCAAGCTGTACCGCATAGATCCATACGGACAACCAGGTGTGGAAGCGGGTAAAAAGATTGCAAAGGATATTCTTTCGCAAAACACGGAAAAGCATAGACATTTGTGAAGAGAATCACAACGCAACAAGCATTAGGTTCACATGCCAAAATATGCGCGGTATACTCAATGTGAATTTTCATTTTCTTCCACTTTTTTACATCATGGCACAAACAATTTCCGACGCGGAATTCGAAGCAGAAGTTATAAAATCTGACATTCCTGTACTAGTTGATTTCTTCGCTAACTGGTGCGGACCCTGCAAAGCTATGATGCCAGTAGTAGAAGAATTGGCAGGCGAATATGAAGGTAAAGTAAAAATCGTCAAAGTGAATGTAGACGAAGCTCCAGAGACATCACAAAAGTATGGCGTGATGAGTATCCCTACATTCATCATCTTCAAAGGCGGAGAGCCTGATAGCACCTTTGTTGGCGCAAAATCCAAAGAAGACATCAAGAAGGACCTTGATGCTGCGCTGGAATAAGACGACAATAAAAAGCAGATCTATATATGGATAAATTTTTAGCCATTATTGGGCTCATTGTCGCATTCGCTTTGATAAAAAAGCGTGAGACTATTGGGAACAGTTTGGGCGAATATGAATGGATGCACTGGGTAGGCGGCATCTACGGTGTAATAATTATTATCGGAATACTTATCTTCCTCTGGAGCCTAGCAACTCTAACTGGAACACAAGATTTTTTCTTCACACCTTTGCGTTTGCTGTTTCCATTCTTGTTTAAAACAGCGGAAGTGATAGAACCGAATGTATACTTTTAGGATTTGAATTGAACAAAAGATATTTCAGAATTTAACCGCATCACTTATTGACGGAAATACAATTTAGTTATTAAATGACTAATGATGTTCCTTAAAAACATCGTCAAGGTTTACGCTTGAGACAAGCATACTGCGCCTATATTGGACTTAGTATGTTTGTCTCATTCCGAGCAAGCCCGTTCCTCACGGCTTGAGGATAATAGGAGTAAGTACGATGGCTAATACTTTCGACTTACAGTTTATAAATGTTGTGCAAAGGTATATGACATGGCTAGATCGTGCCACTAAGAAGGGCCTAGCCACATCTTGGGTTAGGAATATAGACCCAAATGTGGTGCTATCTTTTGTCCGTTACATACAAGCAGCATGTCCCCCAACACATGCTATCGTGTACGATGATGTTGAGGGGTATCGTAACAAATCATACCCACCAAAACTTAAGGCTAGGTTTTCCAAACATTGTATAGAATTTGTTGAGTCGTCTATGGCATGGCTAAAATGTGCCATTGAACAGGGCATCGATTCGTCTGATTTTTTGGCGAGCATTAATGATCCAAGGATGATGCGACTCATTGTCCTCTGGATAGAAGCAGGATGCCCTGAACCATATGATATCGTGTACGATGCCAATGCGGTGAGCAATATGCTCAATCTACCCACAGAATGCAGCATCCAAACTCCGAAACCCGGCTATGGCGAAATCATCGTCTGGTGGGACAACGATTGGAGCTTTCAAAAGCTACGCGAAAGTGCTGTCGGACAGAAACACATGGCAGACCGTGAATGGAAATGGTTAGATGATAAAGGATGGGCAGAAGCAGAGTCAGGCTATTACAAACTGCTGTTGCCAGTTCCAAAATCGAACTGCAAAAGCTATGCGGATCAGATAACACTTTTATCTGGCACTGACTGGAAGCCGGCACCTATATGTGTTGTGGCAATAGCTCTACTGATCCATATGGCGAAAACTGGAAAGAATATCCTGAAATGGGTAAATTCTTGTCGTTGCCAAGAAAGTGAAGCGGCTGACGCAGAAGAAACAAGTATTATAATCAATATTCAACCAGGTCATAATGCATGTCATCGTGTAACTGCTTCAAGATACATGCGTGATGCCAAATTGCCAACATGGTTGTATATGGCAGCTGCCCAGAAATGCTAAACCTTGATACCTGAAACCTCTCAGGTTTCTAAAACTCGAACCCCTGCAGATTTTTTGTGGGGGTTCTTTTTAATATGGCCTGCCAACCGTAGACAGAAGGTGTTAGTCAAAGAAGCCCGCCTTCGCTCCGCTTTGCGGAGTCTACGGCGGACAACCTTCTGCGAAGGTTGGTGGAGCTGAAGGGATCCTTCGAGTCTGCCTCAGAACAAGTTCGAACCCAATGGCTTGTGATTAGGAATGGCTTGTGATTAGGAATGGCTTGTGATTAGGAATGGCTTGTAATTAGGAATGGCTTGCCATGAGGATTCGCCTTGCGAATCCGAATGGTGGAGCTGAAGGGATTCGAACCCTTGACCCCCGCGTTGCAAACGCGGTGCTCTAACCAACTGAGCTACAGCCCCACAGGTGAATTGCAGACGAACAAGGAGAAAACGACGCAGTGAGTCGCAAGACCCTGTGTCCTCCGTAGCTCTTAGGTATGAAATACCGAAGAGCGAAGGGGGGGCTGTTCATCAAAAGATCAGACTGCAAAACATTACAGGAGAGAATTTTTGCTGACAATAAAAATATTCACAATGCTTACGTAACCACCTCTCCCAATCTCCCCTCCTCTACTGCACGTTTTAATTCTAGTCCAACACGTTCACCAACACTCATAGAGTCACCGTAAAGGTACCCAGAGTACGGAGTGGCGAATGTACCTGGAGATCCTGGAATACGAAAACTTACATCAAAGATAACAATATCTTCCTTCCCGTCTTCTGCAACAACTGCACCTTGCAATGCGAATGGTCCAATAATTCCCTTGCCAGAAGGATCCAGATCTTTGGGCAACTTCTTACATTGATCTACAAACTTTTGACCCAAATCATATGCTTTGTTAAGAAGAGATTCTTTTACCGTACAAGCAATGTGCCCTGTTTCGATCATCTTCATATCTATGTATTCAAGGGCTTTTTCTTGCTGCTTAGCAGTCATACGAAGAAAACCATCTAGGTTGGTCTGACGACGTGTATCAGTTCCTAGCAACTCCAGTTCTTCAGTAAGTGGAGAATAGAAGAAGTTAAAATTAACTGGAGCACCAACGATGTATTCTTCGATAGTTGCCTCTCTCCAATTAGAAGATACTTTTCCTTCTGCTTCTAATTTGGATCCTACCGATTCCCACTCATCTTTACTGCCAACAATAAAGAATGCTCGCTCATATCCCCGCTTTGCCTCGGCAGCTTTTACGAGAACAGGCCGATCAATATCCTCAGGCTTATCGAAGATCTTAGGTATACGGATTCCAGCATCATTAAGCAGATGATACTGATTGTATGGCTGATCGCGCTCTTCTATCTTTAGCAATGTGCGAGAGCCAAAAATCGGCACATTGAAGTCATTTTCTACTTTGGAAAAATCGTCGAAATAAACCCAGAAGTATCGGTTATGAACAAAGATAGTATTAAGCTCACGGAGCTGCTCTTGCACTTTTGGATCTAAAATATCCTGAAACTTTGGCACAACGATTATTTCATCAATACAACCACGCTCATACTCAGTGCCTTGTTCTCTGTTTTTATTAGCTTCATAAGGCTTTTCACGCCCTTTCTGCGCAACAATGACAGACTTAAATCCAAATTGATTTGCACCATGCGCAACATCTAAACCGCTATGCCCACCAAGGGCGCCTACAGTCAGATTATCTAAATCGTAGCCTTTTAGAATTTCAGAAGTGTTCATTGGTTGTAATTATAGACGAAAAATATCATATTCGACAGATCAGCTGTCCTAAAATCTCTTAAAAATGAGTCAGCAAAAAACAATCAAACACATTGAAAGATAAATTAAAAACAACATTTTATATGTACAAATTCATACTATATGTAATAGTACTGCGAAATGAAAATGACTGCTTGGCAACCGGCCGCTGATCTTCTGCTTTTAGCGCAAAAAAGGCAAAAGGAATCTGGTAAGGGATTACGTGGCATGTCATGGATTGACGATGATCTAAAGCCAAGAATAGAAGAATTTGCTACAAGCCATCCGCTAGCTACAGTATTAGAAGATGTTAGGATTTCAGATATAATCAGACTTCTGACTGGTGCAGAAGAATTATTGCGACGAAACCAACTAAAGTGTGAGACTGAAGAAATACGAAGTGCATTGTACTCGCTACTAATGACACGACTAATTGTAAATTCAGAATCATTATATTTAGCAGCAGCTCATCTAATATGCCCAACTATACAAGACATCGAATTAACAGCGAGGATTCCAGATGAAGATGAATTTGCAGAATTTCGTGAAACACCTGGATTAATAAATAAGGCAATAACCAAAAACCCTTGTGATCCAAGAAATTTATTACGAAGAGTACAAAGACACACAAGAGAGATTTCTACAGAAAGAGAATTTAAAATGTTTCACGACAAGCCATGGATCATAAGAGATGCAGCACGAAACAATCTTACCAATCCTAGACAATTCTTGCGAAACACCAAAAGAAAATTAGAGCTACTTCTGGCAAACGATGAATTTGCAGAATTTCGTAAAACACCTGGAAGAGTACTGAACGAATTAATACGACGACCCTCTAAAGCGGCGGCATTTTTACGAAGCATAAAAAGAGATACAGAGAGAATCTTAAGAAAAGATGAATTCGAGGTATTACGCAAAAGACAATGGATAATACGAACTGCGTTAAATACTCATCCTTCTGATACAAAAGAATTCTTACGAGAAGTAATACAAATCGTAGCAGAAATTCTCAAAGAAGAAGAATTTGCAATGTTCCATAAAAAACAAGGAACTGTATGGAAAATAGCAGTCAACAATTATAATAATCCCGAAGAATTCTTAAGAGAAGTAATAAAATGTATGAAGGAAATTCCTAATGAAAAGGAATTTGAGGAATTTAAAAAAAGTTTGTGGATAATTGAAAATGCAGCAATTAATCATCCTAATACCAAATATAAACCTGATAACACACGCGAATTCTTACGAATGATACAAAAGGTTACAAATGAGATTTTGGAAGAAGAGGAATTTGCAGGATTCAAAAAAAGACGGCGCACTGTGCTACGTGCAGCAACTCATAATCCTTCTGATCCAAGAGAGCGATTGCGCACATTAATTAAAGAGACAGCAGCTTAACCCAAAACCTCCTCCAATCTCCCCTGTTCAATAGCTTGCTTAATGTCGCGAGCGATACGACGTCCTGTGCTCATTGGTTCGTTGTACTTGAGTGCTGTGTAAGGCGATCCTTCTACAAATGGATTTGTACCAGCAACAATACGAGCACTGATTTCGAATACAATCACCTCTAGTTTACGAGTTATGATTGTTTCTAAACAGAATGGACCAAATAGTCCTTTTCCACATAAATCCTGACTAACCCTTACTACATTCTCTCCCATTTCGAAGAATTGAGGCAGCAAAGACTCACGTACTACCACTGGAATATTTCCAACTATCGTATAGCTAGTATGAATATTCGCAGTGAGCTGATCTTCTGCTCTTATGCGACCAATTGAGTCTGCGTTAGATTCATATCGTTTGTCGAAACTCATAATCTCCAGCTCTCCTGTAATAGGTGAATAGAAGTAATGTATATAGATCGGCACACCAACGATGTACTCCTGAATAACAAAGTCATTCTGATCTGGATATTTACGCTCCTTTACCTCATAAAACTGCTCGGTCGTCTTCACAACAAAGTAGCCAAAACCACCACCAGCACCATGGAATTTTACTATGACTGTCTTATCGATATCTTCTGGTTTCTCTAGAACTCTAGGTAGCTTAAGATTGGCTTTTTCAAGCCATTTGCGCTCCATATTTCTATCTGATTCCCATTGAAGAATATCCTTCGTACCATAGTACATAGTCTTCATTTTCCGCACGCGCTCATGCCCCATGTAAGCAATGAATGATCCATGAGGAATCACAATTGCATTACGCTTTATTAGTTTTTCTTCCAGCTCATCGTTCCACTCTGACCAGTCTTTTATTGTGATGATTTCGTCGGCAACTCCATAACTCTTATATGGCTTCTCTGAGCCCTCTTTGCAAATGACAAGATTACGAATTCCTTCATCGCGTGCACCCTTGAGAATCTGCAAAGCAGAGTGACTGCCAATGGTAGCAATCGTGAAATCTTTTGGATTGGTAGAAGCCGATAGAATGGGCTTATCATTTTTCATGGTATTTCAAAGATTGTACCAATTTTAATGCGTCTGGCAAGTCAATCTTAGGCCACATCCGAATAAGCGAGTGGAAACAGAGCCTGCCTTTCAATCGGAGGATGACTATTTTGTTTACCTAATTCCAAATCCACATAAGGAAAAGAGATTACAAGACTGTAACCAATCAACTTACCTGCGTCATCTCTAACCTCCGATAAAGTTGATTCAATAAGCTTAAGCACACCATCAAAGCCAACATCACGACGTTCAACATTACTTTGCGCCCATTTACACAATTCTAGATCTCCACGTATACGTTCTTGAAACTCTGCGATAGTCTCTAATACTACATCCACAGGAACATCCAATTCTTTACACATATCTCCCACATGTTTAGCAAAAAGATGAACCCAAGCAGAAATTAAATTCTCCAAATCATCAGAAGGTGTTTCTTTAACTAGCGACCAACTACCAACTAACTCTCCTTCACTCTTAATGAATTCACCAAACCCTATAGGGCAGCCATCTCTCGTATGCAATTGGCTCATAAATTGTAATTATTGGCGATGCTACGCTGCACAAACTTTGTGTGCAAGCTTTTCAGCTTAAATAAAGCACATGTATTGCCAAAACGGTACACTGATTACAATGCGTAATTAATTGTTAAAAACAGGAAGAACCATTACCATTTTCGCACCTTTCCACATTCCTATGAATAGACGTCTTACATTATCTCTTATCGCTGCATTTATTCCTGTGCTTGCACTCGGATATTTCTTTCCACAACGAGCACTTAATGGAAACCAAACTGAAGAAAAAGAGATCGTATCAATTGAAGGAGCAGAGATGGTTGTTTTTGTTAGTGACACCTGCCCACATTGTGCAGATTTGAAAGAATACGCAGTAAAGAAAGGATGGGAATTAGAACTATTGGATATTACAAAACCAGAAACTCAAAAGATCTTCGCAAAACTGCAGGAGCGTACGCCAGAACTTCAGCAAGGAGTCCCAACAACTTATATCAATGAACATGTAATTCAGGGATACAAAACAGATGAAACAACTGGGGAGCTCCTAGGGTTCCTGTACAACACATGCAGGGAGTCATCTGCAGGATGTAAACCATTCGATGAATTTCTAGATAGTACAATCCATGTAAAGATGGAGACAGCAGAAGGTATTTGTACTGATGATTGTGAAGTAGATCTAGATCAATTCGTGTTCGATCTACCTCTGTTAGGAAAGGTGGATTTAACGCTTCTGTCTCTCCCAACATTATCCATTCTTTTGGGATTTATGGATGGATTTAATCCTTGTGCGATGTGGGTACTCATTACTCTGCTCACACTTCTAATTAATACAAAGGACATGAAGAAGGTCTGGTTAATTGGAGGTGTATTTCTATTTGTAAGCGGAGCTGTGTATTACTTCTTCATAGCCGCATGGCTAAACGCATTCCTACTTGTTGGATACAACCTTTGGATTCAGAAGATTATTGGATTGGTAGCAATCGGTGGTGGAGGCTTCTATCTATATGAAGCACTTGGGAAAGATCCAAATGCATGCAATGTCGGCAACATGAAGACAAAGCAGCGCACAATTGCACGAATGAAACATGTGCTAGAAATCACTTTCTGGCCAACAATGATTATAGGAGTAGCAATACTGGCGTTCTCCGTGAACATGATTGAACTTGTGTGCACAGCAGGCTTGCCAGCTGTATTCACACAGATTCTAGCATTCAACAATGTAAGCAATGTGGCCCGCTATGGATACATAGGGCTCTACATTCTCCTCTACATGATTGATGATATTGTGATCTTCGGCATTGCCGTACTCTCACTTCATGCCACTGGACTCACTAAGAAATATGCCCGTTTCACACTAATCTTTGGAGGACTCTTGATGTACATATTGGGAATGCTGCTCATCTTCGCACCAGAGACATTGATGATTAGTGTTTAGATATTTTATGAAGAGGAAAAATCCTTGTTCACTAAGCTCAACATGGAATTTATTTTCTGAACTTCGAGAAGTAAAAACAATCAATATTTTTGGTGCTACTCTTCGAACGTGTTAGGTTGACACGCTTAGTAGTAAATGAATATATATGCCTACAATCCTCGATAAAATCGTCGCTCACAAAAGAAAAGAAGTTAAATCGCTTCCTTCCATTGACCCTGTTGTATCTAAACGAAGGTCCCTAATTGATTCTGTCCTAAGTCGACAACCTGGACTTATAACAGAGATTAAACCTAAGTCACCATCTGCGGGAGAGTTGATAAGAGATGAGGATGTTCCTCATGTTGTTGAAATATATGATCGTAATTCGGATGGAATTTCCGTTCTCTGTGATAATAAATATTTTGGAGGTGATTTCGATCTTTTAAAACGAGTAAGTGGTATGACAGAAGTTCCTCTTTTGGCAAAAGAATTTATTATTTGTGAAAGTCAAATCGATCATGCTGCTAACAATGGTGCAAGTGCTGTTCTGCTCATCGTTGCTATTCTTTCTCCAGAATTACTTCAGCGTCTCGCGCATCATGCTATAGAATTAAACCTTGATGTGCTTGTAGAGACTCATAATCAAGAGGAAGCAAATCAGGCATCGGAAGTTTTGGTAACATTCCCACCAGATATGATGCAGCGAATCATGGTAGGTGTTAACAATCGCAACCTAAAGGAAATGAAAACAGATCTCAGTACAACGGAGGAGGTTGCACCTTTTTTACAGCAGCATATTTCTAACTTACGATGTCTTATCTCTGAAAGCGGCGTTAAGACACCTGATGATGTCATCAGACTTTCGCGTCACGTTCAAGGCTTTTTAATTGGCGAATCGCTACTGAAAGCAAATGACCCAGAGGCACTTATACAAGCGTTAAGAGGACAGGAATAGTTTGGTGGGTGATGGAATAGGCTGTTTTATTAACTTTGGAGGTGCCGGCGATCCGGCTCCGTTTGCAACTACACCGAGATACGCTCAACTAACCATCTCGGCGAAGCCGAACGAAGTGAGACGAAGATGGATGGAGGTGCCGGCGAGAATCGAACCCGCGATGGGGGTTTTGCAGACCCCTGCCTTACCACTTGGCTACGGCACCATATACGGAAGCAAGGATAGTGAAAACCAATCAACCTGAAAAGGAAACTAGCGCACTCTCTACTCGCCTGTTTCTGATGCGACATCCTCTTGTGCTCCAATCCGAACATTACCAAGAAGGAATGTGATCTGTTTTTCCAAAGCATCTGTCACAGAAATAGGCGTAGTGGCTGTAACGGAATACCCATTATTCTTGACTGTAGTACTAACTTGATAGAACCGTCTCGCAGGTTCATCTGTTACTGGCTGTGCGGTGAAAATGTGTAATTGAACATCTGTACCATTGATCTTCATAGCAGGACTCTCGAGCAAAGTGTAACCAGGCAACACGCTCACAGAACGAATACTCGCATTGCTGTAGGCTTCTGGTGTTGCTGGCTGAGCCAGTACTTCACGCGTAACTGTTATAGTTGGAAAGTGTCCAGAGATAGCTTCTTCTGCCTGCAATGCAACTATCGTATCATCAGGAACGCCACGCTGCCTTAGTGTTTCACGATCGACCACAGTCCAGCCATCAGTAACACATAGAGTGATGCTTTCTACATCATCGTGGTATTCACGATCGCAAGAAGCAGAAACTGTGGCACCTTCGCCGCATCCGGCAAGTAGGAACAATGGTATGATTAGAAGACATGTGCGTCGCATGTATGCAATCATACGCGTACATATGACAGATGTCAGTACCTTGTATATGAGTAGCATAGTGATATAGACAATTTATGAATCATGAGAAAATTCTGTGTGGAAAAATCACACCGAATTTCTTTTATTTATTACTTTCGCGCCCAAAAAGGATTTTTCTTCTCTTTGTTACTTTTTAAAAAAAATAACCAAAAACTGGCAAAAATAGAACTCGCTTGCAGCACGCCTTTGTCTGCCCCCACCCCACTCACTATGTTCGTTCCCCCTCCCCCGTCGGGAGAGGGGGGTTAAGGAGGTGGGGGCAGCACCACTATTCAACTGTGACATTTTTCGCATAATGTAACTTCGTATCTACCTCCATCCCCATCCCTTCCTCCAAAAGAGGAAGGGTGCACTATTTTTCATGTGAAAAACAGTGTTCCCCTCCACCTTCTGGGGAGGGGTTAGGCCTGCCTACCGGCAGGCAGGGGTGGGGGCAGTAAGGGTTCTATTTTTCCGCCCAAGGAAAAAATGAACAAAAAGATCGAATTATATGTAATAGAGTGGCATAGACAATTTATGATACTCGTTTATGGTAGTACCCTATGGAATTGAAGAAAAAGCCATTTCTTGCTACAATATCTTGATGCTTACTCAAAAAACACAAATCGCAACCATATTATGTACTGCACTTATGTGCATGCCTGGCACAGCATTCGGTGCAACGATTGAAGCACAGGATTCTGTAGCAGGATTAGGAACAGATATCGTTGTGAATGATATGCAAGAAAACGCACAGCTCGTTGTTACTCCACCATTAGGAAGTGAATTCATTCACAATCTAAAGATGGAAGATGGTGCAGCCAATTTGCACATTCCAGGAAGTGAACTAGAGGAAGCTGGCACATACACACTCACATTGGAAACAAAGGAAGATATAATCGCAGATGCAACACTGGAAGTACTACATGACACAGTGGATCTTAGTAACTCCTCTCTTCAATCTGACCGCGAAGTATTGGTTACAGAAACAGGAGAGACAGCAGAAGTTATTGTGATTCTGCGTGACAGGTTTGGAAATACAATTCCAGATCGTCCGGTCAAACTGATTTCCAGTCGCAACAGTGATGTTATTAAGGAGCTAGCTTTACAAACCGATGATCGTGGCGAACAGCAGTTCTTAGTAACTGCAATAGAACCAGGGAACATGACACTACGTGCAATTGACCTATTTAGCGGTAATGCATTGGATGCAGAACTAACACTCACTGCTAGTACACGTACCAATGGACGTGGAGGCGCTTATCCAGCAACACAGAACACCTACAACGTGTATCAGCCAACAGCACAGAATGCTGGCATATCAGTTGGCAACATCGCAGGACGAGCACTGTACGGACAGCTTGTACCATTTGATGTAATAGATGGATTCGTAATAGATATCCCACGTGATATGCAGGCAAACACCGATGAGAACCTCACTATTACAGCAGTAGACAGAACTGGGCGCATTGTAGAAGACTACACGGGCACAGTAGAACTAGCATCTACAGATCCAAATGCCATTCTACCTAGCTTCGGAGAAGTAACATTCCGTGGATCAGATCTTGGAAGGAAAACACTGGTACTAGGACTTCGATTCTCTACACCAGGAGAACACATCCTATATGCACAGGACAGTCGCAACCCAAATGTAAATGGTGAAGCACTATTAAATGTAAAAGGAGACATCGTCATAGAACCTAAACAAACAATCGCCATTTCGATCCCAAAGCAGGATTCTATGGTTAACTCGATAGATATAACTATAGAAGGAAATGCCGCACCATTCGTAAATCTGATAGTTACTGGCGGACAAGAAGACAGTTTTGGTGAAACTAATGCAAGCGGTGAATTCTCTATTCCTGTTAATCTAAATCCAAACCAGCTGGATCACACACTGCGTGTTCGTGATGATTCTGGGCGCAATGATTCCGGAAACCTACGTATCAAGCTGGATTTGGAATCACCTGAAATACAGAAATTCGCATTCACACCAAACGACCCAATAGAAGGAGAAGATGTTCTGGTTATTGCGGAAGTGACAGACAACGGTAATAGTATCCAAAGTGTCATCCTAATAATAGATGACGAGGAGACAGAGCTAATGCCATCAGGAGGATCAGGCTCTTATCAGGCTCTTATATCTTTCCAAGATAGCAAACTATATCAACCAAAACTTATAGTTACAGATTCAGCAAAAAACAGTGCAGAAATTGTAAGCACAGTTGATGTACGAAAACTAGGACTGCCACAAGTCCAAAATTTAACAGCAGAATCCAAGCCAAGTGGAGCTATTATTCAATGGGATCCACTTGCAATCTCAGAAAATCCAATAGATGGATACAGATTATATGTAGGCGATAGTCCTACTAACTTCCTATATGCATTGGATACAGATACAACAGTAGCAAATGTGGCAGGACTAAAGCCTGGGAAAAAATACTTTATTGCAGTCACTGCATTCCGTGGCGAAATTGAAAGCGAAGAGAAGAGTGAAATCGTAGAAGTCATTCCTGAAGGACTAAGCTTGACCGTCACGCCAGGCAATAGCAGCCTCATGTTAGAGTGGACAACCATTAGCGAAGATATCCCACTTTCACAATTCATACTGGAATACGGAATAGATTCAGATACATTTACAGAGAAACGCATGCTTAGTGGTGATCAAACAACCTTCGCACTGCGTGATCTACTTAATGATGTGACCTATTACGTGAAAATAACACCAGTCACTACAACTGGAGAAATCTTGAATGAAACAGCTGCTATAGGAGAAGGAACGCCAACATCTAGCTTGGGAGGATTCAATCCTGGACCAGCAGATCCAATACCAGCAGGACTTGGATCACTTATGCAACCAACAGATACACGTCCTCCTATTACAGGAATACATTCCAGTGCTCCTGGACAACCAACAACTGGCTTTCCATCACTGAAATGGTGGGTGCTGCTCGCAGGAATTCTTGGAGCAGGTGCATGGTACAGACATCGTCGTCTCAGCATCCGCGCAACAGATAAGTTCTTGTGAACCATGAATGCGCAGTATACTGGGAATGACTCGTGGCCGAGTTCCCAGTAGCACATGCAAAATAAACGGACCATATCAATCGGCGGAGCAACGTATGACCTCTTCGTTCAAACGAATTCTGATGTTGTACAGGCAGTAGAAGGACAAAAAGTTTTTAATCTGCCACTCGGAGAAAAAATACGTGTTCAGAATGTAGTAGAAACATGTGGAGGAGGTGCATCAAATACATCTGTAGGACTTGCAAGATTAGGATGTGATGCCAAATTCTGCGGTGTTATTGCAGATGACCAGTGGGGACAGAAGTTGCTAGAGAATTTCCAAAAAGAAGGAGTAGATACAAAGTGCACAACCATTGTGGAAGGAGAGGTATCTAGCTTCTCTTTAATCCTATCCGCCAGCAGTGGCGAACGAACAATCTTATATGAACCAGGTACAAATGAACATTTGCACGATGCCAACTTTAACAAAGAAGCACTAAGAGAAATGGATTGGGTGTATTTGAACCACATTCAGGAAAACTCTTGCATTATCCAAGATGACATATTGGAAATATTGGCAGCAAAAGATGCTGTGCACTTTACTTGGAACCCAGGTGGTTACCAGATTGATTCTGGAACACAGGAAGAAAATAATAATAAACTTCTTTCTCAGACAGACTTACTAATTTTAAACAAAGAAGAGGCAATACTCTTTACTAAGCAAGATAAGGTAGAAAACGCAATGAATCATCTATTGGAAATCGGTGTAAAAATTGTCTGTATTACCGATGGAAAAAATGGAGCAACTGCAAGTGATGGCAAATCTCTCTATCACTGCCCAACATCAAAGGATACAAATGTAGTGGATACAACTGGAGCAGGAGATGCATTTGGAACGGGCGCTACTTGGGCGCTAGTAGAAGGGATGGACTTGCCAAATATGCTCCGCGCTGGTACTATAAATGCTGCAAGTGTCGTAGGAATGCTTGGGGCACAAGAGGGACTTCTCACAAACACCAAGATGAATGAACGGCTGAGAAATACATCCCTTGAAGTCGCAGCGAAACCGCTTGCATAAACTATAACCAACTCTCTTCTCCAATAGCGCATGTCAGATAATCTTCTTCAAATTCAGGAACTCATCGAATCAGCAATGTCATCTCTAAAGACAGCAAATTCTATTATGCGTGATATTACTGGAGTAAATAATAGTTCTCATGAACGAATTGTTACGCGTGCACAAAACATAGAAAGTGGAGACGCCGTAGAAGGAAAGATAATAGAAGGTGTATTTGACGGACAGAACATGGTTGATTCCGAGAATCAAACTTACCCTGTTCCTGCAAACTACGCTTCTAAGAGCAAGCTTGTAGAAGGTGATGGAATGAAATTAACCATTACTGATGAAGGTAAATTTATCTACAAGCAAATCTTACCAATCCCACGCAAATCAGTATTGGGAGTATTGATTCAAGAAGATGGACAATACAAAGTTCTTGCTGAAGGAAAAGTATATCGTGTACTGCTCGCTTCCGTAACATTCTACCGTGCAGAAATTGGTGATCAGGTGACAATCCTTCTGCCAGAAAGCGATGACGCAACATGGGGAACAGTAGAAGCTGTTATACCTAAGCATCTTGCAGAGGCAGCTGCAAAAGCAGCAGTCAAAAGGGCAGATGTTACAACAGAAGAAGATGGTGAATTGAGCCCATCACTAGAAAAGTAGTAGTACAGAGTCTACCATCAATTATCTTTTGATATGGCAACTCTGCTTGCTGGTAAGAACAGAGCAAGTACTGCTAGGCTTTTGCCAATGAAATTGTCTATTCGTGTTGCCGCACCAATATTGTTAGCACTGCTATGCGCAGGTGTATTGGTTGGATTTCTGTGGTGGCAACTTAATCAGTCAGCAAGGCTACTGACCACTGGCGGGCAAGAAATAAACGTACCAGTAATAGATAGAACTACTGGTATAGAGGATGTATATATCCCTGCTGGAAATGCCTCGGTGGCATATTTGAGACAAGGAGATTTGCTCGCTCTGCGCGGACATTGGGCAGAAGCACAGGGATACTACGAACTAGCAGTAAAAGAGGGAGGTGATCTACCTGCGTTGCGCAAACTTGCGCAGGCGCAGCTTCAGCGGCGCGACACCGATGGTGTGCGCAGCACGATCAAAAGTATGAAATCTGCAGGAGCAAAATCAGAAGATCTACTGCTATTGGAAAGCATCGTAAACCTTAGAACTGGTGAACTTGTAAAAGCGCGTACATTGTTGGAAAACGCACAGGATTCACCACAGAAACACTATGGTTTGGCGATGCTCGGGATAATAGAAGGGGCACATCAGCAAACTCAAGAAGAACTCAAATTGGTAATGGGAGGATGGGAACCAATTCTTCGTTCCAATGCAAAAACCATCCAATCAGCATATGACGAATATGCGTTATTCCCAGAAAGCCCAGAGATTCATCTGGTGACACTTCTATCTCGTGCTCTCGCACAGGTGCAAGAATGTGAATTGGCACTGCCATTGCTGCATCAAGTAACACAGCAGCAAGATGACTATCGTGATGCATGGATCGTTCAAGGATACTGCGAACTCACAACAGAACGTGCGCCACAGTCAATTATATCTCTGGAGCAGGCATATAACCTAGACCCACAGAAGCCAGAAATACAGTACTTTATAGGACGCGCCTACTCCGCATCTGGAGATTCTATAAATGCAATCACATTCTTGGAATACGCCATTGCCAATGGCTTTCAGCCTGAATCAGAAGCAAGACAGGAGCTTGCAAGAGAAGCACTGAAGAGTGGCAAAGGCACAGTTGCACTAGAGCAATACGCACTGCTTGTGCAAGAGAAAGATGCATCCATAGAAATGTTTGAAGGATTAGTCCAAACAAGCATTGCTCTGGAAGAGCTAGATCGCGCAGAGCTTGCTGCGCGTGCTGCGATAGAAAAATTCCCTCAGAAAGGAAAAGCCTTTGAACTGCTGGGAGATGTCTTACTCGCAGCAGAGAAAAAAATTGAAGCACGAGAGGCATACCAACAGGCACTGCAACTCGATCCATTTCTGATAAGCGCAAAAGGAAAACTTGAAAAGAATTAGCAAAAAAGATCAGAAGTAACCTCTGATCTTTTTTGTGTTTTTTTGTCGTACTTCCTCGGCTATCGATGACAACTTATGGCCACTGAGCCGGTTAATAGAAGCTGACTACAGGGAGGAGCCTGCGACTGCTCTGCCGTGATTGGGTTTCTTGTTTCTCCTCGGAACCCACCGAGGTCCCCGTGCCAGGATCGCAGCTCCGCATACGCAGAGGAATCCATGGAGAGTAAGGGGGGTGCATTCCGTGGAGCGACCTCTCATCTACGGAACGACGTTTCAAAGCAGAGAGAAGGATGATTACTTAAAGAAATAAACATCGTTCTTCCTGCCAAAAATCAATAGGAGCTTGGCTACAGAATTAAAAATTAAGAATTAAGAATTAAGAATTAAGAATGAATATTTGTCACACGTGAACAGCAGTATCATTCTCAATTCTGCATTTTACATTCTGCATTCCTGTACAACGTTGTTGTGATGGATCTGTGTGTTGGATTTCGTATAAAGAAATCATATTAGTATAGCGAAATTCCGTCTTTTGTTCAACAGGAAAAAACCATTTAGGCCACAGGGAAGAAATAGGAAGAATACACGCCATATGGCAAACTACTTCTGTGTCACTCTCCCCTATCCGCGCTGCGATAGTTATTACACTGGCATTTTTAGGAAGTGCTGCAATTCTTGCACTGCTTATTGCAGCAACAGAATTCCTTACCATACAATCAAAAACC
>FLOH01001123.1_pt1 | contig 43873 bp, 32 predicted proteins | sample 756751 | NCBI WGS metagenome assembly FLOH01 (sample SAMEA4026879, study PRJEB14308) | marine metagenome | biome: coastal water; material: water | depth 74 m
TGTGGAAGGTTTCTGCGGCTTTATATACCTCATCCATGAATTGTCGATCTTCAAGAGCAAGTAGGACTTGTTCTCTAACCATTCCTTTGTAGGCATTAATTACTCCATCAATTTCCGCGATTGTTTCTTCGTGAGTTTGTGATTCGCAGCCGGCATCGTAGTTAAGATAGAGGTGATGGTCTTGATCTTTAATTGCTGTTCCTTTGTATGGGTTGTGTGTAAGTGCTTTTTTTCTTAGCTTAGCGATTTCTGCTAGTTTTGCTTCATTTTGAAGAACTCTGTTTTTTCCTCTTGTAATTAAGCTTTCTGCAACATCTGACCAAAATGTATCTGCACTCCTATCTTCGTGACGCTTCTTGAGTGTTACAGATTGTGGAGGCCAAAAGTTATATGATCTTTCGCTTATGCATCCTTCTCTGTGTGTGTGAAATTTATCTGTATCTGTTTTTGATTCTCTCCATCGTTCAAAGGTTGAGTCTGACGGTCTCCATTGTCCAAAATCAAAACATTGTATTATGGCATCTGCCATCTCTTCTTTGAATTCTTCGGAAACACCCTTGTATGTTGTTTCATCGCCCCTAAATAGGGCTAACGCATCATCTGTGATTTCGATTTCTTGTTCGAAATCGCTTGCTGTGTTTTCTGTAGGCATGATTTTGTTGTTTAAAGAGTACTACTTTATAACAGCTGGGGGTGTTTTTGTCAACCCCTTAAATTTGGCAAGTCAAAATACTTGAAATGGAGAAAAATGCTCTTATAATTTTTTTGCAAAAATTCTTTAACCTTTTTACTATGACAATGAAAAATGTTGCGAAAAATGCTTTTATTTCAGCGCTTTTTGGGGGATTGACCGCTTTTGTGGTTGCTCTGCTTGTTGTGAAGTTTGCTTTGCCTGTTGTTCGGATGAATAGCGAGGGAGAGGCTGTGAAGGTTTTTGATGCAATTGATGGGGTTGTGCAGGAAGATTTGGTTGTTGCCGCTGTAGAGGAGGCTGCGCCTGCAGTGGTGTCTATTATTATCACCAAGGATGTTCCAGTTTTGGAGCAGTACTATGAGGAGGGTGCGAAAAGTCCTTTTGACGGATTTTTCGGGATGCCATCTTTCAATATTCCGAAATATCGGGATACAGGGGAGACTGAGGAAAAGCAGATTGGTGGTGGGTCAGGATTTATTGTTTCTCCAGATGGATATATTGTGACAAATAAGCATGTCGTGAGTCAGGAAGATGTGAATTACACGGTGTTTTTGAATGATGGGACTGAGCTTGAAGGAGAGGTGATTGCGCGTGATCCTATCAACGACATTGCTGTTGTAAAAATCGACGCCATGGATCTTCCATATCTTGGTTTTGCTGATTCTGAGGCGCTAAAGGCTGGTCAAACGGTGATAGCTATTGGAAATCCGTTGTTAGAGTTTAGTAATTCTGTTTCTGTAGGGGTGATTTCTGGACTTGGGCGGTCGATTGTTGCTGGAGCGCAGGGCTCTACTTGGACAGAAAAGCTTGAGGGAATTATACAAACTGATGCGGCGATTAATCCTGGGAATTCTGGAGGACCTTTGTTGAACCTTAAAGGGGAGGTTGTGGGAGTAAATGTTGCTGTTGCTAGTGCGGAAAACATTGGGTTTGCGCTTCCTGGTAATGCTGTTGAGAAGGTTTATCTTTCTGTGAAGGAACATGGGAAAATTGTTCGACCATATTTGGGTGTGAGGTATATGCCGATTACCGAAAAAGTGGCTGAGGCAAATAATCTTTCAGTGGATTATGGAGCTTTAGTTGTACGAGGTGAAAATGTTGAGGAATTGGCTGTTATTCCGGGTTCTCCTGCGGATAAAGCTGGATTACTTGAAAATGACATTATTATTGAGGTTGATGGGGAAAAGCTAGAAGATGGAATGAATCTTTCCCGAATTGTGGCTGAAAAGGTTGCGGGGGATGTGATGAAATTGAAGGTTTTGAGTAAAGGAGAGGAGAAGGAGGTTGAGGTTACGCTTGAGGAGGTTCCTGAATAGGTGTATTTTCCCCTCAAATAATCTTTCTTTATGAACAAGACATGTAAACAGTGTGGAGGTGGTTTTTCTATCGCTGATGAGGATAAAAAGTTTTATGGGGAAATTCCGCTTAAAGCTGCTGGAAAGGTTGTTCCGATGGCGGAGCCGGATTATTGTCCGGGGTGTAGGCATCAAAAGAGGTTGGCGATCCGTAATGAGATGTTTTTGTATCATAGGAAGTGTGATTATTCGGGGGAGCAGATAGTTTCGATGTTTTCTGCGGATAAGCCGTATGTGGTTTATGATCAGAAAATTTGGTGGAGTGATAAATGGGATCCGCTTGAATATGGGATGGAGGTAGATTTTTCTCGTCCATTTTTGGAGCAGTTTAAGGAGTTGCAGGCGAAGGTTCCAAGGATGAGTTTGAATAATATTAATGCGGAAAATAGCGAATATTGTAACCTGGCCTGCGACAACAAAAATTCTTATCTGGTTTATACTGCGGATTTTAATGAAAACTGCAATTATTGCAGGTTTAGTAGCGAAAATTATGCCTGTACGGATGCTGATTACACTTTTAAGTCGATGGAGTGTTATGAGTGTTTGGATTGTGAACAGTGTAATAGGTGTGTCTATTCGCAGAAGTGTATCAACTCAAGTGGGTTGACATTTTGCTACAATATGATTGGTTGTCACGACTGTATTGGGTGTGCGAATTTGAGGAATAAGACTCATCATATATTCAATAAGAAGTATAGCGCTGAGGAGTTTGAGGCAAAAAAGAAGGAATTGGCACTTGGGACTTATTCTGGGTTGGAGAAATTCAGGAGGGAATTTGATGAGTTTTTGGCGGGGCAGCCGCGAAAGTATTTGGAGATTGTGAACTGTGAGAATTCAGTTGGGGATCACCTTCGTGACTGTAAGAATGCGGAGATGTGTTACAACTGTGTGGGGCTTGAGGACTGCAAAAACATGATTAACTGTAATGAGGCGAAGAATTGTTATGACTGGGATTTTGTGGGATTGGCAGGGTCTGTTTTCTGTCATGAGATGGCAAGTTCAGCACTTGGACTTAACAACTGTCATTTTTGCACAAATAGTCGGATGAATCAGAGTGATTTGTACTATTGCGATTTATGTCTCCAGTCGCATAATTTGTTTGGATGTATTGCGCTTAGACATAAGGAATACTGCATTTTAAATAAACAATATACGAAGGAAGAATATGAGGAAATGGTTGTGAAAATTGCGGAACATATGACGAAAACTGGAGCCACGCCTGGTGGCGGGCAAGAATGGGGACAATTTTTCACAAATGATATTTCTCCATTTGGATATAACGAGACTGTAGCGCAGGAATATTTCCCTTTAACTAAAGAACAGGCTTTGGAAAAAGGTTGGAGCTGGAAGGATGAGGAGGAGAAGGTGATGGAAGGAGAGGGGTTTGCGCTTCCTGATGGGATTGACGAGGTTGGGGAGGATGTTGTTGGAAAGGTGTTGAAGTGTGAGAAAACTGGTAAGGCCTACAAGGTAATTAAGGGAGAGGTTGGATTATTGAAGAAACTGGGAATTGCATTGCCGCGAATTTCACCTGTTCAGCGGCACAAAGATAGAATGGCAAAGGTCAATCCATGGGCATTATGGGCTCGGAAATGTGATAAGTGCGGAGTTGACATCAGAACTACCTATTCATCTGATCGAGCGGAGCCAGTTTATTGCGAAAAATGTTATCAGGATGTGGTGGATTAGAGCCTTGAGATTAGTTCATCAAGTTCTTCTTTGGTGTTGTAGTAATGGACACTCGCTCTTAATTTTCCTCCTCTTACTGATAGCCATATTGGTTTTTCCCCGTTTTCAGTAGATTGAAGTTGGGTATTTGCCTCGGTGACTTTGTCGAGATTGTCCCATTCTGGTCTTGAAAAAAGGATTATTCCTGATTTTTCTTCTGGGTTTGTTCTTGGGGAGGTGACCGTGAATCCTTTTTCTTCTAATTGTTCTGCTAGGTAATCGGTGAGCTCAGTAATTCTTTGATATATGTTTTCTATTCCTATTTTGTTTATTAATGATATTGAGGTTCCAAGTCCGATTATTCCTTCATAATTTTTCATTCCATCCTCGAAAACTGTTGCATCTTTTTTGATTGGGGCATCTGGATCGGTTGATGATTCTAGGCTATCTGCGCCAAGGCCCGTTTTTCGTAACTCTTTCATTGCATCCTTTGAACAGTAAAAAAATCCTCGTCCTGATCCTGCCAGTATCCATTTTGAGCCTCCTGTTGCAAGAAAGTCTATGTTTGCCTCCTCTACGTTCAATGGGCATGCGCCAAGGCTTTGTATTCCATCTATGCAAAATCGTGTATTTCCTCCTTTTTCGTTGTGGGTTTTAATCGCCTGTCCAATCCCGACAATGTCTATTCGTTGTCCCGTTTTCCATCCGACAGTGCTTAATGAAATCATTCTTGGGTTTTGTTCTAGTGCAGTCTTTAATTCGGCTAATGTGATTATTCCTTTTTCATCTCCTATTTCGATGGTTTCTACCTCAATTCTTTCCAGGTCTTTCCATGGATCGTAATTCGTCGGATACTCCCAGTCTTTTTTATAAAGTACAACTTTGTCTCCGGGTTTCCAGTCGAATCTTTCGACGACAGTTTTGATTCCCTCGCTTGTGTTTTGTAGAAAGGCAATTTCTTCGGGATCTGCTCCAATTAGGTTTGCGGCTTCTGCTCTTGATTGTCCGGTTTTTTCGGTTGTTATTTCCCAGTGTCCATAGCCAAGTTCTGAAACTAGTTGGCTGTGTTCTGAAGCTGCTTTTACGAAAAACATACTTTGTGATGGAGCTCTGCCATTATCAAACAATATTTCTCTTTTTGTTGATGGAAAAACTTCTTCTCTATGTTCCAGGATCCAAGCAATCCCTTCTTTTCCCGCAGGGACATCTTCGATTGAATAATTGAATGTATTGCTTGTCTCAGTTCTTGCTGCAGCCTTAGCGAGTGTGTTTGTAATAGCTCTTTCAGGGAAACTGGCTGGGGGTGGGGGGGGGTGTAGTTGTTTCCGGCTGTTTTAATTCCTCTGGTCCTTCTGGAGTTTCCATGGTCTTTATTAGTGGAGAGTGGTTTACCATATATTTGGTTAGGTTTTCAAGTGGTTGAGGGTGGGGTATACTTGGGGTGTGAAAAATAAATGTAAAAATTGCGGAGAAGGGTATGAAGTAACGGAGAGTGATCTTGATTTTTTGAGTAAGGTTTCGCCTGTTTATGGTGGTAAGAAGTATGAGATTCCGGCTCCGACTATGTGTCCGGATTGTCGTCAGCAGAGGCGGATTTCCTGGAGGAATGAGAGGAGTTTGTATCATCGAGAGTGTTCGGCGACAGGGCAGAAGATAGTTGCGATGTATGGACCAGAGACGGTCTTTCCTGTTTATGATAACGATGTTTGGTGGGGAGATACTTGGGATGCGAAGGACTTTGGGCGTGACTTTGATTTTTCTCGACCTTTCTTTGAACAGTTTAAGGAGTTGCATGACGTGGTTCCTCATTTTTCACTGGCTGTATTGAAATCCACTATGCAGAATTCTGATTTTTGTAATCATGCGGGATATTTGAAAAACTGCTATTTGATCTACAATACCGACTATGCGGAGAGGTGTATGTATAGCAAGGGGGTGAATCGGTGTTTTGATTGTCTGGATTGCTTCAAGGTGTATGAGTCAGAGGCGTGTTATGAGTGCATGAATAGCTATAACTGCAAGTTTTGCACCTATGTGTGGGATTCTAGTGGTAGTAGCGAGTGTCATTTTTCATTTAACTTAATTGGGTGTAGGAACTGTTTCTTTTGTGTGAATTTGCAGAATCAGGAGTACTGTTTTTTGAATGAGAAGATGAGCAAAGAGGAGTATGAGGCGAAGGTGGCGGAGGTGCGGGGGAGTCATTCCTTGGCTGATCTGTTGGAGAAATTTATTGAATTCAAGGTTCAGTTTCCGATGAAGTGGATGAATGAGATAAATACGGAGAATTGTACGGGGAATTATCTTGTGAATTGCAATGAATGTGAGGAGTGTTATGACTGTGAGTATTTGGAGCGATCAAAGTATTGTTTTGATTTGAAGAAGGGCGATGAGGTTAGCTATAACAATATGGATATTTCGGCTTTTGGCCTTGGTGTGATTGATTGTTACGAGGGAGGAACGATTGGGTATAATGGCAATCACTGTCTTTTTGGTGAGAATGTTTGGGAGAGTTTTGATGTGCATTATTCGATGCTTTGTATGAACTGTAAGCACTGTTTTGGGTGTGTCGGGCTTAATCATGACGAATATTGTGTTTTCAATAAGCAATATACGAAAGAGGAGTATGAGGAGTTGGTGGGAAAGATTATTGAGCACATGAAGGAAGGTGGCGCCGCGCCTGACGGCGGGCAAGAATGGGGCGAATTTTTCCCAACTGAGATGAGTCCATTTAGGTATAATGAAACAATGGCTGCAGAATATTTCCCGATGAGTAGAGAAGAGGTTGAGGCAAAAGGGTGGAATTGGAAGGAGAAGGAGGATCCTGTGAAGGGGGAGTTGTCGGAGGAGATTAGGGAATGTAAGGAGAGTCGAAGAAGGTTTAAGATTTTGAAGGAGGAGCGAGATTTTTATAAAAAATGGGGGATTCCACTTCCTGAGCTTTGCCCTGATGTAAGGCATCTACATCGGTTGGCACAGCGAAATCCACGTGAGCTTTGGGAAAGAAAATGTGATAAATGTGGGGTGGATGTAAAATCTTCGTATGAGCCAGGGCGGAAGGAGAAGGTTTATTGCAGAAAGTGTTATTTGGGGGAGGTTTTTTAAAGTTTTTCATCATTGACTTGTTGACAAAACCTGTGTATATTGTTTGTCTTGTTTTAATAACATTAAAAATATGGATACACCGAGAAAAAATGGCATTCTGGATACTGAGATTTATAACGATCCAGGCAAGGCCTTTAGGGAGGTTGTTGATTCACTAAATCTTCCTGATGATGTGCGTGGGCTTCTTACAAGTTATTTGCTTCAGCTTGGTGTTGATAATCCTGATATCCCACAGCAAAATATGAAGAAACTTCTTGATCGAATGCTTCAGTTGGGTCTGCGTGAAGAGGCTGGGCTTATTTTTAATATCCATCGTACTATTACGGAGTTTAGAGGATATGGAGCAAATGAAGCAGCAAGGAGTGATGTTCCTTCGTGTTTTGGTGCTGGTAACGATATTCCAAAGGAGGGAGTAATTGTTGTTGATTTTTTCGTCACTCGAATGCTTCCTGAAATTGTTGAGACACTAAAGGATCGAGGAGAAGATTTATCAAGAATTCGAGTTTGTGTACCGAAAGGTGTTTTGGCAGCACAGCTTATGAATATGGGGGAGGATAAAAGAAAGGATTTTGAAGAGGCTTGTATGGAACTTACGGAGGATCAATTTGTGATTGAGGACGTAAAGCATAGTGGTGATATCAGTTTAGATGAAGATGTTGCTATTTGGTTTTCTCCACGAACAATGCCTATCCATCCGCGGCTTCTTGCTGAGACAGAGGAGGCTACTATCAAGAATTATAGAGTTGAGTTTGCGGAGAGAGCTTCAAGAATTGTTGAGGGAGGAAGAATCTATGCGAATCTAGCCTATCCTGAGGGTAAGCCATTTCAGCCACTTGGAGTTGAAGTTGTTGAGGGAAAAAGAAGGTTAACGAAATTAACTGGAATTTCTGAAAGTGTCGCTGCTGAAGTTGGAAGGCTATTGGTGGAGGATTTAGGAATGACAATGATTGGAGAAGAAAAGTTTAGGCCTGTGGATCGGGATAAGAAGATTGATCATGCTAAGGTTGCGAAGGAGATGCATCTTGTGAAATAAATCTACTAAAAAATGCAGAAAATACTATTTAGAAGAGGTTTTTTGAGGGTGAAAGATTTTAAGAATTTTTTAATTTAATTAAGGTTTGATTGGTATAAAGGTTATGCACCTGGGTGTTCGCTCAGTGGGGATGGCAGGTTGAATGAATGGTTTGAGCAACAATTCTTCCGGGTTCGACTCCCGGCATCTCCACTACACTAAGGTGTAACTAAAAACCCCTGCTAACGCAGGGGTTTTTTTTGACAGGCATGAATTGTTTGAGCGTTTGTATTATAACATACTTACACCATAAATGTGTAGTATCCGAGTCCGAGTCCTGCAACTAGTGCAACTAGACCACCAAGGTACATAAGTCCAATGTGTTTTTTACAGCTCATAAGATCTTTTAGGACGGTTCCTGGGAGTAGCATGTAAAGAGCTCCTTTAACTAGCATTCCCCAACCAGAAACAGTAACGATTAGCCAGATGTTCCATTCCCAAACGTTGTACATTTGAACAACGATTAAACCTAGAACAAGCTGCATAAGCATTAGTGGAAGCATCGCAAGGTGATCCTTTTGATACTTATCAAGAACTTTTTGCCATACTTTTACGTATAACAAAATTGAGAGTCCCATAACCACATATACTGGGGCTAGGACCTGTGCAACCAACATCGCATTTTCCATGGAGTGAAGGTTAAAAAGTAAAAACTAGTTTTATTTTCGCATGTTTTGTTGTTTTTGGCCAGCTTCCACCCGGGTGGAAATGGACAGGGGAGGGGAATTGTGTTGTTGGGGTTGTTGTTGGGCCTACTGTAAAATCCCCGGGGAAAAGTGTTTGAATTTTGGTTTGTGGATGCGATTTACAAAAACCTGTTAATGATTGCACTTTCAATGGGTGGGGGTATAATCCCGTCAGATGCAGAAAACTTGTAAACAATGTGGGGTGGGGTACAAAATTGAGCAGGAGGATTTAGATCTTTTTGCTAAGATTTCACCTGTTTTTAATGGGAAGAGGTTTGATATTCCACCGCCAGAGATGTGTCCGCAATGTAGATTCCAGCGCAGGTTGGCGTTTCGTAATGAGAGGACTTTGTATAGTCGGAAGTGTGATTTTAGTGGGAAGGATATAATTTCAACTTATGATCCGGCAGGGGTTTATACAGTCTATGATCAGGATGTTTGGTGGGGAAGTGAGTGGGATGGAACGGACTTTGGGCGTGATTATGATTTTAATAAAACTTTTACCGAGCAGTTGCGTGAGTTGAATCAGGTTGCTCCGCATATTTCACTCTATACAGTTAATGTTGAAAATTCCTACTATTCCAATTTTGCCCTTAACCAGAAGAATGTTTATCTGGTTTTTGGTGCTGGGGACAATGAGGACTGCATGTATGGAAAGTTTGTGGTTTATTGCAAAGATTGTGTCGATAATTTGTCGGTTTACTACTGTGAATTTTGTTACGAGGGGGTTGCGAGTGAAAAATGTAATTATTGTCGATTCTTTAAAAATTGTCGAAATTGTAGTGATTGTATAATGGTTGAAGAATGCACGGGATGTCGAAATTGCATCTCTTGCGCAGGGCTGAAGAATAAGGAATTTTGCATTCTTAACAAGCAATATAGCCAAGAGGATTACAAAAAAATTGCCAAGGATTATGAGTATCTGACTCATGAGAAAATTGCGACTTTGCGGAGTCATCTTGATGAGTTGAAGAAGAATCTTCCGCACGAGAGTGCGCATATTTATGCGAGTGAGAATTGTACTGGAGATGCGATATATAACTGTAAAAACACTAAGTCATCTTTCGATTGTAATGAGTGTGAAGATTGTAAGTATATGAACTTTGCGCCGCGATCTCTTTGTACTCATGATTGTTGTTTTTGCGCTCCGGATGGGGTGGAATTTTGTTATAATGTCTGTTCTATGATTCGCATGAATAATTGTGCGTTTTTGTATTTGGGAGGGGACTGTAACGACACCTATTACAGTATTGAGTGCCAGCAGGATAGTAATCTTTTTGGGTGTGTGAGTTTGAAGCATAAGCAATATTGTATCCTTAATAAACAGTATACAAAGGAGGAATATGAGGAGTTGGTTCCGAGGATAATTGAGCAGATGAAGAAGGATGGATCCGCGCTTGATGGGGGGCAAGAATGGGGAGAGTACTTGGATTTGTCGCTTTCTGCTTTTGCATATAACGAGACGATTGCGCAGGAATATTTTCCTTTAGATAAAGAGGGGGTTGAGAAGATTGGAGGAAGGTGGAAGGAGTTGAAGGGAGATGTTCCGGAAGGAAAGGTGATTGATGGTGTTCCAGAGGATATTAGGGAAGTTGGAGATGATATTTGTGAGAAGGTTCTTACGTGTGAGGCCACAGGGAAGAAGTTTAAGATTGTTCCGAATGAGTTGAAGTATTATAAGAGATTAAAGGTTCCGCTTCCGTTGAGATGTCCAGATCAGAGGCATAAGGATCGGCTGGCGGAGCATAGTAGTAAGGAGTTGTTTGAGAGGAAATGTGATAAGTGCGGGAAGGGAGTTGAAAGCATTTATGAAGCTGGTGCGAGTGAAAAAGTTTACTGTACAGAGTGTTATTTGCAGTATGCATATTGATGTTGTAAAATTTGGTACTGATAATTCCAATCTATGAATAAGAATTGCAAGTGGTGCGAGGGAGAGTTTACTATTTTTGAGGAGGATAAGGAGTATTATAAGAAAATTGGGCCGGAGTTTGGAGGGGAAAAGTATGAGGTTCCTTTTCCGGATTTGTGTCCAGATTGTCGTCAGAAAAGACGACTGACTGTTCGGAATGAGAGGAATTTTTATAAGAGGAAGTGTGATTTAACTGGAGAGGATATGGTTTCGACCTATCGACCTGAATTTCCGGGAAAGGTTTATAGTCAGGATGCGTTTTGGGGTGATGGTTGGGATGGAAGAGATGCGGGGCGCGAGTTTGATTTTTCGCGGCCGTTTTTCGACCAATTTGCGGAGCTTTGTTTAGAGGCGCCCCGCATCGCAATGGTAAACATGAGTAGTGAAAATTCGCTCTATACAAACCATTCTGCCTACAACAAAAACTGCTACATGTGCATCAATACCGGTTGGTGCGAAGATCTTATTTATTGCAGTAACTATTGCCTTTATAACAAAAATTCTACTGATTGTACTACCTTTCAAAAATGTGAACTTTGTTATTTTTGTATAGATTGTCGAGAGTGTTTCAATTGCTCATATTGCTATGAATGTAAGAATACATCGGAGAGTCATTTTTGCTATGACTGCCACGGATGCCAGAACTGTTTTGGGTGCTATAATTTGCGGCACAAGCAGTACTGCGTTAATAACGAGCAGTTGAGCAAGGAGGATTATGAGGAAAAGCTTAAGGAGTTGATGCCGAATACGTGGCGCGAGTATGCGAGCGCCTATAAAAATTTTAAAGAAATGATTCGTGATAATGCAATTCATCGTTATATTTTTGGTGACAAAAATCAGAATTCAACAGGTGATCAGATTGATAACAATAAAAACGTTAAGGATAGTTTTTTTACTTTTGGTTCAGAGGATTGTCGTTATTGTTATGACACTGGCGAGGCGAAGGATTTTATGGACGTCGTTGAGCCTTTTAAGGGTGAACTTCAGTATGAGTGTCATGGATGTAATATGGGGTATCAGTTAATAGGATGTGTTAAGTGCTATGATATTTGTAAATATCTTAATTATTGTCAGTATTGCTGGGCGTGTGAACATTGTTTTGGATGTATAGGATTGAAACGTGCGAAATATTGTATTTTGAACAAACAATATACAGAGGAAGAATATAACGAGTTGGTTCCGCGTATTATTGAGCATATGAAGAAAACCGGTGCCACGCCTGGCGGCGGGCAAGAATGGGGCAATTTTCCTCCTCCAGAGATTTCGCCGTTTGCATACAATGAAACAACTGCCAACGATTATTATCCAATGACTAAAGAGGATGTGCTTGCTCAAGGACTGAAATGGCACGATGAGGTTGATAAAACTTATGATGGCCAGGGATTTATTCCGCTTGAGAGGATTGAGCAGGTTGGAGATGAAATTCTTGATAAGGTTATTAAGTGCGAGGTCACTGGACGTCCTTTTAGAATCGTAAAAAAAGAGTTAGATTTTTATAAGAGGATGGGGTTCCCGATTCCTTTGCGTCATCCGGATCAGAGATTTAAAGATCGCATGGCTCTGCGAAATCCACGCAAACTTTGGGATAGGCAATGTACAAAATGTAGCGTAGATATGCGTTCAAGTTTTGAACCATCACGTTCCGAAAAAGTGTATTGTGAGAAGTGTTATTTGGAGAGTGTGTATTAGTTGTATATAATCACTCAGATGAATAAAAAATGTTCCAATTGTGCGAAGGGATTTGAAATTTCTTCTGTAGAGAAGGATTTTTTTGAGCGAATTAGTCCGCGATTTGGCTCTGAGATCGTTGAAATGCCTCTTCCTTCCATGTGTCCAGATTGTCGTAATCAGCGACGACAGATGTTTAGGAATGATAGAGTTTTTTATCATCGGAAGTGTGATGCGAGCGGTGAGATGTTTATTTCTATCTATCCCGAGGATTCTCCTTACAAGGTTTATCGTCCTTCTGAATGGTATAGCGAAAAGTGGGATGCGATGGACGCAGGCATTGATTATAATCCGCGGAGAACTTTTTGGTCGCAGTATAAAGAGCTTCAGCTTGCTGTTCCGCGGCTCGGCATCGATATTGTGAACTGTGAAAATAGTGAATACTGCAACTATTGTGGGGACGACAAAAATTGCTATTTAGATATTGCAGGAGAGGGAAATGAGGATTGCTACTACAATCTTTTTACAAAATTTTCGAAGGACTCTGTTGATTGTACTTTTGTATATAATTCTGAGCTTTGTTATGAATCTATCAATTGTTATGACTCGTATGGATTGCAATATTGTATGTATGCAGATAATTGTTCGGATTGTTTGTATTGTTTTGATTTGGTTGGATGTAAGGATTGTATTTTCTCGCATGGGCTTCGCAATAAACAGTATTGTGTTTTTAATGAGCAGTATACTAAAGCGAAGTATGAAAAATACCTTGAGAGTTTAAAATTGTCTTCACATGATCAAAGGAAAAAACTTTATGAGGGATGGATGAAGTTCAAAAAGGAGAATGCAATATTTCGTGGAAGTTATCTTTTGAATTGTGAAAATTGTTCAGGAAATAATTTGAAGAACTGCAAAAATACAGATTTTAGTTACAATGCGAGTAACTGTGAAGATTGTCGACATTTATATGATGTTTTGGATGCGAAGGATTGTCAGGATCTAAATTATTCCCTCTATAAACCGGAGCTTTCCTATAATCTTATCAGTTCACTGAATATGGTGAAAAGTGCTTGTAGTATGGCGAGCCATTATAACAGCGAGGTTTTTTATGTGGATCTGACAAATAATTCGCAAAATCTTTTTGGATGTATTGGGCTTAATCATAAGCAATACTGTATTTTGAATAAACAGTATACAAGGGCGGAATATGAAGATCTTGTTCCAAAAATTATTGAGGGAATGAAGAAGCGAAATGAGTGGGGAGAGTTTTTTCCCGTTGATGTAAGTCCGTTTGCCTACCATGAAACTATTGCTGCTGAGTATTTTCCTCTTGAAGAGAAAAAGAGTAAACAGGTTGAGGCAGGAGTGGAGACGGTAGAAATTCCTGATGATATTAACGATGTTGATAAGAATATTTGTAAAGAAGTTTTGATTTGTGAGGCTAGTGGGAAGAAATTTAAAGTTATTCCACAGGAACTAAAATTCTATAAGAGTAGGGGAATCCCGATTCCTCGAAGGGCTCCAGATCAAAGAAATATGGATCGAATTGCTCTGCGAAATCCACGTAAGCTTTGGAATAGGAAGTGTACAAAATGTGGCATGGCAATCAGCTCTAGTTATGACTCTAGGCGTTCAGAAAAAGTCTTCTGCGAAGAGTGTTATAAGTCTGAAATATATTAAGGCCGCTTATCGTTGAAGATGTGCTGTTCTTATTGCAAAGGCGAATTGCCCTGTTCGGTGTGTTGAGGCTTCTGTCATGGTTTTGACTCTGACAAGGTTTCTGCTACGTCCTGATCTTGTTGGGATGGAGGATTTTCTGAAGTCGAAGATGTCTTTTAATTGTCCTTCAAGTTTTGTTCTATTGTCGGAAGGTTCTCCGCTTATTAGTCCGCTAATATTTCTTCTCTCAATTCCTTTTTTTACGGAATGCAGGCCGCGACCAGGTTTAACGGGAACGATGTCTATGTATAGTTGGTCACTGTTGTGTTGGATTGCTAGATATTTTTCGCCACGAATTGTGAGGACATGTCTTACAATTCCTACATGGCTGAATCTGTTGTGGCCGTAGTTTTTATAGAACCCATTTGCAGTTTGGCTTTGTGGTCCTCCTTGTCCACCTCTCCAAATAACTGCGTCTCCTTCTCTGTAATTTTCCATTCCAACTATGATTCCAGTTGATTTTCCTTTAGATTTTTCTAGGTTTGCTTGGATTAGTGCTGGAGCAAGGCCACTTGTTACACTCCAGTGTTTTTTCCCGTTTGGAGACCTGCTTCCCCCGAGGCTAAGGACATCACTAATGGTGAAAGCACATCTCATTTTCCCAACCCATCCTTTGTTTTTGTGGATGTTCCAGTTGTAGGCTATGTTCCTGATTCTGTCTCTTCCTTGTAGGTTTCGAGCTTTTGCTATTAGGTCGTGGATGTTAACGTGCTTGCAAGCTTCTTTTTCTCTTCTTTCTCTTTTTTCTCTTTCTTTTTTTGTTTCTGATACTCCAACTGGAAGATGTTTTTTCCCTTTTTTGTGGCAATCGCATGTCCAATTTGGGTCAGTGAGCCATCTGTAGTTTGGGTTTTTTCTTCCGAGTTCTAATATCTCTTCTAGGCTTAGCCCTTGATCTGGCATTTCTGTTTTACTAAGCTCCTCAATGAATTTTTTGGAATCAATTTTTCCGCTTGGGGATTTTGTTTTTTCGCATAATTCTTTAAATCTTTCTGGGTCGTTGTTTGCAAGATTGTGAAGTGTTTCGAGGTGGGCAACATTGAATTCATAATTACCTATGAAGTTGTATCCGTTGAATTCAGTTCCGTTCTGCATTGCTTTTACAAATTTCGCAGTTTTAGCATTTGCGTTATCTATGTTTCCTGTTTTTGCAGCTTGTTCATATGTCCACATTTCGAGATCTACCTCTCTGTTGTGATTGTTTTTGAAGGTAAATCCTGTTTCGGTTTTTTCAAGGAATAGAGTTTGTGCGACTTCTTTTTGTTCTCCAATTTTTAGTGGTTCTAGGGTTGTGTCTATAAATTCCTTTTTTGAATATTTTTCAAATAGTTCTACTTGTTCGTTTGTTTGTTCACTTGTCCATCCCAGCATTTCTCCTCCTTTTCCATCTAGTGATACTATTGCTGATCCTCCTTCAATTTCTGCATGTGCTCCAATTCCTATCCCATAGAAACCGCATAGTGCTTTGATTTTTTTGAGATCGGTTTTGCTTGCGAGAATTCGCAATTTTTCCATTTCTGAAATTTTTGTTTTATCCAAACTTTCTTTTGTTGCAGTTTCAAGACTTCTAATTGAGTGAATTGGACTTGCCTGTATTCCTGTTTCACTACTTTCTTCTTCCGAGATGTTTTGAGTTGTATCACTTAAGCTTGCTTCATAGGTTTTCATGTCTTGGAAATGTGCTTTTTCCAGTTCAATGGACTTTTTGTAGTCTTCGCTTTCTTCGTCAATTGATTCAAGTGGACGTATTTCGTAGCCTCCAAATATTCTTAAATACTCTCCGTTTTCATCGTAGTATCCAATTTTTGAGCCTGCTATTGCTTGTCGAGTTCCTCGTTTTTTGTTTCCATCTACATCTGTTATTTCCACGGCTTTTACACTAGGTGGTAGAAGGTGTCCCGCTCCGATTCCAAATTTTGTGTTTTCGCTGTAATCAAGTTCGGGTCTTACTTTGAACACTATTTGATCGTGTTCGTTTTGTGTTTTTCGGAGGTATGCACGGCTTAGCATTGCGTATTTTTTCTCTTGTTCTGCCTCTGTTAGGCCCATCCATTCCCATCCTCCTTGAAGATCAACTTGAGTTTGTTGTTCCGCAAGTCTTTGGAGTTTTTCGATCTCTTCTTTTGGAGCTTCTATGCTCTCGAGGTATGTTTTTGCATCTTTTATTAACTTGTCATTGATCTTCTTTGCTTCCTTCATCTCTGGTGTTTCTGTCCCAAGTTTTTCAGCAACAGTATCAGCAATTTTCTCCGCTACTTTTGTTGCAGGTAAAGCTTTGACTGCCTCAATAGCTTTGTCTTTCAGTTTTACGAATGCATCTGGTTTTTTTTGTTGTTCTGCCATTTTTGGTTCAGTTTATCTTATTATTATACCAGAAAAGTGGCTCAATTTCAATTGTTGATGAGGTGTGATATTGCTGTATAAGGTATTTATTGTTTTGATGAAATATGGTAAAATAATATACCAGTTATAAATGTATCTAAAAATAAATAATTGAGTAAATGAAGTACTTTCAAGTAATTGTGCCACAGGGGGATGAGACAAAGAAGAAAGAAACACTGTTTCAGGAGCTTCTTGTGAATTTGCAGAATACTGTTAAGGGGGTGCCGATTTCGATGGAGATACTTGGCTATGAGCAATATAGTTATTTCTTTTTTGCGGTTCCGGATTCTATGTTCGAGACGATTGAGGGGCTTCTTTATAGTGCTTATCCAGATTGTGAGATTCGTGAAACCTCTGATTATGTGGATAGTTATAAACCTGAGAATTCTTCAATCGCGGGTGTTCGTCTGAAGTTTAGATGGGGGGATGTTTATCCTTTTAAAACACATGAGGAATTTGATGAGGATAGTCAAATGAGGCTTTTTTCTGTTATTTCAAAGATTAATTCCGGTGAGCAGGTTTGGGTGCAGATAATAATTAATCCACAGGAGGAAAGTGCGATGTATCATCTTAAAAGAAGGATCAAGCTTTGGTGGAATAATTTTAAAAAGATATTTAATATTCGTGATCGTGTTCGAGTTAAGGGAGAGGGAGATGTGATTAAATTAAGGAAGAGGCTTGCTCAGGAGAAGGCAAAACTTGAGCCGTTCCTTTGTTCTGTTAAGATGGGGTATATTGCGAAAACAAGAGAGGATGCTCGTCGAAAACTGGAGGCTATTAAAAATAGTTTTTTCCAATTTAATAAAACAGATATTCAAGATTTCAAGGCTGTAAATGTTGGAGCGAAAACATTTGTGGAGGAATACAAAAAGCGAAAAATGTCGCATCCATTTATGGTTAGTCCGCGTGAGCTTGCTACGATTTATCATCTTCCAGATGCTGATGCGGTTCCTCATGTTGTGCATGTATTGGCGAAAAAATCGGAGGCCCCACAGGATCTTCCAAAAATTGGAGAGCCTAATATTAGTCTTTTTGGAATTACTAATTACCATAATAATTTTGATAAATTTGGAATTAAGAGGGCGGATAGGCGTCGTCATTTGTATGTGGTTGGTAAGTCTGGTTCGGGTAAATCCAAATTACTTGAACTTCTTATAAAGGAGGATCTAGAGGCCGGAAAAGGAGTTGGAGTGCTTGATCCCCATGGAGATCTTGTTGATAATGTAATGAAATTTGTGCCTAAGGATAGGATTAAGGATGTGGTTTATTTTGATCCTGCTGATCTTGATTTTCCAATTTCTTTCAATCCGATGGAGAATGTTGCTGAGGCTCAGAAGATGCAGGTTACGATTGGGTTTATCCAGATTTTCAAAAAATTGTTTGGGTCAAACTGGACGGATAGGCTTGAGCATGTGCTTCGATATACTGTTCTGGCGTTGTTGGATAGTCCAAACACAACGGTTCTTTCTATCCTCAAAATGCTTACAGACAAGAACTATCGTCAAAATATAGTTTCTCGCATAAATGACAATGTGGTTAAAAACTTTTGGGTTAGTGAATTTGCGGGATGGAGTGAGAAGTTTGATGCGGAGGCGATTACTCCTTTGCTTAATAAGGTTGGACAGTTTGTTGCGACAAATATGATCCGAAACATTATTGGGCAACCGGAGAGTAAATTTGATATGCGAGATATAATGGACAATCAGAAGATTATTTTCATGAAGGTGTCGAAAGGGCTTTTGGGAGAGGAAAATAGTGGATTGCTTGGTGCGATGATTGTTACAAAAGTTTACCAGGCGGCGATGAGTCGTGCGGATTTGAGTGAAGATGATCGTAAGGATTTCTATTTTTATGTAGATGAGTTTCAGAATTTTGCGACTGATACGTTTGCGGAGATTTTGTCGGAGGCCCGAAAATATGCGCTTAATCTTACGATTGCACACCAGTATATGGGACAGTTGTCGGAGTTCGTAAAGAAGACGGTGTTTGGTAATGTGGGTAGTGTAATCAGTTTCCGTGTGGGGTCTGATGATGCAAAGACCTTAGCGGAAGAATATAATCCAATCTTCAAGGAGCGAGATATTATCAATCTGGGTGTGAGGGAATTTTATTGTAAAATGTCTGTTGATGGTGAAATACGTGAGGCTTTTTCTGGTAGGACAATGAATGTTCCTAAAATGGAGCAGGATTATGTTCAGGAAATTACGCAGAATTCTCGTGAAACTTATTGTGAAACAAGGGGAAAGGTTGAGGAAATGCTTTCAAAATGGGATGAAGCAGGTGAGTTTGAAGACTTTGGTCCAGAGGAGGATCCGGTGTTCGAAGAGCCACTAATCTAATTGCAGATGTGTAAATGCTGGTGTATATTTGTGACGGTATTTTTATAAATATTATCTCTCATGCCTACTAAAAAAAATAATCTAGGGGGACATCTCATTATAGAGAAGCTTCCGGGGTACTTTTTGATTGTATGTTTACTACTTGTTTTTGCCGCTTTGATCTATTTATTGTCTCCTTTTTTGACTGTGATTTTTGTTGGAGCTGTACTTGCAATTGCGTTTTATCCTCTTCATCAAAAATTGCTGAAGTTTTTTAGAGGATGGGAGCGAAGTGCTGCTTTTGTAAGTTGTTTATTGGTGGTGTTAGTTATTCTTGCTCCGCTTGCTCTTTTTGTTTTGTTACTAACAAGTGAGGCGTGGGATACATATTTGATCATCGATAAAAGAATTGCTTCTGGGGTTTTTGATAAGTATTTACAGTGGGCAGATGGAGGATTTTTGTATGACTTAAAGAATCAAATTCAGCCTATTGTTGATTTGGAGTCACTTGATCTTAAAAAGAATATTGTAAGTATGGCACAAAATTTATCTGGTTTTCTTGTGACTCAAACTACAAGTCTTGCGCTAGGGGTTTCAAATCTACTGCTCAAAATTTTGGTTATGTTGTTTACGATGTTTTATTTTTTCAAGGATGGGAAAAAGCTTGTGGCAAGATTTGGAGACATTAGTCCTTTGCCTGCAGCCTATGAAAATGAATTGTTTAAAAAGACCGGTTCAATGGTGAAGGCAATTGTATATGGAGTGTTTTTGGCTGCAGTGTTGCAGGGAGTTGTTGGAGGAATTGGGTGGGCGATTGCGGGAATGCAGAGCCCTGTGTTTTGGGGAACGGCTATTGCATTCTTCTCAGTGGTTCCTATTATTGGAACTGCAGTGATTTTTATTCCTGCTGTTATTGTTTTACTTATTATGGGTAATTATGGAACAGCACTTTTTATCGCGATTTGGGGAGCTGTGGCAGTTGGAGCGGTTGATAACGTTGTTCGTCCGTATTTAATTGGAAATCGTGCTCATACTTATCCTTTAATGACTTTCTTGGTTGTTTTGGGAGGAGTTGTTACAATGGGGCTAAAGGGTGTGGTTATTGGCCCTCTTATCTTGATTGTTCTTATGTCTTTTCTTCATATTTATGAATCTGAATACAATAAAGTACTTAAAAAATAATTAACTTTTTTCTTATGTCATCAAAAACACCAAAAAAACCGTCTGAGCACACTCATTTTGTTGGAGTCCTAGTGCTTTTCGCAGGGTTTTCGCTTTATGCCATTACATCGTTTTTTACTTCTACCAATGATTATTTGAATACGATGTATACTTCGACTTTGAATAGTGATCAGCTGGTTGCTGTCGAAGATGTTCGTACATCTAGTAGAATGACAGAAGAGGCAGTGCGTGAGCCTGTAAAGATTTTTAATGATGTTGATGACTCTCATGATTATTATGAGGCAATTGAGGCTTTGTATTACGCTGGGCTTATTAGTGGTTATCCGGATGGAGATTTTAAGCCTGAGAATACAATTAATCGTGCGGAGATGCTTACGGTTCTTACCCATGCAGTTGATGCGGATCTAGCAGGAAGTGGGTTAAGTGATTGTTTCACAGATGTTACAAGTGATTGGTATGCTGTGTATGTTTGTTATGCGAAGCAGGAAGGATGGGTAGCTGGGTATGCTGATGGCTCTTTTAAACCTGCGCAAAAAGTAAATAGAGCGGAGTCACTTAAAATTGTGCTTTCTGCCTTTAATTACGAGCTTTGTGATACGGTTTCTTCTCAGCCATACAATGATGTTGAGGTTGGGGCGTGGTATGCCGTATTTGCATGTACAGCAAAGAAGGATCACATTTTACCTTTCCTAAGTGATTTTGGTGCTGGGGAAAATATGACTCGTGGCCTTTACTCTCATATTATTTACAAGACCATGAAAAACCTTGATCTTCTGTAAATAAAAAGGGTTAGAATACTGCAAATTAGAAGAATTGATGGGAAAAAGATTCCTTGTTTGGTTGTTGAATATGATTTTTTGTTTTTGTTTAGAGCTTTGATTGTTTTTTCTGATATTTGAATGTGTGGATTTGAGTTTAATAGTGCCTTTGCGAGAGATATGTTGGTGTTTTTTGGAAGAGGAAGTGACGAGAGAAGAACTTTTGCCTCTCCTATATAGTAGGTGGTAGTTGGATTTGTTTTTCCCCTTGATTGCGTTGTCCATTTCCATGAATTAAAAATTTTTCCTTCTTTTTTTTCTGTTATTATTGAGTAGGAAAGTCCTTCTGGTGCTGTGCCATAACTAACTTCGTCTATCAGTTTTCCTGTGGGGGATAATAATTGAAGGGTGTTGTTGGAGTTTTTTATTGGGATTTTTAGGTCGTCTAAGATTAGAACTGAATTTGGGCGGATAGTTTTATTATGAATTGTATGAGTTTTATTTGTTTTAATTTGCCAATTTTCCAGATTTGTTTCGGTTGAAGTGTTGTTTATTAGCTCGATCCATTCATTTCCGGCGTCTTTTCCCTTAGGATTTGGTAAAATTTCGCTAAATGAAATTTGTGCTAAAACTGTAATTGATGCGAAAAATAGGTTCATAGTGGGATCATTAAAGCATACAAACTTAAAATATTTTTAAAATTTGACAGGAAGGAACGAAAACAATTAAACTTCAATTGAAATTATTAATGAATGTTCACTTAGATTTAGAGAGTTTTTATTATAAATAAGCTGTTATTGATATATATTCAAAAAAGGATTTATAGATTAGAAGCCCTTTCTCTAGGTGTGCACTAACCATGAACAATCATGTGGATACCTATTATTGTTGCCGTAATTGGCTTGGCCTCGGGTGTCGGTGGGGGATATTACTACCGAAAACGCCAGGTTGAGGCAAAACACAAGGACGCTGCACAACGGGCAGATCAGCTTCTAAATGAGGCTAAAATTAAGTCTAAGGAGATTCTTTACGAAGCTAGAAATGAGGCTTTTAAGCTTCAGGATGAGCTTAAAAAAGAGGATAGGAAGCGTCAATCTCAGCTTGATGAGGTTGAGGGAAGACTTTTGAAGAAAGAGGAAAGTATGGAGCAGAAAAGTGAGGAGGTGGACAAGTTAAAGGTGGAGTTGGACACAAAAGTGACTTCTGTTAAAAGGCTTCGTGATGAGGTCCAAGAGATTCATAAAATGCAGTCTGTTCAACTTGAAAGGATTGCTGGAATGTCTAAGGATGAAGCGAAAACAGTTCTTTTGGCAAAGGTAGAGGAGGAAGCCAAGGCTGATATCGTTGTGCAAATTCAAAAGGCAGAGGAGGAGTTAAAGAAAACTGCTGATGAAAGGGCAAAATGGATTATTGCAGATGCAATGGCCAGATGTGCTTCTGATACAACTGCTGAATCTACTGCAACTATCGTGAATCTTCCAAGCGATGATATGAAGGGAAGAATCATTGGTAGGGAAGGTCGAAATATCAATACTTTTGAGCAGATTACTGGAGTTGATGTGATTGTGGATGATACTCCTGGTTCTATCATCATTTCAGGTTTTGATCTTGTAAGGCGTTATATTGCTAAGGTTGCACTTGAGAAATTAATCGAAGATGGGCGAATCCATCCTGCAAGAATCGAAGAGACTGTTGAAAAGGTGAAAGATGAGGTTAACATCCTTATTAAAGAACTTGGAGATAAAGCTGTTCTTGAGACAGGAGTTACAGGTCTTCACCCAAATCTTGTAAAGATACTGGGAAGGCTTAAATTTAGAGTTACTCATGGACAAAATGCACTTAAACATTCAATGGAAGTTTCATATCTTGCGGCAGGTCTTGCTGCGGAACTTGGAGCTGATATTACAGTTTGCCAGAGGGCTGGTCTTTTACATGATATTGGAAAGGCTGTTGATCACGAAATTCCTGGTCATCATGCAAAAATTGGAGCGGATATTGCGAAGAAATTTGGGCTTTCTGAGGCAGTGGTTCATGCAATTGAGGCTCATCACGGAACTCCTGCTCCTCATTCAATTGAGGCACAGTTGGTTGCGGTTGCAAACATAATTTCAAATTCTCGTCCTGGAGCTACAAAAGACAATCTTGATGCATATATAAGAAGAATGCTTGATCTTGAGGAGTTATGTAATAAATACGAGGGAGTAAAGAGTTCTTATGCTATTCAAGCAGGTACCGAGGTTCGGGTGTTTGTTGATCCTGAGAAACTTGATGATCTTGAGTCTGTGAAGTTGTCTCATAGTGTTGCACGAAACATTGAGCATAATTTACAGCATCCAGGTCCGGTGAAAGTACATGTTATTAGGGAAACAAGAGCGGAGCAGTTTGCGGAATAGCCCTAAAAAAATCTTGACATCAGAAATTAGCACTCTATAATGCGGGGTGCTAATTTTAATTATTTAACCTTTATTTTATGGCAAAGATAGTTCCTACAGGTGACAACTTAGTTGTGGAGCCTGTTAAAGAAGAAGTAAGTAGTTCTGGGATAATTATTCCTGATACTGCTTCAAAAGAAAAACCTATGAAGGGAAAGGTTTTGGCCGTTGGTCCTGGAAAAATTATGGACAATGGACAAAGGCGTGATATGGAGGTGGTTGAAGGAGATATAGTTCTTTTCTCAAAATATGGACCTACTGAGGTTAAGATTGAGGGGAAAGAGGTTTTAATTCTTTCTGCAGCTGATATTTATGCAAAACTCGTTTAATTATTAACTTAAATTTATTATGGCTAAACAATTAGAATTTAGTGATGCGGCTCGTCAGAAACTTCTTGCAGGAATTGAGAAGTTGGCGAAAGCGGTCAAAATGACACTTGGTCCAAAGGGGCGAAATGCAATTTTGGAGAAAAAATATGGTGCACCACTTGTTACAAACGATGGTGTGACTATTGCGCGTGAAATCGAGCTTCCGGATCCATACGAAAATATGGGAGCACAAATGGTAAAAGAGGTTGCTACTAAGACAAACGATGTAGCTGGAGACGGTACAACTACTGCTACTCTTCTTGCTGAGGCAATGATTAAAGAGGGGCTTCGAAATCTTACGGCTGGAGCGAATCCTATGCATCTTAAAAAAGGAATTGAGATTGCTGTTGCGAAAGTGGCAGAGGTTCTTGCGGATCTTGCAATTGATGTAGGAAATAGTAAAGAAATGATTACGCAGGTGGCTACAATTTCAGCGCAAAATGAAGATGTTGGAAAGTTGATTGCGGAAATCATGGAAATGGTTGGGAATGATGGAGTGATTCAGGTTGAGGAGTCTCAGACAATGGGGCTTGAGAAGGAGGTTGTTGAGGGGATGCAGTTTGATAATGGATATATTTCTCCATATTTTGTTACAGATACTTCAAGAATGGAGGCTGTGTACGACGATGCAAAAATCCTTATTACTGACAAGAAAATAAGTTCTGTTCAGGATATTCTTCCAATTCTTGAAAAAGTAGCTCAATCTGGGAAAAAAGAGCTAGTTATTATTGCTGAGGATATTGATGGAGAGGCATTAGCAACTCTTGTTTTGAATAAGTTACGAGGTATATTCAATATTCTTGCGGTTAAGGCTCCAGCGTTTGGAGATAGAAGAAAGGAAATCCTAAAGGATATTGCGATTTTGACAGGAGGAACTGTTATCAGCGATGAAATTGGACTTAAGCTTGACACTGCTGAGCTTTCTCATCTTGGAGAGGCTCGAAAAATTATTGCAGATAAGGACAGCACTACTATTGTAGAAGGAAAAGGTTCTAAGCATGATCTTGATGCGAGAATTGCTGAATTGAAAACTGTTCTTGATAAGACAACTTCTGATTTTGATAAGGAGAAGCTTATGGAGCGGTTTGCGAAGCTTGGTGGAGGAGTTGGAATCATTAAGGTTGGTGCAACTACTGAAATTGAGCTGAAGGAGCGAAAGCATAGAATTGAGGATGCTCTTATGGCGACACGTGCTGCTGTAGAGGAGGGAATTGTCCCAGGTGGAGGAGTTGCCTTGATTTTGGCGGCAAAGGCGCTGGAGGGGCTTAAAAGTGACGATCTTGATGAGACAACAGGTATTAACATTGTGAAAAATGTTCTTACGGCTCCGTTAATGCAAATTGCTGAGAATGCAGGTAAAGATGGTGCTGTTGTTGTTGATAAAGTTTTAAATTCCAAGGAAGGCGTTGGGTACGATGCTGCAAAAGATGCCTATGTTGATATGGTTGAGAAGGGAATAATTGACCCTAAGAAGGTTGTAAGAAGTGCGATTGAAAATGCGGCAAGTATTGCTGCTATTTTCCTTACAATGGAGGGGGCAATTGTAGATATTCCTGAAGATAAAAACTGTTGTAAATCTGGAGGAGATGGAATGCAGGGAGGAATGCCGGGAATGATGTAGAAAATGGCTTAGGAAAAACGAGAAAAACTGTAAAGAGAGGGTTTATTCCCTCTCTTTTTTGTGGTATAATGTCTGGATAAAAATATAAACAAAAACCAAGATGTATTTCAAAAAAATTCTTAGCTCGTTAGTTCTTTTCGCACTGATGGGCAACTCTGCTTTTGCAGGAACCTTCTATGTTGATACAAATGATGATACTGATCCTAATACTTGTGTAATTGGTGAAACTGATGCCGATGGGGATTGTACTTTTCGTGATGCCGTTTCACAGCTTTCCGATGGGGATATTATAAGATTTTTAGCTGAAACAGCGGTTACAAATTCTGAAGGAAGTGGCTATGCCATTTCTAATAATGGAGTAACAGTTGAGGCAAAGGATGCTGGAGATGGTGAGGTTAGAGTACAGTTGATTGGTGATGGGGTGTCTAATATGAATGCCCTTAATCTTTCAGGTGATTCTATTGTTATTGATGGCTTATATATCCGAGGATATGATGGGAATCCCGATAATTATGCGATAGTAGATTCTGGTACATTGAATACAATTCAAAATAATGTGATTGGCCTTGATCCATGGGAAGCGGTAGATGGAAATTCAAATGGTATTTTGGCCGGAAATTTTTCGACAATTACAGGAAATACTATTAGTGCCAGTGGAGCTACTGGAATTGTTATTAGTGATGAGGGGGGTGTGGATAAAAAAGACATAGTGATTCAGGGAAATAAAATTGGTACAAGTTCAGCTGGTACCTTAGATAAAGGAAATATTGTTGGAATTAGGGTTAGGGGTAATCCTGTTTTGAACGGAGGTGATGGTGGGCAGGAGGGGCTTCTTATTGGAGGTTCAATTGAGGCAGAAAGAAACATTATTTCTGGAAATGGAGGAGGGATTTATATAGGCAACAATTTGGGTGAGAGTGCGGTTGGAGATGTTTATCTTAAGGGAAATTATATAGGGGTTGATGTAAGTGGTAATACAGAAATGAAAAATGATTTACGTGGTGTTTCATTGGCATATGGTCCAGATACATCAGTTCATATTGGGACTGATGGTGATGGTGTTAATGATGATACAGAGGGGAATGTAATTGCAGGAAATCTATATAATATCTATGGTGCTGAGTTTGCTGATCTTGATATTAGAGGGAACAATATAGGGATTGGGGCTGATGGAACGACAGTTTTTGCTGGGCAGGGTGCTGGAGTTTATATTAATGCTCTTCCTGATGCTGGTGATATCCTTATTGGGACTGATGGTGATGGGACTAGTGATGCTGATGAGAGAAATGTCATTTCTGGGAATAGTGCTAATGAAAATAGTGTGGGAATAACTGTTGGTGGAGATTCTGCGAGCAATATTACTATTGCAGGGAATCTTATTGGGCTTGGTGCTGATGGAACTGGAGATAAGGGTAATTATAGTGGTATTATGGTTAATAATCCAAGTATTGGGACGTTAACTATTGGTGGAGATGATGACGCTGAAAGAAATGTTATTGGACATACGGATGGGTTTGGAGTTCTTGTTGAAAATACCGATTTAGCGAGTGATGTTTTAATTGAAAATAATTATTTAGGTTTTGAAGAGAATGGGAATTTTGTTGCTCCTCTTAGTGGTCTTAGTGGTGGAGTAGTAGTAGCTGCTGGAGCCGCAGGAGCTGCAACTGTTACGTTGAAGGATAATGTCATTGCAAATGTTCCTAATGGTTCTGCAGCAGTGATTCAAGGGGGACAGACAATTGTTGCTCAGGGAAATAAATTTGGCGTTGGACCTGATGGTGTAACTCCGTCTCCTGTAAATATGCATTTATTAGATATTAATTCTTCTACTGCAGATTCTGTTACCGTAGGGGGAGCTCTTGCTTCATTAGGAAATGTATTTGCTTCAACTGTGCATGGAGCTTCTGTAGGCCTGTTTATTGAGGAATTGGCAGAAGATGCAACTACTGTTATTCAGGGGAACTATTTTGGAATTGCAGCTGATGGTGTGACTGATGCTTTTCTTGGATTTAATGGGCGTGCAATCGAGATTCGTGGAAAAGGTGCTGTAACTCTTGGTGGAGAAAATGATGTTGAAAATGGGACACTGGGGGAAGGAAATGTAATCGCAAGCGGAGGGGTTTCGTTTAGTTTTGCTGGTGATCTTTGTACCGAAACTGCCAATGTTTATGGAAATATTTTTGGTACGAAGAAAGGGCTTGGTGGTGATTATGATTTGGAAACTGCGATGACTAGTACTGCTCTTTCATTTGGGGGTGACGGTTTGATGACTGTTAATGTTGGGGCTGCTGATGGAGCTAATATTTGGTCGAAACGCAATATTATTAATACAAATGGTGTTATTGGGGTTATTGTTGGTGATGTGAATGATGATGCTGTTGTTAGTATTAAAAACAATTATGTGGGGATAAACTATGATGGAACTGAAAAAGTTGGAGTTGGTGGTGGGCCAGGGAATGGTATGGCTATCGCTCTTTATGATGGAGGAACAATAACTGTGGGAGGAACAGGTGCAAACGAAGGAAATGTTATTAGTGGCTCAACTGGTTCGGGAATTAATATCTCTGGTGTAGAAGAAAATCCTTTGGTTGCCTATATTTATGGAAATATTATTGGTTTAAATGCTGCTGGGGATGCTGAGATTGGCAATTATTCATATGGTATAAACATTCAGGATCCCAATGCTACTGTGAATATTGGATCTGGAACTGCAGGGGGTAGAAATATTATTTCAGGTAATGCACAGGAGGATTACGATGGGGGAGGAATAGTGGTTGCTCAGGTGGCTCTTGTAAATATTTTAGGAAATTTTATTGGAACAGATATTTTAGGTACAACTGCAATTGGGAATGGAATTGTAGGAACTGGTGGACATGGGCTTTATATCGAAAGTGGAACGGTTACTGTTGGAGGAAATGATGTCACTGATGCGAATAAAAGAAATATCATTTCAGGAAATGTTGGAGGTGGAATCTTTGTGGGTGGTGGCGACACAGAAATTGCTGGAAATTGTATTGGTCTTGCCTCAGATTGTTCTACTGCCTTGGGGAATGTTGATTCTGAGGTTGATTTTTTGGGGATGTATTCAGGGCATGGAATTGGAATTTTTGATGTGGATGGTGGTGGTGTTAATGGTTTGCAAATTGGAGGGGATGTTTTGGCTGAAAGAAATATTATTTCGGGTAATGATGGAAGTGGGATTTATCTATTGCATGGTGAAGCTAATGAGGAGGAAGAAATGGAGGCTGGTCTTGGACAAGATTGGTCAGGGGGATTTATAAAGAATAATTATATTGGTGTGAATATTGGCAATACTGCAGAAGTTGATAATGGGAGTTATGGAATTTATGTTAATGATGCGGATTCTGGATTGATAACAAATCTTAATGTTGGTGCTGCAACAATGGAAAATATTATTAATAATACAAGTCGTACTGGAATTGTTTTTGTGGATATTTTGGCTGGAGCAATTACAAATTATGCAAATTTGGCTACTCATAATACTTTTACTGACACTACTTTTCCTGCTGCGAATTACTGGCAGTTGATGGATGGTGAGGTAATTACTGATTCTTATACAGTTGCTGAGCCTACTCAGTGTAGCGATGGAGCGGATAATGATGCGGATGGTCTTACTGATTTCCCAAATGATCCAGGGTGTTTAGATGCAGATGATGATAATGAAACAGATCCAATTCCTCCTGCTTTATGTGCGGATGGTCTTGATAATGATGGGGATGGTTTAACTGATTATCCAAATGATCCGGGATGTTCTGATGCAACTGATAATGATGAAACAAACTCTTCTGGAGGTTCTGTTTTGATGATTAGTCGTCCTTCGGCTGTTCCTTCTGTTACACCTGATCCTGAACCTGAACCTGAGCCTGAGGAAATTGACGAGGGGGATGATGAGGAGGTTGTTGTGGAGGAAGAAGTAGTTGTGGAAGAAGATGATGATGAAATCTCTGAAGAATCTAAAGAAGTCATTGAGAGGCAGAAAAAAGTTATGACTAAGGCTGTAAGTACCGTTACAGATAGTATTGGGGAGATTTTTTCAGATGAAGAAGAGGTTGATGAAATAATTCAGGCAATTGAAGATGAAAATGATGAAGAAGAGCAGGAGGATGTAGTAGCGACTTATGAGGGACATGAGAAGGTTGAAATAGCTTTTGAAGCACTTGGAATGATGGATTGGGGTCTTGGTGTAGATTTTGATGGTGATGATACTGTCAAAGAAGAAAAAGTTGCTGAAGCTGTTACAGCCGCGGTTGAGGATTCAATTGAAATTGCGATAAGAGAAAGTGTAAAAATTGGAGGAGGTTCTGTTAGATTGCACTTGGGTGGTGGTCGTACAGTTGATGTAAAAGATAAGGATAGTGTCAAGGTTATTGTAAGTATGTTTATGGATGAAAAGGAGGTTGAGAAGGCTCGGGAGAAAGCTGCTAAGGCTGGAATTACTCTTATTGAGGTGGATCATAAAACTGATCTTGATGCTGATAATGTTAATGACATTGTTCAGCTTTCACTAAATCTTCCTGTAATTGGTGCTGACAAGGTTGATGATGATGGAATTAAACTTGTGGATGAATTATGGATGGGGCTAAATCCTTTAATGCCAGATGTTATTCCTGAAAAACCAATGGTTGTTCTTGCAATGAATGGAAGTAATAAGGGGGTAATAGTTAACGGTTCTCCTTTGATGAGAATTGTTGGACAAGCTGGTGACACTGTTGATGTTATGTTGATCAATGCGAATGATCATAGTGAGCAGGTTTTGATTGGTGAGGATATTGTTATTGATGAAGGAAATAAGGCGACCTTGGTTGTTGAGGAAGAAATTGAAGAAGGGGAGTATTATGTTGTTGCGAAGGGAGACAAGGGTGTTGGAAAAGCAAAAAAGATTATAGTAAGTGATGATGAAATAGTTGAATCTCCTGAGATTGATTTTGAGGAGGTTGAATCTCTAAATTCTGATGGGGTTGTCTCAAAAGTTCTTCGTGGAACTGCACTTCCTGGAAAAATTATATTTGTGACATGGAAGAGTGTGATTCTATCTTCTGTAGTTATCTCAGATGCTTCACAGGGAGAGTTTGAAGTTGAGCTTCCAGAAGGTCTTGAAACGGGTGATCATGAGGTTATTGTCTTCGTCTACGATCGTAAGAAAAATATTGTAAGTAATATTGCAAGCTTACTGTTTGAGAAATAAAATAGACATGCTAAGATTAGCTAAACAAATCCTAATCTTGTTTGTATGTCTGATGATGGAACAATCAATTTAAGAGATGAACCCGAAAGAGAGGAGGCTGAGTTTAAGATCGAACATGTTCATGAAAGGCGAGAAAATGCTGTTTCTTCGACCTCTGCTTCATATATGAAAGAGGAAGAAGTTGCTGCAATGAAGCCACATGATAAGGTTAGATTAAAGTTTGATAAGTTTGTTAATCTTGTTGCCTCACATGCCTATGAGGAGATTTTTGAAAAGCATGCAGATGAGGATGTTGTAATTAGTACCGATTTGCTTGCTGATCTTGCAAATGCACATGAGGAAAAAGCTGATAAAAAAGTTCCTATGATATTTTTAGTTGGGATCATTTTGGGAGTTGTAATTACCTGGTTTATTTTAAAATCTTAAATATGTCGAAATCTAAGCTTAAGTATAAAAGAGTTCTTCTGAAACTTTCAGGAGAGGTTTTTAAAGGAAATCTTGAAAGTGGAATTGATGGTGGTAAATTAGTTGAAATCGCTACTTCTGTTAAGGAATTACAGAAAATGGGATGTCAGGTGGGGATTGTGATTGGAGGTGGGAATATATGGAGGTATAGGGATAATAAAAAGCTTTCTTTGGGTCGTGTTACCTCTGACACAATGGGGATGATGGCGACTTGTATGAATGCATTAGCTTTTGAGAGTGCATTGAAATCTGTTAAGGCGGATGTTCGTGCTGTTAGTAGTTTCCCGGTGGAAAAGGCGATGGAGACTTATATTCCAAAGAGAAGTAAGCATCATATGGACAAGGGTAGAATTGTTATTTTTGGAGGGGGGACTGGAAGTCCTTTCTTCACTACGGATTCCGCTGCTGCGCTTCGAGCATTAGAAATGGAGTGTGATGTTTTGCTTAAGGCCACTAAGGTTGACTATGTTTATGACAAGGATCCGGAAAAACATAAAGATGCGAAAAAATACACAAAATTGTCTTATCAAAAAGTGATTGAGGATAATTTGGGAGTTATGGATCTTACCTGTGCTTCTTTGCTCAAGGATAGTGGGATTCCTATGTTGGTGTTCAATTTAAACAAAAAAGGGTCTATCAAAAAGGCCATTTCTGGTGAGAAAATAGGTACACTTATTACTTAACTAAATTTTTATGTCTGTTGAAGATGCTATTTCTAAAGCTGTTGGTGAGTTTGAAAAAGCTATAGCTCATTTAAAGGATGAGTATGGAAGGCTTCAGGTAGGGAGGGCGAATAGTTCCCTTGTCGAGAACATCCCTGTGGATGTGTATGGAGTTTCTCAGCCAATTAAAGCAATTGCGAGTATTTCAATTCCTGATCCTCGATCTATTCAGATTCAACCTTGGGATAAAGGGTCTCTTGGTCCTATTGAAAAGGCCATTGTTGGTATTGGAACAGGGCTTAATCCTGTTAATGATGGGATTTGTGTTCGTATTAGTATTCCACCTCTTACGGAGGAGAGAAGAATTGATCTTGCTAAGAGTGTGAAAAAACTTGCAGAGGAGGCTAAAATTTCTATGAGAAATGCGCGTCAGGATGCGCATAATCATTTTAAGGAGCTTAAGACTGCTAGCGATATCACCGAGGATGATCTATTTGTTTCTGATAAGAAACTTCAGGAAAAACTAGATGTTCATAATAAAACAGTTGATGAGGTGTGTGCTGCGAAAGAAAAAGATGTGATGACCATATAATCGAATTACTCCTCTAACCTTTCCTTATTCCTATGAATATTCTTATTACTGTAGTTGTTTTTATAATTATTTTTTCAATTCTTGTTTTGGTGCACGAGTGTGGCCATTTTTTTATGGCGAAGCGCGCTGGAATTAAGGTTGAGGAGTTTGGATTTGGTCTTCCACCACGATTATGGGGGAAGAAGAAAGGGGAAACTACTTATTCTATAAACTGGATTCCTTTTGGTGGATTTGTGAGGATGTTAGTAGAAGATGCGTCTGATCCTACAATGCTGAAGAAAAAACGCAGTTTTGCCGCACAGTCTATGCGTGCCCGAGTTAGTGTAATTGTGGCGGGTGTTGTTATGAATTTTTTCCTTGCCTGGCTTCTTCTTTCTATTGGTTTTACTGTTGGAATGCAGCCGTTTTTGGGACCGGACAATGTTCTTGATGCAGTTGATAACGGTGTTGTTGTCCTGACTGAAGGGGTTAAGGTCAAAGAGGTTTTGGAGGATTCTTTTGAGGCGGAGGCTGGATTTTTAGTTGATGATGCCCTGTATTCTTTTAATGGGAAGGTGATAGATCATGATGTTTTGGCTGAGGTGATGGAAAATCCTGTTGGTTCTTATGGAGTTATCCGAAATGGTGGAATGTATAAATTGAATGTTTCTAGTGATTTTGAGGGGTATGAGTTTGGGGATTCTTTTTATGACGTTTCCTTTTTCCCACGGGCTAAGGTTTACTCTGTTGATAAGAATTCTGTGGCGTATAAGGCTGGGATTAGAGCAGGGGACTTGTTGCTTTCTGTAAACGGGAAAGGAGCTTTTTCAGTTGAGGATTATGAGGAAATTATTAGAGGTGAAAGTGAAATTAATTACGAGGTTTTGCGTGGAGGGATTCATAAAAAAATTGTTGTTAAGCATGGAGATTTAGGGAAAATAATTGTTTCAAATGTTTTGAAAGGGTCTCCTGCTGATGTGGCTGGAATTTTGGAAGGGGATGTGATTTCTTATGTAGACGGGGAAAAAGCTACCGATGTTCTTGAAATGATTGGATATGTTTCTGAGAATTATAGTAAAGATCTTACTTTTGCGGTTATTCGAGGTGGAAATACACTTTCTTTTAAGGTTAAGCCGGGTGAGGATAAAAGAATTGGTGTTTTGCTTTCAGAGCTTGTTGGGGATAGTGTTGGACAGGGAATGACGTTGTTTAATACTAATGTTCTTTCTTCTGTTTTGGAGATTCAGGAGTTAAAGTATCCTTTCTATCAGGCTGCTTACAAGGGTCTTACTGAGACTTATAGGCTGTCTAAGCTTACAGTTGGTATGTTTGGGGACTTTATTGGTGGTTTGTTTGCTACAGGGGAGGTTCCTGAGTCTGTTGCAGGGCCAATTGGGATTGCTCAGATGACTCATACTTTTGTCCAGGAGGGATTCATTCCGTTGTTGAGATTTGTTGCTATTTTATCTTTGAGCCTTGCCGTCTTAAATATTCTTCCTTTTCCTGCGCTTGATGGAGGGCGATTGTTGTTCATAGTGATTGAATTCAGTATTGGTCGTCGTATCGATCAGCGGTGGGAATCAATGATTCACATGTTTGGATATTTGTTGATTTTGCTGCTTATTATCACTATTACTTACAACGATATTTTAAGGATAGTGATGGGGTGAGGTGGTTGCGGGGTGGGTTATTTCTTGAAGGTCCATCAAATCCTCGATGCCTGACTATTTCTCGAAGCCTGGCAATTCCCTGATGCCTAGCTATTCTTGAATGCCGGCTTGTTCTTCGGCCTTATCCAGCAGAGCTTTTAGTGTTTCGCCAAAGCTCAGTCATGCCCAAAACTCTCAAGGCTTGACTTATTACTCAGCCTTATTTAACAAGTCCTTTAGCGTTTCCCCAAAACTAACCATCTCTTTGCACTTTTTCTGAAGTTTGAGCTGGTAGAGACGGAGTCGAAACTCGGTTTGGTCATCGATGCGGAAGGATATGTTCGCGTAGGTTCGCTCTTCGCCGTTCTCTCCGTGGGTATCCATGGTTTGCTCGAAAGTACTGCTTTGCATGTCTCTTTTTTCTTGTCCTTCTTCGTCACAGCATTTCTCAAACTGTCCACAAATATTGTTTTGCAATGTTTTCTTTGCTTCTCCTGTTTTAACTTCGCTTAGTTCTCCAGAGAGATGAAAAATATTGTTTTGCAATATTTCTTCGGTTTTGTCGCGTTTCCACCCGGGTGGAAATGGACAGGGGTAGGGGTTTTGTGTTCTAATCTGCCTTACAGCTTCTTCAAGTACTTTTTTGGGAATGTTTTTGACCATGTAGGCCAAGTTTTTTTCTTCCACGTTCTCAATTAGAGGGGTTACAGCCCGCACCTTCCCCCAACCAAATTCTTCGATTTGTGCCCGCAACATTGGCTTGTTTTCGACCTTTTTGTATGTACGAAGAACCTCGTCCACTGTTTTGTTGCTCATTCCTGCTAGTTTCGCCGCAAATTCGTAGATGGAGTGGAATCGATACTTGCGGTACAACCGGCGCTGCTCGATTTCCGGCAACAGCGAAGCGAATTTTCGGCTCCACTCCCTCGCATTTGATCCGTATAGTTGGGCGAGATTGTAGAGATCGCGGTCGGGGAGAGTGGATAGTTTGCCAGCTGTGCACATTGGCCCGATTGTCCCGCTAGTTGTTTTTGTTGTTTCCATAGTTGATTTGTTAGGAGATTTTGCACTGAAATTCTAGCAAAAATTGCGATCATTTTCCACACAAAAACCATCGAAAAACCGCAACAGAAAGCGATTATGCAACAAATCTGCCTACTCCATTTCCCTGTAAAACAAAAGTCTTTCACAGCGCTAATCTAGCGCCAAATTCCCACCCCACGCGGGAGCGGACAAAAATTTGGCTACGCAAATCGCAAAATCTTTTTTAGCTTTTCCTCGCCAAAGCAGTGAAGGATTTTAACTTTCTAAAATCCTCGTCAACTCGAAAAATTTCTCTCAACTCCCACAATCTCCCACAATCCCACAAACTCCCAAAATCCCACAATCTCCCACAATCCCACAATCCGAGGTCATATTTGTGCGTAAAAGCCATGTCTTGATTTGCAAATTTCGATCAAAACTAGATCAAGATTAGATCGATCATCTTATTCACGGTACTTCAATTTTTTTACAGTTGTGTCTTCTCTTAAAATATATTCTTGGATCCATTGTGTTGTTTGATGGATTGTTTCCTAATGTAAAAAAATCACCATATGTTGTATGCTTTTTTTTAATTGGTGCGACATCTAGATATAGGGAGGGGGCTGCAATAAGCGCTTGAACGGAATCTCTTTAATCATTACTATGTCGTAGCAGAGTTTCCTGAGGGCAAAAAAAACGGGAAATTCTCAAAAATTATCAGGGCAAAATAAAGTTTCCAATCTATGGCGCACAAAGACTTGTGGTTAACAGTTTTAGAGCGAATCAAGCCAACTATTATGAGGGCGCATTTCCTCACTTGGTTCCAAAACACATCAATCTTATCTGTAAAGGACGGAGTTTGTAATGTTGGAGTTCCAACTCCATATGCAAGTCAGTGGTTGGAGTCAAAATATAATATTAAGATTTTACAGGCGATTCAGGAGAATGATGCTACGGTAAAAACCGTTACTTATGAGATTTGTCAGAGGTTGGCTGATCAGCATGAAGGTGTTGATGTTAAGGCAATTTGCGCCTCTGAGGATAAAAAAGTTAGGAAGGTAAAAAATGTTAATGAGGTTAAGGTTTCTTTTGGGCCTCAGGGGCACGTTTCAAGCCAAATGTTGAATCACAAGTATAGATTGAACAACTTTGTGGTTGGAAGGGACAATAGGCTTCCTCATGCTGCAAGTTTAGCTGTTACTAATATGCCGGGAGGGATTTACAATCCTTTATATGTATACGGTGGCGTAGGTCTTGGAAAGACTCATCTTTTGCAGGCAATTGGAAACGGCGTCTTAAATCAATATCCTGACAAAGTTGTTAAATATCTGACTGCTGAACGTTTTGTAAGTGAGGTTGTAGAGGCGATAGGGAAGAGGCATATGGCGAAATTTAAGGATCAGTATAGAAAAGTGGATGTTTTCCTTATAGATGATATCCAGTTTTTTGCTCGAAAAGATTCGTCACAGCAGGAATTTTTCCATACTTTCAATGAGTTATATGATTCAAATAAACAGACCGTTTTAACTTCCGATAGAGCGCCAAGTGACTGGGATGGACTTGATGAGAGGCTTGTAAGCCGTTTTGGAATGGGAATGGTTGTTGAACTTCTTTTCCCTGATTTCGAGACAAGATTGGCTATTCTTCAGCAGAAATGTCAGGAGTATCGAGCGATTATTGATCCTGAGGTTTTGATGTTTATTGCAAATAATGTTCATCATAGTGTTCGTGAGCTTGAGGGGGTTCTTCGTCAATCAATTGCTGAAACTGAACTTTCAGATCGTGTTCCAACAATTAAATCAGTTGCTGAAATCATTAAAAGAATGAATAAGGCTCAGGAAATTATTGGGTACGATGTTGAGGATAAAAGGACAAAGACTCTTGTTAAGAATTCGCTTGAAGTTATGGATATAGTTGCAGAGTTTTATAATCTTACTGTAGACGATTTAGTTGGAGCTGATAGACATAAGGAAATCATGGTTCCTCGTCAGGTTTGCATGTATCTTATTAAAAATGAGCTTGGACAGTTATATGAGAAGATTGGGGGAGGGTTTGGTGGTCGAAATCACACAACTGTTATGCATGCGTGTAATAAAACTGCTGATCGTCTCAAAAAAGATATCAAACTTGTACGAGACATAAATGCGATAAAGCGTGAGATGGGGCTGTAAAATCCTTTGCGATTCTTTTTTAATATGGTTTAATAGGGTCTAGGGTAAATTCTAACTAGCTTATTATGTATTATAGACCACGTTCTCCTAAGCGTTATCGATCATTTGACTACCTAATGCCGTTTTTGATTGTTATTTGTGTTGGGGTAATCATTGTTCTTCTTTTCAATTTGTGGAAGGCGATTTTTGCGCCGGATACATCTGGAGGAGGATTTATGCATATTAGTTCTGGTTCTGTGCAGATGAAAACTTGGGGAACTGAGGATTTTATTGATCTTTCTGCTGATGCTTTGCTGTTTGCGGGAGATGAAATCAAAACTCCTGCGGATGGAAAGATAATTGTTGAGCTTTTTGATGGAACTTTGGTCCGTCTTGGTGGAGGTTCTTATGTGATTTTCAGTGAATTGGATGAAGATCATAATGAGGTTAAAATCATGCTTGTTAACGGGAAAATTTGGATCAATAAATTGTACAAGGACACAGAAAATACGGGAATTGTGGTTCAGACTAACAGTATTATTGTTAATTCAACTAAGGGAAGTATTTTTGAGGTTGAGTCTGATTTTGATGAGGTTGCACGTGTTCTTCGTGGAGACGAAATTATGGTTGATATAATGTATCAGGATGGAGAGAAAATTATTGAAACTGAAGAGATTGGGGTCGGGCAGGAAATAGTTTTTACAGATAAAGTTTTGGCTAGATACTGGGCGCATCAGAGTCCTAGTGTGCTTGATGCTGTGTCTGATGAGTTCAAAAAAACGGATTGGTATATGTGGAATATTGCTGAGGATAAGGCTCCTACACAGTTCAGTATGGGAACATTTAAGGATTCAGATATTGTTGAGGTTGCTCCTGAGGATTTGATTTTAGTTGATGAGGAGGTTTTGGTTGATGAAGAAGAAGGGGATGTTGTTGAGGATGAGGCTGTAGCGGATGAAGCTGAGGTTAAGGAGGCTGATCCGGTTGTTGAGACGCCTGATTCTCCTTTAGCCGATTACGGAACTCTTTCGGCTCCTGTTCTTACTTCTGTAGCAGGAGGAACAACTACAAATGAAAATGGATTTTATGTGGTTACAAGTAATTTAGCGACATTGGTAGGAACGGTTTCCGGTGCTGAAAAAGTAGTTGTAAATGGCTATACTCTGCAGAAATTTTTAGCAGGTGGAAACACTTGGACCTATTATGCAAATGCAGATTACAACCTGATGCAAAAGGGCGAGAACACTTATGAAGTTTACGCACTTGCTCCAGATGGAACTCGTTCCCCATCAGCATTTGTGAAGGTCTTGTATCAGCCACCTGCGCCAGTTGTGGTTTAACCAGTGGTTGAAGAGCCTGTAGCTGAAGCGCCTGCAGCTGAAGAACCGGCAGTAGAATAGAATTTGGACCGAGTAAAATTATAAGTATTTAGCTTTATTCACATTGTGCTCCTCGTTTGAGTTGGAGTAGATTACTTCGCCTGTGTCGGGGGTGTTTAGGTAGAACCAGTAATTTGATGAGGTTGGGAACATTGCGGCTTCTATGGCCTCGCGTGAGGGGTTTGAAATGGGTCCTGGTGGGAGGCCGAGGTTTTTGCGGGTGTTGTAAGGGGATTCTAGGGCTAGGTCTGCAGAGGTGATTTTGTTGTCGGGAGTGATGTAGATGATTGTGGCGTCGGCGCCGAGAGTCCATCCGGACTCGAGGCGCTTCCAGAGTATTCCGGAAACTAGGCGACGGTCTTCTTCGCCAAATACTTCTCGCTCGATAATAGAGGCCATTGTGACGATTTCGTGGTATGTGTGGCGTTTGATTTGTGGACTTAAGTCTTCAAATTTCTTTTCAAAATTATCTAACATAAGGAAAACTAGATCGTGTGGTTCAAAGTCTCCTGGATCAAGAAAATATGTGTCTGGATAAAGGTATCCTTCAAGTGGAATGTCTAAGGTTGAAAGAGTGGATTGATCAAGAAATGGGTAATATTCCCACCCATCAAAGGTTTTTACCTCTTGAATGAATTCTCCTTCTTCAATTAGCTCTAGGTCTACAAGTTTTTTATCGATATCTTTTACTGTTAGCCCTTCTTGTACTGTAATTACAAATTCTGCATTTATAGGGTTTGTAATTTTTTCAGCGATTTCCTTTATGTTCATTGTTTTATTTAGAACAAATCTACCAGCGATTATATTTTCTCCGATGTGATTTAATTTTGTGTAGAGATTGAAATAGAATGCATTATCAATCAACCCTTTTTCTTCAAGGTTTTCAGCGATTTCTCCCGCTGTAGTTCCTCTTTTTATTTGGAAAGAGATGTCTGTGTCGTCGGAATTATCTATGGGTGAGATAATGGCTTTTTTGTAGCTTGAGTCTATTAGTATTACTAGCAGGACTACTGTTACAAAAAAATATATCAGCTTTCGTCTAAGACTATTCTTTCTTCGATAGTATTTCATTTGTTAGGATTATTGTTCTCCGCCAAGACCTGGAAGGTTCATGTCTCCCATTATGTCTTTCATCATTTCAGCTCCGATTTGCTGAGATTTTTTGACACCTTTGTTAAAAGCTTTTTCTAAACTGTCTTGAAGCTTATTTTTATCAGTCATTGCTTCGTCCGAAATTTTTACACTTTTAACTTCTTGTTCACCATTTATTGTCACAATAACGCCGTCTTGTTCGGCCTCGATGTGGGTGTTGGAAAGCTCTTTTTTGATTCTGCGAGCCTCTTTTTGGAGTTTATAAAGATTTTTTGCCTTGTCAAACATAGGAATAGGTTAAATTACGCTGATCATTCTATCAGAATTATCCTATCAGTCTACTTATTCTCTCTTGCATTGGTGGGTGAGTGGACCAGATGTTCTTCCAGAATGCAGTTTTTGGCTCGGAAGCTTCTCCGGAAAATGCTTTTCTGTGTTCGAAATGCCCCTGTTCAGTTGGGTTTGCAATGCATAGAGCAGCCATAGAGTTTTTTGAATCTAATACTTCTATTCTTGCATCTCCGGCAATCTTTTTAAGTGCGCGTGCAAGTGCATTAGGATTTGAAGTTAAATGCGCAGAGGTTGAATCTGCTAGGAATTCTCGTTCGCGGGAGATTGCAAGGCGGGTGAGTGTTCCAAATAAAACGCCAATTGTAATAAATAAGATTCCAATAATCATTAATGGGTTTCCTTTTTCACTTCTGCTTCTTGTTCTTATAAAGATTTCGCCGATCATTTGAATTGCACCAATTAAGGTTACGGCAAGAAGCATTACACGAATGTCTCTATTAAGGATGTGGCCGATTTCGTGTGCCATAACGGCTTCTAGTTCACTTTTTTCTAGTTTTTCAAGAAGGCCGCGCGATATTGCTACTTTTGAGTTTTTTGGGGAATTTCCAGTCGCAAATGCGTTAAGGCTGTGATCTTCAATAATATAGATGTCTGGAGTTTTTGGTAGCCCTGCTGCAATTGATACATTTTCTACTACTCGATAAAGTTCTGGATTGTCTCGTTTTTCAATCGGTTTTGCTCCTGCAAATGCCATAATCATCTTACTTCCAACAAAGTAGCTAATAAGGGACCAAATCACTACTCCTCCAAGAACCCAAAACCCTGTTGTTTTGAATATCTCATTGGCGAGTTGGATGGGATGTTCAGTGCTGTATGCGCTTAATAAAATCCCCAAATATGTCAGTCCAATAATTAATATTGGAAAGACGGTGAAGAGGTACAGTGTGCGGAATCGATTTTTCCGCATCTGTTCGTATATTGAGTGGGTGAAATTGTCCTGCATTTTTAGAATTTAACCTCTGGTGCTTTCTGAGCTGCTGCTGCTTCTGCTTCAGGAAGTTCAAAAAACTCTCTTTTTTCGAATTTGAACATGCTCCCAATAATGTTTGTTGGAACGCTTTCAAGTGCAGTATTAAGATCTTTAACAGTGCTGTTGTAGAATCTTCTTGCTGCAGATAGTTTATCTTCAGTGTCTGAAAGTTCTGCCTGAAGATGAAGGAAATTTTCATTTGCCTTCAGTTCTGGGTAGTTTTCTGAAACTGCAAAAAGTGACTTTAGAGTTCCTGAAAGCATATTTTCATTCTTTGCATGATCTTCCATACTTTGTGATCCCATTGCTGCTGTTCGAGCTTGTGTAACTTTTTCTAGAAGTTCTGCTTCGTGTGATGCATATCCTTTTACTGTTTCAATAAGATTAGGGATAAGATCGTATCTGCGTTTCATTTGTACTTCAATCCCGCTCCAAGACTCCTGAGCGTGATTTTTCTTCCTTACAAGTGAGTTAAAAAGGCTGACTACTAGTACTCCTGCAATGATAACTACAAGAATTAATGCGAGTGTTGGTGACATAGTAAATGTGTTAGATTATGATATAAGTTTATACTGTTAAAAAACTATTGCAAGACATCTATATATCATCTAGACTAACCCGCGCTTTTATAAAGAAATACTATGGATACAATAAGTTTAGACGTTCAGGCACGTAATAAGGAACTTTCTGCGAAGGAGGTTCGTCAATCAGGGCTTATCCCTGCGGAATACTATGGGAAGGGGATTGAAAATGTCTCTCTTCAAATGGAGTACCATGCTTTCAGAAGGGCCTTCAAGGCGGCTGGTTCAAATACTCTTATGACTTTAAAACTTGACGGAAAGGATGAGCTTAATGTTCTTGTTCATGAAGTTAAGCTTGATCCTGTCACAGATAAAATTGTGCATGTTGATTTTGCTAATATTATCATGGGGCAAGAGCTTCAAACAAAGATTCCTCTTGAATTTACTGGAGTCTCTTTTGCGGTTAAGGATCTTAAGGGAACTCTTGTTACTCACTTAAGTGATGTTGGGGTTAAGTGTCTTCCTCGTGATCTTGTTCACAGTATTTTGGTTCCACTTGAGTCACTTGAGGATTTCCATTGTACTATTAAGGTTGCTGACCTTACGATTCCTGAAACTTTAACTCTTGTTACTGATCTTGAAGAGATGGTTGCCAGTGTTTCTGCTCCTCGTGAAGAGGAAGAAGAAGTTTCTACTGAAGGTGGAGAAGCTGGTATTGAAGCTGAAGCGGTAGAAGATGCAGCGGAAGGAGAGGAAGCAGCTGAAGGAGAAGAAAAATCTGACTAATTTTCTTTTTGTGATATAATCGGGTTTGAAAACTTATAACCTTGTTTTTATGAGAAAATTTTTACTTGTTGCTGTAGTGGCAATTTTCCTTTCTGGCTGTAGTTTGTTTAATGCTAATCCTTATCAGGTTTCCTCAATGACATTTGAGGTTGGGGATGAGGTTCTTACTCTTGTTCCAAATTATAGTGATTCTATTTTGGCGGTAACTCTTAGTGGTACAGATTATGATAACACTGGTGATGTGGGAGAGGAGTATTTTGGTTCTTTTGAGGAGGTAGTTACACTCTTTCATACTTCCGAGTATCAGGAGTTTAATGTGAAGGATGGTTTTGAGGATGATGGAAATGTTCATGTGTCGTTGTTGTCTGTTGGAGGGGAAGCCGTAGCGCGTTTTAGTCTTTCTTGGGAAGAGGATTTGCCTAATATAGAGAAGGTAAATAGTTTTTACCTTTCTCTTTTTTCCTTCTTCTCTGCAGATGTCTACTAAAAAAAGTTGATTTTCTGCCTTTCTTCTGTACAATTTCGGGGTAAAAAATTTCACATATATAAATATTATTTAATCATTTCATAATGGAACTAATTATGAACTATCCACTGTTGCTGATTGGTGTAGCCATTTTTGCGCTTGTGGTCGCAGCATTTTTTGCGGTCCTCATCAAAAAGGCTCCAGCGGGTAATGCAAAAATGAAGGAGCTAGCTGCTTTGATTTCTGAGGGGGCTACTGCTTTTTTGGTACGAGAGTATAAAGTTCTCGTAGTTTTCGTGATTGTGCTTGCACTTATTCTTTGGAAAGCTTTGGATAATGCAGAAACTCCTGAGGTAAACGAGGGGCTTTTAACTTCTGTATCCTTTGTTTATGGTGCAATTAGTAGTGTGCTTGCAGGATTTTTTGGTATGAAGATCGCTACTTCAGCAAATGTTCGTACTGCTAATGCAGCGCAAAAAAGTCTTGGTAAGGCGCTAACTGTTGCCTTTCGTTCAGGAGCGGTGATGGGGCTTTGTGTTGTAGGATTAGGACTTCTTGGTCTTTCTGTTTTGTACTATGTATATATTGATCGTTTTGGTTTGCCTATTGATGTAGCATTAAGTGTTATGACAGGATTTGCACTTGGAGCTTCTTCAATTGCACTCTTTGCGCGTGTTGGTGGTGGTATTTTCACAAAAGCTGCCGATGTTGGAGCTGATTTAGTTGGAAAGGTTGAGGCAGGAATTCCTGAGGATGATCCTCGAAATCCAGCTGTTATTGCAGATAATGTTGGTGATAACGTTGGAGATGTTGCTGGAATGGGAGCGGATCTTTTTGAGTCTTATGTAGGAAGTATTATTGCTGCTATGACTCTAGGGTATGTTGCTTTTGGTGTTAATGGGGTTTATTTCCCTCTTATGATTGCTGGTGCAGGTATTCTGTGTTCAGTTGTTGGTGCATTCCTTGTAAGAGTTGGAAAGAAAGGGAACATCCATGGAGCGCTTAAGAATGGTATTTGGGGAGCGAGTGTTCTTGTGGTTATTGCTGGATATTTCTTGGCTAAGTTTTTCCTTGGAGATGCTTACATGGGAGTGTTCATTGCAATGGTTTCAGGACTTGCTGTAGGAATTATTATTGGTCTTTTGACAGAATATTATACTTCTGATCATTATAGTCCTGTAAAAAAGGTTGCTGAGGCTTCTCAGACTGGAGCTGCGACAAACCTTATTGAGGGGCTTGCACTTGGTTATAAATCAACTGCACTTCCTGTTCTTTTCATTTGTGTGGCTATTTTTGTTGCTTATTATTTTGGAGGACTTTATGGAATTGCGATCTCTGCGGTTGGAATGCTTTCAACTCTTGGAGTAACTCTTGCTGTTGATGCTTATGGTCCTGTTGCGGATAACGCAGGAGGAATTGCTGAAATGGCTGGTCTTGGTGCTAGTGTTAGAAAAAGAACTGATGCACTAGATTCTGCAGGAAATACAACTGCGGCTATTGGAAAAGGATTTGCGATTGGTTCTGCGGCACTTACTGCTTTAGCTTTGTTTGCTGCATATAGCGAGGCTGCTGGAATTGAAGTTATAGATATTAAACAGCCTACGGTTGTAATTGGACTATTTATTGGAGCGATGCTTCCATTTGTATA
>FLOH01001124.1_pt1 | contig 43869 bp, 42 predicted proteins | sample 756751 | NCBI WGS metagenome assembly FLOH01 (sample SAMEA4026879, study PRJEB14308) | marine metagenome | biome: coastal water; material: water | depth 74 m
AACCCAAGGCTCCTCCCAAAGAATTCCAAAAAGCCTCATGCCGCCCTTCCCCACCTGCCGGGCCTAGCCCAAGCCAATCCCCCAAAAAAAGCCACTACCCCCGGCCCCACCCAAGCAAAGAACCACTCGTGCGCCCGCAACTGCGCCTTGGCGCTAAACTCGATCCTTTGCCTCTTATCGATCTCGCTAAAGGCTGCCTCCGCCGTCCCTAAGTCCATCGCCCGAAAAAATTTTCCCCCCGTGGTCTCCGCGATTCTTTGTAAGGTATCCTCGTCCAAATCAGAAATCGCCTGCCGATACCCTAACTTCCTTCCCGCATTGTCGATGACGGGCATCGGCACAACTCCTGGTCGCCCCGCCCCAATGGTGTAGACCGGGATCCCCTTCTTTTTCGCCAGCTCCGCCGCCTGTCGCGGAGCCAACACTCCACTATTGTTCGACCCGTCCGTCAGAAGGATGATGAACGCACCTTTTCGCAAGCCCTCCTTTTCCTTGTCTGTTTGTTCAAGACGTGAAACCGCTAACCCGAGCCCGTCCCCTACCGCCGTCGCATCTTCCACCAGCCCGACCCGCAACCGCTGAATCTGCCGCGCCAACCACTCATGATCGAAGGTCAGCGGCGAGAGGGTGTAGGCCCGACCCCCATAAATCACTACCCCAATTCGGTCGGTTGGCCTTTTCGAAATAAAGGCCTCGATGATCGGCTGGATCGCCTGCAACCGATTGATCCTTCCCGTCGGCCCCTCGTAATCTTCCGCCAACATGCTGGGGGATAAGTCGATCGCTAAAACAATATCGTACCCTTTTTGCCTGACCTGTCTTTTCTCCTCCAACTGCTGTGGCCGCGCCAACCCTACAATCAAAAGCGCGAGTCCCAAACCCGCCAGAATGGATGGGCCTCTCCCCAGCGAAATCGCGGGGGCTCCCGCCCACCGAGCCACTCGTGGAATCACTAGAACGGGCCGCGACCGGCGACTTCTCCACCAAACGGCCAGCGGAATGAGCAAAAGCGCCAGCAGCCAGTAAGGGTCCGCCAGCGTCCATCCGCCGGGCAAAAGAGTCGGACTCACCGCCGCACCCCCTGCATTCTTCGACGGAAAAAGGTCACCATCGGCTCGAGAAGATCCCCTTCCGTGCCGGCAGTCAGCCTCTGCAGCGGACTGGGAAACCACTCCTGCCACGCCGCCTCACGTTCCGCCACCCATTGGGCATGCCTTTGCTGGCTGTCTTTCGTTCCCATATCAAAGGCCAACACCTCGCCCGATTCCGGATCCACCGCCGGTAAAATTCCCAAGGACGGCAATTGAATATCCCAAGGATCGTCCACCCTCACTCCGATCATCTCATACCGCTTGCGCAGCGCCGCCCAACCGGGACCTACTGGTCGTGGCGGAAAATCCCCCAGCCACAGAACAATGCTGTGCTTGGGGAAAGCGTGAAAAAAAAGTTTCCACTCCAACGAAGCCTCCGGCCCATCCTCGAGCTTGGGAATCGGTTGCCCCAGCAACGTCGCCGCGGTTCGGACAATATTCACCCGGCCTCGCACGGGTTGCCGTACGTGATGACCAGCGGGAGTGGCGTGCCAAAATCCGACCCGGTCCCGATTCCCCGCCGCCGTCAGGGCAAAGAGCCCGGCCAACTCCAACAGCGCCTCCCGCTTCGTTCGTTGCCCTGAACCAAATTGGAGTGCGGGGGTATCCTCGAAGAGAATCACCACGGTCAATTCTCTCTCCTCAATAAATTTTTTCCGATAGAGCTCTCCCAGACGGGCCGAAACATTCCAATCCACATCTCGGACATCGTCCCCAAACTCATACTTCACCACCTGATCAAATTCGCGACCTCGCCCGCGAAAGGCGGACCGATATTCTCCTCCCAAAAAAGAGTCGGCCGCCATCCGCACTCGCCACTCCAACTTACGGAGCAGAGCCAGTGGGGCTTTTCGGGCCACTTCCCCGGGCGTGGTTGCCGTACTCATGATCACCGTCCTCTCCTCCCCTCCTTACTGCCCCGCCGGGACGGGAATCCGCTCAAGCACTCCCTTTAAAATCTGGTCGGTCGTCGTTTCCTCCGCCTCCGCTTCATAGGTCAATCCCACGCGGTGCCGCAACGCATCCAAGAATACATTTTGCACGACCTCGGGGGTGGCGTGATTCATGCCGTGCAACCAAGCGAGGGCCCGGGCCGATTGAACTAAGGCGAGGGAAGCACGCGGACTGGCACCATAGGAGAGAACTTTCCCCCCATTCCCCGCCGCCGCGGCGGCCACGCGCGTTTCCCGGACGAGAGCCAACATATAAGCCTGTAACGGAGGGCTGAGGTAAACTTCGTCCACCTTGGCTCGCATTTGCAACAACTCCTCGCCCGATGACACCGCCGAAAGTTTCGGCTGCATGCTCAGCTGCCCCCACCTCTCCATCATGGCCCGCTCCTCCTGCTCCGACGGGTAGTCGACCAAGATTTTGAAAAGAAACCGATCGGTCTGCGCCTCGGGCAGCGGGTAGGTCCCCTCCTGCTCTAAAGGATTTTGGGTGGCCATGACCAAAAAAGGTTTCGGCAAATGGTGGGTCTCCCCTCCGATGGTGACCTGCCGCTCCTGCATCGCCTCCAGCAAGGCGCTCTGCACCTTGGCGGGGGCACGATTAATTTCATCCGCCAAAACTAAATTCGCAAACACAGGCCCTCGATGAACACGGAAGGTCCCCTCCTTCGGTTGAAAAACCATGGTTCCGACCACATCGCTGGGCAAAAGATCGGGGGTAAATTGAATTCGTTCAAAATCCAACCCCATGGCCGACCCCAGACTTTTGATCAGGAGGGTTTTGGCCAACCCAGGCAGTCCCTCCAGCAAAACGTGACCGTTGGCTAAAAGCGCCACCAAAAGTCGCTCAATCACCTCGTCCTGGCCAATGATGGCCTTTTGTACTTCGCCCCGAATTCGGGCGGCCCACTCTTTGCCATTTGTCATAAAACAAAGTCCTCCTTTATCTTAATATCCCAACCCTGCGCAATATTTCAACCCCCATGAAAGCCCCTGCCAGACACGAGCTAGGGAGCCGATAAAACCACCGCCCCTTTTTCCAATCTCTCCAGCTTCACCCCCGTTGCTCCTGGACAAAGCTTCGCCTGTTGAAAAAGGCTCTCCACCCATTGATTCCAAGTGCGCAAAACCAGCACGGGAGGAAGCGGCAACTTTCCCAAGCTTGCTTCCACTCGATAAATATCCTCCCCCTTTTCCGATCGGCTAAAGATCAGTTTATGGCGCAGAAGGAGGGTTTGTCCCAGCCAGCGGCCCGCACGTTCGAGATTCATTCCCCCATCCACAAATTGAATCCGCCAACTCACTACGCTCACCGCCAAAACATCCGTCACATCCATCGGGGCAAACCTCAATCGACGGTCCCACCAAGAGTTGACCTCCCCATCCGTCAGCCGAATTTCCTGCGGCAATGGCTCTTGCAGTCCCGCTTGCATCCAAACGAGGTCGTCCAAGGTTTGCCCCTCGGCTCCCACGCCAAAAGGGAGTGGCTCGGGCACGGCCACCGCCAAAACTCCCCCACGGGCGACCACGGCAAAAAGAATCATCCCCGCCAAAGTCCAAGCTGCTCCCTTCCACCAGGCCCGATACCGCATCAACTCCACCACCCCGTGGTATAAAAAACTGAATCCGAGAAGTGCTCCCCCCAGAAACAAGGCCAGTGTGACTAAAAAGATTCCTTGGCCCAAAAGGATCGGTGATACGGCCGGAGTTTCGATCGTTTCCAAAAATGCGGACTTGGCGGCTCCCTGTCGGGCAAATCGCTCCTGTTCCCATTCCTGAGGCTCGAACCATCTTCCCTCGAACTTTTTTTTGCCTGCTCGGTGCTGCTCCTCCTCCACTCGCCAGGGCGAGGCCAGTTTTTCAACTTCGCCCGCTCTTTCAGGAAACTCCCTGGCCAACCCGTCCAAAGCCGCCAACTGCTGAACGAGCTCATCCAAAGTATAATTCTTTTTTGGCGCATACGCCGCGGGCACGATCCTTTCCACGGCCGCCGTAAAAGAGGCCTCTGCTTTCGCCAGTGCTTCTGGATCCTCCGAATTGGGCATCTTGTCCAACCTCTCTTTCCAAATCTCCACCTCCCTTTGCAGCGGCTCGGCTAAGGCAGGATGTTTTGCCTTGGCCTCCAAAATTGCGTTGATGGCGGCGACCGCCTCTTCTCGAGTCAGCTCCTGCTCGGCCAAGGGAGTGGAAGGCAACTTGGTTAGTATCTTTTCTTTTTCAACCTCGCGAACCGTTCCATCCATCTCCCGGTAGGAAATTTTCCCCCCTTCCTCCCGCACCTCTTGTACCGAAACCAACTCGGCCCCTGCTTCCCTTTGCAAAATAAATATCTCAGCCTGCCCGAGGCTGGCCCAGACCAACCCAGCCCAGAACCAACCCAAACCAAACCGCTCGATCAAGAAGACAGCTTTCGAGCTGCTTGAGCGATGTCCTTCGGCCCCATCCCAAAGTGCTCATACAGCTCCCGCGCGCTGTACGCCGATCGCCCAAACTCACCTTTCATCCCAATGGCCGCTGTCTTCAAGGTGATCCCCTGAATCGCCAGCGCGTGAACCAACATCGCTCCCATGCCACCCACGATTTGATGATCCTCGATCGTCACCAGCCGGCCCCCGGCCGCCTGCACGGCGGGCGCAATCGTTCCCAAGTCAGGCCGATTGACAAACGGATTGTCGATCACGGTAGCCTGCTTGCCCGCTTGGGCCAAAATCTCCGCCGCCTCCAGCGCGAGGGGAACCATCGGGCCACACGCCACCAAAACCACATCCTTGCCCGGACGGAGCACGGTCGCTTTCCCCCAAGGATAACCCTCCGGCCGTTCTCCCAGGCGCGCAGGGAAATCTTCCCTCCCCGCAAAAAAGAGGGCGCTCTCCCCGTCCTGGCCCGCCTCCCGCTCTTTGGCCAGTCGCTGAAATGCTCCCAACATCAGTGCCTCCGCTTGCTCCGAACAGCTGACCGCAATCGCCAGCGTGTGCGGAATCGAACTCACCGCCGAAAAGTAGGTGGTGGCTTCGTGCGAGGCGCCATCCGCCGCATCTTGAAACCCTGCGTGGGTAAAGGCTCCCACAATCGGGCCCTGGGAAAGTGCCGCCATAATAATGGGTAAGTTTCCTTTCGTGATTCCAAATTGCGAAAAAGTATCCGCCACGGGCAGAAAACCTGTTTTCGAAAGTCCGGTGCAAGTGCTCACCATGTTTGCTTCCGCCACCCCGATATCAAAGGAGCGACCAGGCACCGCCTTTTGAAATGCGGCCACGCCGGTCGACCCCGGCAGGTCGGCACTGATCGAAACGACAGGCAAGCCCTCCTGCGCTGCGCGCACCGCCGCCCGAGCAAAGCCCGCCTGCACCTTTTCTTTTTTGACACTCGCGCTTCCTGCGGGCGCTGCCTTTTTGGTTTGCTGCTTCGCTTCCCAATCTCGGCGGAGAGACTCCGCCCACGACTTTAAATCGGCGGGGGTTTTCCCGCCCGTAATTTCCTCCACGAACTGAATAATTTTTTCGCCATCCTTTAGGGGAAACCCGTGCCCACCCGATGAGCTTTTTTCCGTTTCCTTCACGCCATATCCTTTGATTGTTTTCACCCAAAGACAGACGGGTCGGCGCGGATCCCCTTTTGCCTCGGCCACGGCTTGCTCTACCGCTTGATACACCTTTTCCAAGTTCTGCCCTTCTTTGACCGGGCGCACATTCCAGCCTAAATCCGCCAGACCGGCGAAGGTCGGCTCCATCGAAAAACTGTCCGCCGAAATTCGGCCGGATAACTTGGTGTCATTGTCCGAAACAATCAGAATAAAGGGATTCATTTCGTTTCGCCCCGCCAACCCGGGAATCGCCGCCATCGCCTCTTTGGCCTCCCCTTCCATGCAAGCCCCATCGGAAATCACGCAAAATGTAACTCGGTCCCGTTGGGCCAACTTATCCCCCAGCGCCAACCCCTGCGCCACCGGAAGCCCAGATCCCAACGGCCCATTGCTAATGAAGACGCCCTGGGGATTGAGATGACTTTCGCCGTGTCCCGTTAATTTGCTTTCGATCGATCGGAATTTTTTTAAATCATCAAACGTCATCCCATCAAATCCATATTGAGCCCGCAACGCGTACACCCCGTTTTCCGTATGCCCGGCATCGTTGACAAAGTTAAACGCCTCATGCCAAGGCCGTTTTGTTTCGTCAAACATCACTCCATGAATCGCCGCCATAATTTCGGCCAAAGCCGCTGGCCCACCCCAGTGACACGCCGCACCCCCGATGACCGCATGGGTATCCATGAGGGCGATTAAAGCTCTCGTCATCACCGGATTGGCCAGAACCACCTCTTGTCCGGATAGGTTGCGCACCTTTGCGGGGTACTTGGGGCCTTGCTTTGGCGTGGGCGCCAGGCGATTGGGAATTTTAAGAGGGCGCAGCGGGGGCGCCTCAACTGATTGTACCGGTCCTACTTCTGTGGCCATAGATCGATCTCCTCTTTGTATTTTTAAAGCAAACGGGCGTGAATCGTAAGGCTTCCCGGTACGCCGTGGCAAGACTCACCCTTTTTTAAAAGAGGCCTGAGTAGGGGAAATCTCAAGAATAACCCAAGAATCACCCTGCCGTGGCCGGTCATGGGCCGTTGCGTACAAGACTTGGCACCCGGCCGGAATCCCCTTCCAAAAGGCTCTGCGCCGCTCCTCATCCAGCTCCTTCAAGGCGTCATCCAAAAGTAATATCGGAGTACGCTGTTTGCTTTGCGTAAGCAGGGCCAACTCCGCTAACCGAACCGCCAAGCAAGCAGAGCGCCTTTGTCCCTCCGATCCGTATCGCGACAAACTTTTCCCACCTAAAAGAAAGTCCCAATCGTCCCTTTGTGGACCCGTGAGATTAACGCCGCGCTCCCGCTCCCTTTCCCAAAGTTGGTCTCGCGGGCCTCCCATCTCCGGGACGGGGTCGTCCGGTTGATAGCTCACCTTCAACTTCTCCGCCCCCGCGGTCAGCCTTTGGTGTGCCTCCTGCAAATGGGGTAGAAAAAGCTTTGCCAGATTTTGCCGTGCGGGTTGCAAAATCTGGCCCACTTCGGCGAGACGAGTCGTCCACGCTTCCCACTCCTCACGCGAAGCTCGCGGATGCCGCAAGAGGGCCGAGCGCTGTTGGCAAATTTCGCGAAGTTGTCGCAGCTCGCCCAGTCGCGCCGGCTCGATTTCGGCCAAGAGTAGGTCAAAGCCCGATTTGCGTTCGGCCGAGCCGCCTTCCAAAATTTGCATATCGGCTCCGTGTGCAATGACCGCCAAAGCGCGACCCCAAAATTCGTCGACCGTTGTGCCGGCTCGTCCATCCACCTCCAGCTCCCGGCCTCCTCCCCTCCAAACCACGCCCAATCGGACCGGCCCGGCCTCATCCGCCCAGGCACCCTCCACCCGCCAACCTTCACCCCCATGCTGAGTCAGATCCCGCAACGCGCGGGTACGAAAAGATCGGAGTCGGGCTAAAACAGAAACCGATTCCAAGATCGTAGTTTTTCCGCGGCCGTTCTCCCCGACAAAAAGGACACGAGGACCCAAATTCTCCAGCTCAAGGGTGGAGTGACACCGAAACGAAGTCAGCCGAAGGTGCCGGAGCACGCGAGGCGGCTCAGGCCGTCCGCATCGGCATGATCACATAGAGAAACGGTTTATTGTAGCGGATTACGCCCGGGCTGAGCTCATCAATAAAATCGAAGTGAACATTATCATCATCAATGTTCTTCAAAGGATCGATCAGAAATTCCGGGTTAAAGGCCATGGTAAACTCTTTGCCCTTGTACTGAACCGGAATTGATTCATGGGCCTCTCCAACATCGGGGGTGTTGGCTGCGATCTCTAAGTTATTTTTTCCAAAGGTTAGTTTGACCGAATTCGATTTTTCGCTGGAAAGAAGGGCGACTCGTCGGACGGAGTTGAGAAAAAGTTCCCGCTCCAGCGTGACTCTTTCTTTGGCATCCGCTGGAATGACTTGCCGATAGTTGGGGTAGTTCCCTTCGACCATTTTTGCGGCAATTTCGGTCTGCCCAAACGAAAAGAGAATCTGATTTTCCAGAAGAGCGAAGGCCACTTCATCCTTGTCGCCCAGCAGTCTCTGCAGCTCAAGAACCGCTTTGGCAGGCAAAATGAATTCCCGCTCACCTGACTTGGGAAAATCCAGCTCTTGGTCGGTCAACGCTAGTCGCCGTCCATCGGTCGCGACGATGGTTAATTTGCCCTCTTTTAAACAGAGCAGGAGGCCGTTTAAAACGTAGCGCTTCTCGTCGGCAGACATTGCATAGGAAACGCGCTTGAGAAGCTCCTTCAGGCCTTTCTGTTCGATTTTGTAGATAGGATTCTTGTCGCTGGTTTTTGCCGGGAACTCAGGAATGGTAGGAAACTCTTCCGAAGGCATTCCCATGATTTTAAAGAAAGCGGACCCACAGCGGATGGTGGCTCCCAGCTTACTATCCACGTCTAGGGTCAACTCCTCCGATGGAAGCTCCCGAATAATGCTAAAGAGGCGTCGTGCGGGCAGCGTGATCGCACCGGGCTTTTCGACCCCAACTTCACAGGAGTTCCGGATTCCAATGTCGAGATCGGTCGCCGAGATGGTGAGAAGGTTTTTGTCCGCCTTAAGTAGAAGGTTATTTAAGATGCCGATCGGAGTCCGCGAACCGACGACATTTTGTACGGTAGATAGTGCGCCTAAAAATTTTTGCTTTTGGAGAACGAGTTTCATGGTGTTGAGGAAGTCAGGAGATTGAGATAGGTAAATAGAGAAGTAAATAAACCATAATCATAAGCAAGTGGATAAGCTACGAAATTCTTTGCAAGTACCCAAGAATCAGATGGTTCGGCCAAGAATAAGCCGTGGATAGTTTCACGAAAGGGAGGACCTTGTTCGATGGACCGCACTCTTCTGACAAGAAAACCGTTCCAATTTGGTCGCTATTCACAGGGGGCACGAAATCCTCTCTGTCGCGGTGAGTAAGCTGGAATGAAGGGGAGATACACACGGGAATAACTTTCCGACAAGCCGCCATCACTAGGCGAATGGCGAAAGAGCGAAAAAAGTCGGAGCAGAGAAAATGTAGATGACCGCGACTCACGTAGTCGCGTTGAAATGTCTGGGGGCATGACAATACGAAATGGGTGTGTGGTGGGTAACAAAAAAGCCCGCCCGAACCCAATTAGCGCTCGGCCGGTTCTTCGAGTTTGTGAGTGAGAAGACCCACCATTTGATGCAGGCGCTCATCGCCCTGCATCTTTGAGGTGATCGTCTTGCAGGCATGCAGAACCGTTCCGTGGTCGCGACCACCGAACGACTCGCCAATTTCCTGAAGACTCTTCCCTGTCATTTTGCGGCTGAGATACATCGCCACCATTCGAGGAAGGGCGATATGAGCAGGACGCCGCTTGCTGGTCATGTCGGCCACCCGCAAGTCGTACCCCTCCGCCACACGGCGCTGGATGAGCTCGATCGTGACGATCGGTTTTGTCTCCTGTTGGATGAAATCCTTTAAAAGCTCTTCCACCTGCGCGGGGGTGATATGGCGATCGTGCAACGCCGCCCACGCCGCCACTCGGTTCAGGGCACCTTCCAAGCGACGAACGTTGGTCTTCACACGCTCCGCGATGAAGTGCAGAACCGATTCACCCAGGCGGACCTGCATGGTCGATGTCTTCTTTCGCAGAATTGCGAGGCGAGTCTCGATATCGGGAGATTGCAGCTCGGCGCTCAAGCCCCATTCGAAGCGGGACACCAGCCTCTTTTGTAGGTTGGCCACGTCTCCCGGGGGGCTATCGCTGGAGAGAACAATCTGTCGGTTTCCGTCGAAAAGGGTATTGAAGGTGTGAAAGAACTCCTCTTGGGAGCGGTCCTTGCCGGAAAAAAACTGGACGTCATCGATCAACAGACAGTCGGCCTGACGGAAGCGACGGCGAAATTTGACCAGCTCTCCGTGTTGAATGGCGGAGATGAACTCATTCGTAAACTGTTCGGACGTAACGTAAACGATCTTGGCCCCCTTCTTTTTCTGCATAATCCGATGACCAATCGCGTGTAGAAGATGGGTTTTGCCTAATCCGACTGAACCGTGAATGAAAAGAGGGTTGTAGGTCCGGGCAGGAGCATCCGCCACGGCCGTTGAGGCCGCATGGGCGAATTGACTATTCACGCCGGCGACAAACGATTCGAAGGTATAACGGCTGACGAGCTCCCCCGTGAGAGGTTTCGACTTTTCTTTTCCTTCTGCTTGCAGGAGATGCTCTTCTGCACTTGGAGTTGGCCGATCTTTCGAACCAACGACATCAAAACTGATCTTGACCTCCCTGCCCACGGCCAAAGTCGCGCACTCTTTGAGCTGGTTGAGGTAGTTTTCCTCAATCCAGTACTGGTAGATCGCGTTTTCGACCCCGAGGACGAGGCGGCCCGCTTCATAGCTAATCGGGACGATGGACGAGAACCAACGGTGGAGTGCGTCTGGGGTGATGACCTTTTCGAGTTCTCGGCAGACTTTGACCCAAATTTCGGGAGGATTGCTCATACGTTTTATTTTTCCTTTTTGTTAAGCGGGGGTGAATCATTCGCCCGAGAAAAAAAACGTGCAAGAGGAATTTTAAAAAATAGTGAAAATAATTGTGAATGACTTCGCTTGACAAATCCGCGCCGCATAAAAAAAGGTTTTCTCGAGGGGAAAAAGAGAAAAATAATCTTTGCGCGTGCGAAGTTGTTCGCCGCGCGCTAAAAAAAAGTATGCACCGCGCACCGGCCATCGTTTGGTTTCGACGAGATTTGCGTGTTTCGGATCACACCGCGCTGCACCAAGCTTGTGCCCGCGGCCTTCCGATTCTCCCTGTTTTTATTTTCGATCCGGCCATTTTGGGTGAAAAAAAATCGGTGATTCGTCGGACTGCTTTCCTTTTAGCCAGTCTGGAAAGCCTCAGCGCTAATCTTTTGGCCCTTGGTGCCCCCCTCATCGTTAAACAAGGCGACCCTACCAACGTGCTCCGGGACCTAGTGAAACAGACTGGAGCAAGGTGCTTGTTCTTTAACAGAGACATCGAGCCTTATTCACGAAAAAGAGATGAAAAAGTCTCTGCTATGGCTGGAGAAGAGGGCGTTGAGCTGGTCGCCTGTGATGATCTTTTGCTTCACCCGCCAGGCACAGTCCAGAGAGCGGTTGGCGGGCCTTACACCGTCTTTACTCCCTTCTCCCGATCCTGGTTGGAGAAGACACCACACGATCCTTTGCCTAGGCCAAAAAAAATTGAGCCCTCCACTATAACTAAAGGGATACCCATCCCCTCCCTTGGTGATCTTGGATTGGGAAAGTGTGACATTCCTGTTCCCGAGGCAGGAGAAAAAACGGCACAAGCTCTTTTGCGGGATTTCGCTGCGAAAAATATTCGCCGCTACGACGAGACAAGGAATTTTCCTTCGATCGACAAGACCTCCCATCTCTCGCCCCACCTACGGTTTGGGACTCTCTCGCCCCGCACGGTGCTGGCGGCCGCCCGCAAAGTACGAGCAGAAGATCCTGCGGCCAAAAAGCAGATCGATGTTTTTATTGGGGAGCTGATCTGGAGAGATTTTTATAAGCAGATCCTCTGGGAATTTCCCCACGTGGCGAAAGGGTCATTCCGCCCCGACTACGACAAGGTGGAGTGGGAAAACCGCCAGGATTGGTTCGACGCTTGGTGCCAAGGCCGAACCGGGTACCCCATCGTCGATGCCGCCATGCGCCAACTGAATCAGACGGGATGGATGCACAACCGCCTCCGCATGATTGTGGCCTCATTTTTAACCAAAGACCTTCTCATCTCTTGGCAGTGGGGGGAGCGCTACTTTATGGAAAAATTGTTCGATGGGGATATGGCGGCCAACAACGGTGGATGGCAGTGGGCGGCCGGGACAGGAACCGACGCGCAGCCATACTTTCGGATCTTTAATCCGGCCAGCCAAGCGGAGAAATTTGATCCGGAAGGGAAATTTATCGCCCAGTATGTTCCCGAGGCGGATTCATTGAACTACCCCGCGCCGATCGTGGATCACAAGCTCCAGCGTGTGAAAGCGCTCGAGATGTACAAAAAAGCCAGAGGGTAAGTCAGAATCCGAGGATTCTGACGGACGGGCGATCCTTACAACGTCTGGAGGAAGCGCACTAACTGCTCGCGGTTCGGGCTATTTCCGTGACGGACGTAGAATCCCGAGGCGGCCACGGCCAACTGGAGCGAGTGGGGTAATCCCAACCCAAGCAGTCGCGCAATGGAAAATCCGGCGTTGAAATGGTCTCCGGCACCGGTGCTGATTTTAGGCTTCGAGGTATAAGGACCCGTCACAAAAACCTCTCCCTCCGCATCCGCCGCACAGGCGTACTGGATGGGGTGAATCACCACCACCTGAATGCCCATCTTTTCCCGAATGGCACCCGCCAAAGAAGCGCAGGCCTTCGGGTTTTTGGTCGCACCCTTAAGGCGAAGAACCTTGGCCACATGCAGGGCCTCGCTCTCGTTCAACCCCAGCGTGACGTCATTTTCCGCCTGGAATTCGCCGATAATCTTCAGTGCCGCCAGAAGATCCGCCTCAATCCGCTTGGCCGGATCGGCCAAGTCAAAAAACAGCTGCTTCCTCTTCCCTGGCTTGCCTGTCTTATACTCGGTCAAAAGTTTTTTCCAGATGGCCGACATGTGCGGAAGCATCGTCCAGTTCACCATCCCGACAAAGGCAGCGGACGACCAAAGCTTTTGGACCAACTTGTCTCCCAAGCGAGCCTGGATGGTCTCCCAGTTTGCGTCTTGGACGGAAGCCAATTGGCCGAGCATGATCTTACCATCATTAAATTCGAGAGCCGAGGTCAGGGCAGGTTCCGCAAAGGAGTGCACCTTGGAGCGTTTGGCAAATTCCGCAAAAACGGGGTGTAACTTCGGAAATCCGCACATGCCCATGTACTCCACCGGCGCCCCTAAAGTGGACATGGCAAAGGCCATCAAGGGACCATTCCCCCCGATCTTCTCCATCGTTGGGACGACCTCGAAATTGGCGCTCCTCCCTGCTGCCTCGCCCATCTTTTTCGCAAAGGGTTTGACCGAGGTGTAAGGGAGATACTTCGTCGCCGTCTGGCGCTGATCGACCACCTGTAAAATGGAGTCCAAAAAGCCGTCAAAACCCAGTAAACAGCTGAATTTGAGGAGTTGGGCGCGTGAACCAATTAACCGTTCTGCCGTCTGTCTTGCTAATCTGGAGTCAGTCATAGCCTGTCGTTATAAACTCGGGGAGGAAAAAGATCAAGACAAACCTAGGGCAAGAAAAGCGGTTGCCTTTTCCCCTCCGTCTGCGATTTCCTAAAAAGGCATGGGCAATATCGTCTATTTCGATCTGGAAACGCAGAAAAGTGCGGCCGAGGTAGGGGGCTGGGGAAATATCGATCGGATGGGCGTCTCCGTTGCCGTTCTCTACCACAGCCAAAAAGCCGAGTATGAAGTTTATTTAGAAAAAGATGTGGATCGACTGATCTCCGACCTGCGGCGGGCCGATCTCGTGGTCGGGTTTAACGTTCTGCGGTTCGACTACACGGTATTAGCAGCCTATTCGGTTTTTGATCTCTCCACTGTTCCCACCCTCGACCTCATGGTCAGTCTGGAGGAAAAGATCAAACATCGGGTCGGGCTGGACGCGGTGGCCGAGGCGACCTGCGGCGTCAAAAAAACAGCCTCCGGCATGGAAGCCATTCAGTGGTGGAGGGAGGGAAAACAGAGACAGGTAGTAGAGTACTGCTGCTACGACGTCAAAGCGACTCGCCTCGTCCATGAGCATGGGGTGCGAACGGGAAAGGTTAGCTTCGTCAGCCACAAAACATTCCTCAAGCAAAGCGTGGCCGTCGATTGGGCCTCCATCGGCCCCGTCGAACATCTGACTCGTTAACCTTGGCGCGGCGCGAAAACTTTTTTCGTGGCCTCGTGGCGCGCGCGAAAAAGAATGCCAAAAAAGCAATAGATGATCGGGAGGGCTAGTTTTCCTAAAAATCCGCCCGGAGGTAAGAATTCGATTCGATCGACCAGCCCAGTGCTTCCGTCGGGGGCGGCCCAAAATTCATGCCGATGTCGCCAAAGCGGGAACGGACTTTTCTGGGCAACGTCCAAAATGTGTGCCCGACCGGGGTTGCCCGAAAAGCTCTCCACCTCTTGAATGGTGACTTCCCACGATTGGGGGATGCCCATCGACAGGACCCGCAATTGAATTTTCGATCCAACCGCAACTCGTTCCGGCGATTCCAAAGAAAGGACGCGGATCCAGCTCGGGGAGACGAGGGAAATGTTTTTGGGCTCCAGGTGGAAGGCAAAAACTTGGTTGGGATCCGCCTTAAGATTACTCGCATGCTCAAAGACAAAAGGGAGGGGTGGAGTGGCCATCAATCTATCTTGTTCGATTTTTCTCTTTCGTCCAAGACGGCGTTTCTGGGTTGGCCATTTTCCCTGACCTGACCGAAACTCAACCCATGCCCCTTCCCGCCTGGAAAAAGATTCTTGTGGTCGATCTCGGATTTCTCGGGGACACCGTGCACTCCATTCCCGCCATCCGTGCTTTAGCCATGGGCGGAGCGGAAGTGGAGGTCATGACCACCGCCGTTGGGGCGGAGCTGCTTGAGATGGTTCCCGAGGTCAAGCGGGTCTGGGTGGTTCCATTAGCCAAACCCAGTCCTGCGCCCTGGAAAAACCTGGGCACTCTGCGGTCGATTCGAGCCCAGTCGTACGATGTGGCGTTGTCTTTTGTTGGGTCGGAGCGAAATCTGTTTTGCACGGGTTGGAGCGCGGCTCGCCAGCGGATCGCCCACCAGAGCGGGCCTAGCTCATGGCTTTCTCGGTCGAGATTGACGCAAATCATTTCTTCGCGGGATCGGTCCGAGACTGTTTTTGAACAACGGCTCTCGATTTTGAAAGAGCTGGGCTGGACGGGCGCGAATCCTGGATGGTCGTGGCAAGTCCCAGCCGAAAGTACGCGGTGGGCCAGCACCGTTGTCCAAGGGCCTGCCCTGCACCTTTCGATCAGTGCGGCCAGCTCCCCCCTGAACGAGTGGCCAATCGATCTATGGGCTAGGGCTTTAAAAAAAGTTTGGCAAGACTCTCCCCGCCTTCAGGTAATCGTCACTGGTGCGGGCTCGGAACGGGAGATCGCTCGACTGAATGATCTAGCCTCTTTGGTTAAAGATGAACGCCTCAAGATCATCTCTCAGCGCCAGCCGATCTCGCGTATCCTGGCTCTAGTGCAAGCAGGCGAAATCCACGTAGGTCTTGATTCCGGGGTGTTGCACTTAGCCATGGCGGCCGGCAAGCCGACCGTTTCGCTTTTTCGCGAATCGGCCGGTCGTCTGGGTTGGGCTCCGCGGGGCGAGTCCCACCGGACGATCGTCCAAGAGTGTCCATGCAACCAAACTGCGGCGATCAGCTGTTCGGGCGGTCGCGCCCTTTGCCTCTCCAAAATCACGGCGGATGAGGTAGCGGTAGCGATAACAGGGACCCTTGTAAAACACACGCGGAGCTAAACGATGGCTCTACCAGAATACTATTCACGGTTATCCCCCTTTCGGGGGTGTTTCTCGACGGGATTTCCGATTCTTTGCTATCACAAGATTGCCGCTCCACCGCCGCACGCGCGGATTAAGGGGTTGTATTTGGAGCCCAGCCTTTTTCGTCAACAAATTCAGGAGCTGGCCGCGGAGGGTTTCTCCTTTGTTTCTCCGGAGGAGCGCCATCAATCTAAAGCGATCGCCATCACCTTCGATGATGGGTTTCTCAATAATTTAGAAGCAGCTCTTCCCGTGATGAAGGAGGCGGGGTGTCGGGCCATTAACTTTCTCGTGGCCGATCGAATTGGAAAAAGAAGCGATTGGGAAGCGCGCGAGGGTGGCGAGGCGGATTCATTAATGGACGAAGCGCAAGTTCGCGAGTGGCTGGCTGCCGGAAACTGGATCGGGGCCCACACCTGCACTCACCCGCGCCTCTCCCAACTTTCCCGCGCACAAGCCAAGGAGGAAATCCACGCCAGCAAAAAGAAGCTGGAAGACCAATTTGGCCTGCGCATCGATCACTTCGCCTATCCCTTTGGGGACTACAATTCGGAGACCATCGAATTAGTGCAGGACGCAGGATTTCGAACCGCATCCACCATGCATCGCGGGATCAATCAGACAGGCAATTCTCCCCTTGAGCTGGCACGGTGGACCGCACGATACGAAAGTCGCACTCTACGAAACGTGCTTCGCTCCCTCTTCGAATAGAGGCCTATTCACAGCTTTTGGCTTTAAACCTTACAATTAATCGTGAACACCCCTTGGCTCATGCTTAAACTCTCCGTCCGTGAAGAAGGCTGCGCGCCCCACCCGCTTGGTCGTTCCGATTTATAACGAAGCTGGGTTGGTCGACGCTCTCGCCGGGGTGGCAAAGGAGGCGGCCACCCGTTTTCCGGAGCTGAAACTTGTCTTCGTGGACGACGGATCGAGGGATGGTTCGGGAGAACTCTTGCGAAGGGCCCTCCCATCCACTTCGAGTGTTGAAATTCAAATTCTCCGCCAGAACGGCGGGAAAGGTCACGCGATACGTCACGGGTTTAGGGGGGCACCCGAGGAGCGGTTGATATTTATGGATGGGGATCTGGCTTACTCCCTGGATCACATTCCGGCGCTGCTCGAAGCATTAGAGACTTATGATGTGGTCATTGGGTCTCGCGCCATGGCGCCCCAAGCCCAAGGAGGACTTCCCGCCCGACGCGTTTTTCTGGGTTGGGGCTTCAATCGGCTCGCTTGTTTCATTTTGGGGCTCGACTACCCCGACACCCAAGCAGGGTTGAAGGGTTTTTCTCGGCAGGCGGCCGAGTCTCTCTTCAGTCGGCAAAAGCTTGCGGGTTTTGCTTTTGATGTGGAACTTCTCTACCTCTCTCGCAAGCTTGGTTTTCGGGTGGGACAAGTCCCCGCTCAAGTTTCCTCGGAACACTCCTACAAAACCTCCCACATCAAATTGATATGCAACTCCCTCTCCTGCTTTTTTGAGCTCTGGCTGATTCGCTGGTGGTCTTGGACCGGGGCGTACCGCTTAAGCCGATGAATTCGATTCTTTTGACTTGGGATATTGAAGAGTATGACTTTCCCGCCGATTTTGGGGCTCATCCCCTGCCCGACGAAGGAATCGAAAGAGGTTGTCAAATTTGGCAAGATTGGTTGCGCCTTTCTGATGGGTGGAATTTTCCTGGCACCACTTTTTGCACAGCTCGCTTAGCCCAATCTGCCCCTACACTTCTGAGGGAAACGGCGCAACGCGGCCACGAGATTGCCTCCCATGGCTGGAGCCACCAGACCGGGGCAGATCTGCAGCTTTCTGCCAGCCGGACTCTGTTACAGGATCTCTCTGGCCAGCAGGTTTTGGGCTTTCGCTCTCCTCGCCTCAAAACCATTAATAAAGCGGAAATCACCGAAGCGGGCTTTCGTTACGATGCTTCCTTAAACCCCACGTGGATTCCGGGTCGGTATGATCACCGGCGCGAACCTCGGCGCCCTTTTCAGATTGGACCACTCTGGGAAGTTCCCGCGGCAGTTTTACCCGGAATTCGGTTTCCCCTGTTTTGGGCCAGCTTCCACATTTTACCCCTCCCCATCTATTTGGCGCTCTGCTCGCAGGTCCTGCAGTTGGACGGGCTCTTATGCCTCTATTTTCATCCTTGGGAGCTTTCTGCGCTGTCCGAGCCCAAACTGCCTCGTTGGCTTGTCCGGCGTACCCAAGCGGAGCGGATCAACCGAATGGGGAAGCTGTGTCTAGGACTGCAACGGCTCGGACGGTTTATGCCGGTTGCGAGTTATTTGGGTCTTGGAATGCAGGTCACCCGCCCTTGATCATCTCTTGAAGATTTAATATAAAACTTCTTGGGTCCGGGTGTGGCGACGCGGTTGTTCGGGTCCGCATACTCCGGAGTTTCATTCCACTGGTCGTTCAGCGCGTTGGCCACTGGCACATTCATCGGATTGAGGAGTTTTTGATTCTTTTTATGCCGCGCCACGTAGTCCGCATAACTTTCCGCGTGGACAGAAGATGCCGCCAAGATTCCCAAACATCCCCACAAAAAGAGGTGCCTCATTTTTTTCCAGCCACAATCTCTTCGATTTTCGGCAGGACACCTTGCGGGTGTTGCCACGCGTTGTCCTTTTGCCCCGTCAAGTCCTTCCCGTTCTCGTCGAGGAGAACTAAGTATGGAATGCCATCGGAGGCATACTTTTTCACCTCAGGTCCTTTGTTTGTGCCAAACTTCATCGCGGGCCATGGCATGCTCGCTTCCTTCATATAATCGATTTGCGCCTCCTCACTTTTATCGGAACTGGCAAAGACCAACTCAAAGTTCTCGTGCTTGGCCTTAAAACCGTTGTACCACTCCACCAATTTTGGCGTGAAAGCCCGGCAGGGCGGGCACCAGTGAGCGGAGTAGTAGATGGCGACGTATTTCGGGCTGGTGGCAGGTTTTTTGTAGTCGGCTTTTTTGCCGCCGGCGATCTGAAACAGGCGGGGCTCAATTTTCCCAAAAAAGTCGGCCCGGGCCGAGCAAGGGGTCAAGTGTCCTACGGCGAAGGCAAGAACGAGTGCAACTGGAGGGGTTATTTTCATAGAACAATCGTCCTCCACTTCGCCCAAGAGGCAATCAGTTTTTGACCTCCCCCGCCCTTTTCTCCACTCTTCGTAGATGGTGCGCTCCGCAAAATCATCCCCCAAGACGTTGGCTCAACTCTCCCCCATTTATCACCAACCCCTCTTTACCCTTTTGGACCAATCTCGCGGGGTTCATCGTGACCATTGGGGAGAAAAAGAAGGGGTCCAATTGTGTCGCCTCCTCAGTATTAAAACGGGTGGATGCAGCGAAGATTGCGGCTACTGCGCGCAGAGTGCCCGCTACCCGACCGGGGTCAAAGCCCAACCCCTCATGGAGCGCGAGGCAGTCCTGGCCGAGGCGCGCGAGGCCAAAGCTGCCGGAGCTGGCCGTTTTTGCATGGGCGCCGCGTGGAAGGGTGTTCGCGAAGGCGAAGCCAAGTTCGAGTCGGTTCTCAATATCGTGCGGGACGTCAAGGAGCTCGGGATGGAGGTCTGTGTCACTTTGGGACAACTCACCGATGAGGCCGCCCGCCAACTGAAAGAGGCTGGGGTAACTGCCTATAATCACAATCTCGATACCTCCCCTGACCACTATCGCAATATCGTTACCACCCACTCCTTTGCTGATCGACTGCGCACGATCCGGTCCGTGCAAAAAGCGGGCATGGCGGTTTGTTGCGGGGCAATTCTGGGCATGGGGGAAACGCAAGAGGATCGACTCAAAATGTTAGAGGTATTGTGCGGATTCGACCCCTCCCCCGAGAGCGTTCCGATCAACTGCCTGATGCCCCAAGAGGGAACCCCCCTTGCCGGCCAGCAGCCGATCGACGTTTTCGAACTGGTGAGGTTGATCGCCACCACCCGCATCGCCCTGCCCCGGGCCCGAGTCCGGCTGAGCGCGGGTCGCACCGTGCTGACTCGCGAAGCCCAAGCGCTCTGTTTCTACGCAGGGGCAAATTCCATCTTCTTTGGGGACAAACTCCTGACCGCACCCAACCCCGAAGAGTCGGACGACCGCGCGCTTTTGAAAACGTTGGGACTCGCTCAAGCCGCCTAGCTCCCGCGCGCGATTGGCCTGCCCGATCTCTTCGGGTTACTCTTTCGCCCCATGTCGACGGCTCTTCGAATCGCATCTTATCTAAAAAAATATCCGGGCTTTGCCATTGGGACGATCAGTGCCGCTCTTCTTTCTACCTTGCTCGGGCTGGTCTACCCCCGCCTTACGGGAATTCTGATTGATGACGTCATTGCCAAAGGCCAAGGAGAGAGGCTGCCGTGGTTGGTCGGACTTCTCCTTCTCGTCTTTCTTGGCCGCGATGGCCTCAATGCCCTCCGAATTCTTCTGAACAATCTCTTTGAGCAGAAGGTGATTCTCGATCTTCGACGTGATCTTTACTCCGCTTTTCAGCGCCTTTCCACCTCTTGGTACGACCACCGCTCCAGCGGGGATCTTCTCACCCGGGTGAGTGAAGACGTGATGAATATGGAGAGAATGCTGATCGACGGAATTGAGCAGGGCCTGATTGCACTCCTTCAGCTTTTTGGGGTCGGATTTATTCTTTTTCGAATGGATCCCCTTCTTGCCGCTTGGTCTTTAGCTCCAATCCCCTTTCTTGCCGCGGGCGCCCTGTATTACACCCTGACGGCCCACCCGCGCTATCGAGTTCAGCGCAAAGCGTCCTCCGCCATGAACTCGCTCCTCATGGACCATCTGCAAGGCATGCGACAGATTAAAACGTACGGTTGGCTGGAAGAGGGCGTGAACCGATTTGAAAAAGTTGCCCAAGACGTCCGCACCGCCTCTTTGGGAATTATGAAAGCGTGGGCCTTTTACTCCCCCTCGATGGCGTGGTTTGCCGCTACTGGGACATGTCTGGTTCTGTGGGTTGGCGGGAGGTCGGTTCTTGAGGGGAAAATGGCGGTGGGAGAGCTCGTCGCCTTTCTTCTTTATGTCGGGATGTTTTACGAGCCGGTCAGTCGTCTCCACAGCTTGAATCAGCTGATTCAGGCGGGGCGCGCCGCGGGGGAGCGGGTCTTTGCCATTTTGGATGCGGAGCCTGAACCCGGCCACATCCCTGCGGCCGGCTTGCGCCCCCTGCCCTCTCGCCAAGACTCATCCCGCCAAGTTATTTTTCGAAACATTCACTTCTCTTATCGGACGGGCAAAGAGGTTTTGCACGGAATCGATCTTACCATTCCCTCGGGTACGTCCCTTGCCCTAGTAGGGCCGACCGGGGCGGGCAAAACCACTCTCGCCTCCTTGGTGGCTCGCTTTCACGACCCGACCAGCGGCGAGGTTCTGCTGGATGGCGTTCCCCTGCCCCGAATCTCGCTACCCGAGCTGCGTCGAGAGGTTGGAGTGGTCACGCAGGAGCCTTTTTTGTTTCAGGCTACCATTCGAGAAAATTTAGAGTTGGGGAAGCCAGGGGCGAGTGACATGGAGATTGAGACGGTTTTACGGGCGGCCTGTGCTTTTGATTTTGTGCAAGCTTTGTCCGAGGGTTGGAATTCGAAAGTGGGAGAGCGCGGGGTGCGATTGAGCGCGGGCGAACGGCAGAGGCTCTCCATTGCACGGGCTCTTTTGAAGGATCCTCCTGTCCTGGTGCTGGATGAGGCCACCGCCAGCGTGGATACGGCGACGGAGAAGCAGATTCAGCAGGCGTTAGACCATCTTCTGGCTGGACGAACCAGTATCGTGGTGGCGCATCGCCTTTCGACCGTTCGCAAAGCGGATCGAATTGCCGTGGTTGAGGCAGGGCGGATCATTGAGATCGGGAAACATGACGAGCTGATTAAAAAGGGTGGCCTCTACGCCAAGCTCTGGTCGATCCAGTCGGAACACGCTGAGCTTCACACCATCGAAGATCTCTTTACCGCCTCTTAGATGGGATAACTTCTGGCCCTGATGTGGGGCGGGGTGTTTCAACAGACACCAACTCTGTGTCTTTCCAATTTGCTGTTTTGCTATAGTTTCGTTTGATGAATCATTCCGATCTTTCCGTTTCGGCCGCCGTTCGTTCTCGGCGCAGCATTAAATCTTTTAAGAGTGACCCGATCCCTGAGGCACATTTAGAGGAGCTTGTTTCCTTGATGCAGGATGCCCCCAGCTCGTGGAATTTTCAGCCCACCCGTGCTGTTTTGGTGCGCTCCATGGCACAAAAGGAAGCACTCGCGGCGGCGGCTTGGGGACAAAAACAGATTCTTGAGGCACCGGTTACTTTTGTTTTCGCCGTTTCCATTCGAGGCTGGGAAATTCACATGGATGAGGTTCTGAAAACAGGCGTCTCTTCAGAGGCTTGGCCCCAGAAATTTGCGGACTGGATTCGTCAAAATGCTCCCGGATTTCAGAAAGGGCTGGGCGAAAAAGAGCGCGAATATGCGATAAAGGACGCCATGATTATGGCAACTACCCTTGCCCTTGCGGCTCAGTCGAAAGGCTACTCCACCTGCTACATCAACGGATGGGATGAGACAAAGGTTAAGGAAGTCATTGGCGTAGAAGGGGATATGAATATAGCAATAGCATTACTTCTTCCTGTCGGAGTCAAAAGTGCTGAGGCGAAACATCCTGGCCGCCTGCCCGCAGCAAAAACTATTTTTACCGATCGCCTCCCCTCGCCCGCAATCTGAATGACCCTTATGGGCGATCCCTCCATTTTTGTCTTCCCCAAGAATTACGATGTTATCGTGATTGGGGCTGGGCACGCCGGGATTGAGGCCGCGTTAGCTTCCGCTCGCATGGGCTGTGAGACCCTTCTTCTCACCATGAATCTCGACACGGTCGGCCAGATGAGTTGTAACCCAGCCATTGGTGGATTGGCCAAGGGCCACATTGTTCGGGAAATCGATGCTTTGGGCGGCGAAATGGGAATCAATACCGATGCCACCGCGATTCAGATGCGCATGCTTAACTCCAGCAAGGGTCCGAGTGTCAGGGGGCCCCGCGCCCAGTGTGACAAGAAAGCCTATCAGTTTAGAATGAAGTTTGCCCTCGAAAACCAGCCCCATTTAGACCTGAAGCAGGGCCAGATCGCTCAACTCATCGTCCAGGATGGCGAGGTCAGAGCGGTTGTAACGAATCTTGGGGTCCGCCTGAACGCAAAGAAGGTCGTCCTAACCACAGGGACATTCTTAAAGGCTCTCATGCATGTTGGGGATCGTAATGTTGCCGGCGGAAGAATGGGTGATGGGACAAGCGGATTTTCTGATGAGCTGCGAAAACTAGGATTTCAGGTCGAGCGCCTTAAAACAGGCACCCCCCCGAGACTCAATAAGCGCAGCATCGATTTCTCCAAGCTAGAGCCGCAGAATGGGGACAATCCCCCGCCAAACTTCAGCTTTATGGTTGATGCCATCGAGCAGCGCTCGGACCACATATTCAGCCTCAACCACTGGAAAGACGGCCTGTTCCACGTGGAACAAATCCCATGCTGGATTACCTATACGAGCGATATCACAGCCCAAATAATTCGCAATAACCTGTCCAGGTCACCTTTGTATTGCGGTGCAATTCAAGGAGTTGGACCAAGATACTGCCCCTCCATAGAGGATAAGATGGTCAAATTTCCGGACAAGGAGAGGCACCAGATATTTTTAGAGCCCGAGGGTAGACATACAAACGAGTTCTACGTGAACGGATGTTCAACGAGCCTGCCATTCGACGTTCAAGTGGAGATGATTCACTCGATCCCAGGACTAGGCGCGGCTGAGTTTCTTCGGCCTGGTTACGCGGTGGAGTATGATTACTGCCCGCCAACACAGCTTTGGCCAAGTCTCGAAACGAAGTTGGTCCGGGGGCTTTACTTTGCGGGGCAGCTGAATGGAACCTCCGGCTACGAGGAGGCGGCGGGGCAGGGGATTTTAGCCGGAATTAACGCGGCCTTGGCCTCACGCGGAGCGGAACCGTGGAAGCTCGGCCGCCACGAATCCTACATTGGAGTGATGGTCGACGATCTGGTCACGAAGGGGACGAGGGAGCCGTATCGAATGTTCACCTCTCGCGCAGAATATCGCCTACTACTCCGCCAAGATAATGCGGATTTGCGGCTCACCGAAAGGGCAGGGGAGTTGGGCTTAGCATCCGCCGAACGGGTTCGTCGGGCAAAAGAGAAAAGATCACAAATCGATTCGTGTCGTGCCAAGTTAAGCTCGTCGCGACGAGAGGGTAAAACTTTGGAAGATTGGCTGCGTCGACCCGAGATATCATGGAATGATCTGCCGGAGGAGTTTCAACGAACGCCCGGGGAGATTGCCGAGGCAGTGGAGGCGGATGTGAAATATTCGGGCTACGTGACTCGGGATATCGATCGGATTGCCACCCTGAAAGAGATGGAAGGGAAAAACATTCCCGAGAACTTTGACTACGAACGTGTGGTGGGGTTGAAAAAAGAGGCTCGCGCGAAGTTAAAGGAAGTTAGGCCAAGAACCTTCGGACAGGCGGCGAGAATTTCAGGTGTGAATCCATCCGATATCTCGGCCCTGGCGGTATGGGCGATGCGAAAATAAGAGAGGCTGAAGCGGCGCCCTCGATGGGCAAAGTTAGAGACTTTTACGGATCTTTTTCGCGGTTTGACTTTTGATAGCGCTGTAAAGAATGGCCTGCTCCCCATACTCAATCCAAGGGCCATAAGGCACCTGATCATCCTCGACGAACTTCCAGTCCGTTTTATCCAGACCGCTTAAGCCTAAGTAATCCCGCACTGCAGGGGAGACATCCAATCCCGCTCGCGAGTGGCGCGTGGGGCGCTCATCGCCGAAGACATACTCCGCGTGATCGTAGCGAAGGGGGCCGACGTCCTCCCACTGGGCAAAACACACCTTGTTTTGAAATTTGATCATGATCCAACGACCCTTGCACTGCGATTCGAGACGATCTTTGCGGTAGTCGGCCTCGCTCCACCACGGGACGTACGCCCGAGATTTTTTCGGAAACGCAATGTCGTTGAAGGGCAGGGCGACATAAAATGGGTTTAGCGTGGGGGCGAATTTTTCTGGAAGGCTGGCCTCACGAAACTTTTTTGCATCTTTGCGATCCTCGGGCGCATCGATCCCGCCGAAGTTCTTTTTCCAAAACTGATCCCACGCGCTCATGATATTCTGCGTGGAACTTATGCTGGTCCCGCCTTGGCCGATCCAAAAGTAAGTCGTAACAATATTTCTTTTTACCGGATAACTACCCACGGTTGATTTCTCAGCCCTCTTACTCTTGGCCGCAGCAGGCTTAACAGACTCAACCCCAACAGCTTGTGTGCCCGGAAACAAGACAACCAATAATGCCGAAATAGGTAAAATAGATCGCATCAGACGCTATATGAACAACTTAACAGAGTATGTCAACAAATAACTGTAAATATTATTGGGGCCAGGTCCGAGACCCGGTTCATCACCCGGCACGGGACCTGGTCCATCACCTGGCACCTAAAAAGCGAGGCTTGGCTTCGCGCACGAAATCATTATGGTGGAAAAGCTTTGCTCTCGTTTCTTTTTGGAAAAGAAGGTTAAGCCCGGATTCAACGTTCGCGTTTGCGGACAACGAAACTGAAACCCTATTCCCTAGAAAGGGAAGCTCCGACAAGTCGGGGTCATATACGGACAGGAAATACGACTATGCTCGCAACAGAATCAGAGGTGAAACGACTCCTCGAGGCAGGGGTTCACTTTGGACACCGCACCGACAAATGGAACCCCAAGATGAAGCAGTTCATCTTTGGCCCACGCAACGGAATTTATATCATCGATCTCTCTCGCACGGCCGAGCAGGTCCGGAAAGCAGCTGATTTTCTGCGCGAAGCCTCTGCCAAAGGTGGGCACGTCCTGTTCGTTGGGACAAAAAAACCCGCCCAAGAAGTTGTCAAAGAGTTGGCTGAGCGAACGAAATCTCACTACGTCACCGGACGCTGGTTGGGTGGCACTTTGACCAACCTCGCCACCATCCGCCGCAGCGTTGGAAAACTCAAAAGCATCGAAAGCAAAGAGACCTCCGGTGCGATGGATCTTTTGCCCAAAAAAGAATCAGCCGCCCTCCGACGCGAAAAAGCGAAGTTGAGCCGAAATCTCGCTGGGATTTTGGAAATGGACAAAATTCCCGCCGCGATGGTGGTGGTCGACATGCCTCGTGAAGAAATTGCCGTGAAGGAAGCCCGCCGCCTCCGCATCCCAGTCATCGCGTTGGCCGATACTAATGCCGACCCGGACGATGCCGATATTGCCGTGCCCTGCAACGACGATGCCATTCGCTCGATTCGTGCGGTGATGGAGCCCATGGCTGAGGCGATTGAAGAGGGCCGGCGCCGCGGCCCCGCCCATGCCCCCGAGACTTCCGAAAAAGCGGAACATGGCGATAAGACCGACAAAAAGAAAAAAGAGCGTGCTGCAAAAGCCAAAGAGCCCGCTCTGTCCGCTTAATCTTACCGGAAAGGACCTTATCTCATGACGACCGCCACCACCATCGACCCTAAAATTGTCAAAGATCTGCGTGACCGCACCCATGCGGGCATGATGGATTGCAAAAGAGCTCTCACCGAAGCAAATGGGAACCCGGAAGAGGCCGAAAAAATCCTTCGGAAAAAGTTTAACCTCGCCGCCGGGAAAAAAGCAGGACGAGAAACCCGCGAGGGCGTCATCGCTTCCTACATCCACTTGGGTGGCAAAGTAGGGGTGCTGGTCGAGGTCAATTGTGAGACCGATTTCGTGGCCAAGAATGAGCACTTCCGTGAACTGGTCAAAGACATCACCCTTCAAATCGCGGCTGCCAGTCCGATTTATGTCAGCCGAGAGGAAGTCCCCGAAAAAGCTTTAAAGGACGAAAGGGAAGTGGCGGCAGCCCAGATCAAGGGGAAACCCGAAGCTGTCGTGGAGAAAATCGTCGCGGGCAAAGTGGAGAAATACTACAGCACCGTTTGTTTGATGGAGCAGGCTTTCGTGAAGGACGCTAATCTGACGATGAAAGATATTATCTCCTCAAAAATCGGGGAGCTGGGCGAGAATATTGTCGTCCGTCGGTTCACGCGCTTCGCCGTAGGCGAGGGCGCGACAAGCGCCGAAGAGCCAAAAAGCTAAAGGAGCTTCGGGAGGTGGGTCCGGAGACCCCAAGGAGATTCACCATCGCCTCTGTGGCCTAAAATAGCCAAATCTCAAAATCAACACGAGAGCGAAGCGGCTGGTCGCGAATATAAACACCTCATCACCAACATATTAAAATTTAAATCAAAACCCTTTTAATTTTGGCATGGCTCTTGCTACATGAGCGATGATCTCTTGGAGGTGGTCTGCTTCAGAGGTCCGTCCTCTGGACGAAAGAAACCAGGCTAAAAAAAGGAGATGGAAGTATGACGATACAAAACGTGATCGGATGGCGCCCTCTACTGGTGCTGTCAGTATTTTGGATGTCGCTGATGGGGGGTTCTACCCTCGTCGCCCAAACCGAGACTGTGACGGAAACCAAGGTTGTGGTGGAACAGACCACGACCGAGGTCAAAGAAGAGGCCGCCAAAGACGGTCCCTCAATAGAGCTTTTCACCACCAACAACCTCTGGATGATGATCGCGGCTGCCTTAGTTTTTATCATGCACCTCGGTTTCGCCTCGCTTGAGGCGGGACTGACCCGGTCGAAAAATACCGTCAACATCCTCACCAAGAACCTGTTGGTGCTGGCCATCGGGATCGTCACCTACACTTTTATCGGTTTCAACCTGATGTACCCGGGATTTGCGGATGGTGACTCCCAGTTCTGGCTCAAATTTGCCGGATTTGGCATCGGCACCGACGCCGCGGGCGTCACTTCCGCCTACAACGTGGGTTACACCTACTGGACGGACTTCCTCTTCCAGGCCATGTTTGCGGCCACCGCCGCCACCATCGTTTCGGGCGCCGTCGCGGAGCGCATTAAACTCTCGTCCTTTCTCATCTTCACGATCCCGTTCGTTGCCATCGCCTATCCTGTGGCCGGATCGTGGAAGTGGGGCAACGGCTGGCTCAACCGCCTGGAGACCCCGTTTTATGACTTCGCGGGTTCCACTCTCGTTCACTCCGTGGGCGGGTGGGGCGCACTCGCCGGGGCGATCGTCCTCGGCCCCCGCTTGGGCAAGTACCTCACCAACGGGAAGATTCGTCCGATCCTCGGGCACTCCATGCCGCTGGCCACCATCGGTGTGTTTTTGCTGTGGCTCGGCTGGTTTGGCTTTAACGGCGGCTCCGTTCTCTCGGCCGACCCCGGCTTAGTTTCCCTTACCCTAGTGACGACCACCCTGGCCGCCTCGGCTGGTGCCCTCGGGGCCACCGCCACGAGCTGGCTTCTCATCAAGAAGCCGGATCTCACCATGATCCTGAATGGCACCCTTGCTGGGCTCGTCGGCATTACCGCTGGCGCGGATCAGATGACCCCGAACGGGTCCCTGCTGATCGGGCTGATCGCAGGGTTCCTCGTGGTGATCTCGGTCGTGGCGTTGGACCGAATAAAGATTGATGACCCGGTCGGCGCGATCTCGGTCCACTTGATCTGTGGTATCTGGGGCACGCTGGCGGTCGGCCTGCTTGGAGCCAAGGCCAGCAGCGCCCAGCTCTGGAGCCAACTTATCGGTGTGGTCGCCTACGGCGTCTTTGCCTTTGTCTTCGCGTTGGTCGCCTTCTTCATAATCAAGTCTTTCTTCGGCCTGCGAGTCAGCGCGGAGGAGGAGTCGAAGGGTCTCGACGTTGGCGAGCACGGGCTTGAGGCCTATCCGGACTTCGAAGGCGTCTCGGAGCGCTTGAGCTAAAACGGGTAACTGTGCTTGGGTGTTGAAATGAAATTATCCTCCCTGATCCGCTTGGGCACCCAAGCCCTCTGCCTAGGGGCGATCTCCTGGGTCGTCGCCGCCAATGCGGCGGCGGCCCAAGAGCCGTCCCTCGAACAACGCATCGCCGGCCTCGAAGCTTACCTCGGCAACGGGGATCCAACCGCCACCTTGAAAAACGATGCGGGCGAGATCCGCAAGGGCCTTACCACCGCCTCGGTGGGGATTCCCGGCCCGGCTCACAACGTCTGGCTGATGGTCTCCACCGCGCTGGTGCTGTTCATGACCCTGCCAGGGCTGGCCCTATTCTACGGGGGCTTGGTTCGCAGCAAGAACGTCCTCTCGGTCCTGGCCCAATGTCTTGGCATCGCCGGACTGGTCACCATCCTTTGGTGGGCGGCCGGATATAGCCTAGTGTTCGGAAAAAACCTTGCCAGTCCGGTGATCGGCGGGCTGGAGTTTGCTTTCTTCCAAGGGGTGACGTCCGCGCCGAACACGGACTACGCCTTCTGGATTTCCCAAAATGTCTTCTCTATGTTCCAGTTGACCTTCGCCATCATCACGCCGGCCCTCATCGTCGGCGCGATCGCTGAGCGCATGAAGTTCTCGGCCGTGCTACTCTTTGTTGGCGCTTGGATGTTTATCGTTTACTTTCCCCTGGCTCACATGGTTTGGGGAAGCACCGGCTTGATGAACGGGGTTTGGAATGCCGATGCGGCTATTAAGTCGATCGACTTTGCTGGAGGAACCGTGGTTCACATGTCCTCCGGTTGGTCGGCTTTGGTTTTGGCGATTATTCTCGGCCCGCGGATGGGGCTGGGGAAAGAGGCGATGCCTCCCCACAGCATGGTGCTATGTATGGTGGGCACGGCGATTCTCTGGGTCGGCTGGTACGGGTTCAACGCCGGCTCGGCCCTCGCGGCGGACGTTGTGGCGGCAAACGCCTTCTGCACCACTACCCTAGCGGCCGGTGTGGCCGCGTTTGCGTGGGCGGTGGCGGAGTATTTCGACAAAGGGAAGGCGAGCGTCCTCGGCCTATGCTCGGGCGTGGTGGCCGGACTGGTTACGATCACCCCCGCGGCCGGCTTTGTTACCTCCGGCAGTGCCGTCCTCATCGGGATCGCCGCCGGCATCGTCCCGTGGTTTTTCTGCACCCGAGTAAAGAAGTGGTTCAAGTACGACGACGCCCTCGACACCTTCGGCGTGCACGCCGTCGGCGGCACTCTCGGGGCGTTGCTGACTGGCGTCTTCGCGACGACCGAGGTCAACGGCGCCTTGAGCACGAACCTAGCCAATCTAGTCGGCAAGGACCTTTATGTGGAGCAGTTGAAGGCGATCGCGGTGACCTTAGTCCTATCGATCGTCGGCACGGCCGTGATCGCGCACGTCATCAAGTCCCTCCTCGGCCTACGGCCCACGCCGGAAGCGGAGCGCGAGGGCCTGGATGTCAACGACCACGAGGAGAAGGGCTACATCTACTAAACGGGGTTCACCCCAGAAAGAAGGCAACTCGTATGGCACTGAAAAAAATCGAAGCAATTATCAAACCCTTTAAGCTGGAGGAAGTGAAGGAAGCCCTTCATGAAGCCGGCGTCGAGGGAATGACGGTAACCGAGGTGAAGGGTTTTGGCCGCCAAAAGGGCCACACCGAAATCTACCGGGGTAGCGAGTACACGGTGGATTTTCTCCCCAAGGTAAAGCTGGAGATCATTCTCGACTCCGCCTCGGTGGAGAAAGCCACCGCCGCCATCATCAAATCCGCTAAGACGGGAAAAATCGGGGACGGCAAAATCTTTGTCCTTCCGGTGGATGAGGCCATCCGCATCCGCACGGAAGACAAAGGCGCGAAAGCGATCTAAAAGATCGATTTCGGGCGTGACGAGGTCCACGGTGGGGAGGTATGACAATCCTTCCCCTGTGGGCCTGTCTCACGAGGGAACAACCAAGAAAGAACGAAACCTATGGCACTGAAAAAAATCGAAGCAATTATCAAGCCCTTTAAGCTGGAGGAGGTGAAGGAAGCTTTGACCGAAGTGGGCATCGAAGGCATGACCGCAACGGAGGTTAAAGGATTTGGCCGTCAAAAAGGGCACACCGAAATCTATCGTGGCAGTGAATACACCGTGGATTTCCTCCCAAAAGTAAAGTTGGAGATCGTCCTGCCTGAGGCGTCGGTTGAGAAAGCCATTGCGGCGATTTTGAAAGCGGCCAAGACGGGCAAAATTGGTGACGGCAAAATTTTTGTCCTACCGTTGGATGAGGTGATTCGCATCCGCACGGAGGATAAGGGAGAGAAGGCGGTCTGACCTGCCCAAAGGCAAATCATCACCACAAGACAAAGGAGCAAAAGCAATGAACGAAAAACATCTGAATGCAAAATCGGGCAAAGAGGTCTTGGCCTTCGCCAAGGCGAACAACTGTCGCTTGGTGGACTATAAATTCTGTGACATTCCCGGAACCTGGCAGCACTTTACCACCACGCTGGCCGAATTAGAAGAATCTACCTTCAAAGAGGGACTCGGCTTCGACGGATCCTCAATCCGCGGGTGGAAATCGATCAACTCCTCCGACATGTTGGTCCTGCCGGATCCAGCGACGGCCATGATTGATCCGTTCAACGCGGAACCGACCCTCAGCCTCGTTTGCACCGTGATCGATCCGATCACCATGCAGACCTACGAAAGGGACCCCCGTAGTATCGCCATCCGCGCAGAAAAATATCTGCAAAGCACCAAGATCGGTGACACCGCTTTTTTTGGTCCGGAAGCGGAATTCTTTATTTTTGATGATGTTCGCTATGACTCCTCCTCGCGGGGCTCTTTCTATCAAGTGGATTCTGCCGAGGGCATCTTCAACAGTGGCCGCGAAGAAATGCCGAACACTGGGTACAAAATCCGTCACAAGGAGGGATACTTCCCGGTTCCTCCGGCCGACACACAGCAGGATATCCGCAATGAGATTACTCTCATGCTGGAGGATCTCGGGGTGCAGATTGAGCGGCAGCATCATGAAGTCGCCACCGCTGGCCAAGCCGAAATCGACATCCGTTTCGACTCCCTGGTTCGCACGGGCGACAAGATGAACCTCTACAAGTATGTGGTTCGCAATGTCGCTCGGCGCCACGGCAAGACCGCCACTTTCATGCCGAAACCTCTCTTCGGAGATAACGGCTCGGGGATGCACTGCCACCAAAGTATCTGGAAAGACGGCAAGCCGCTCTTTGCCGGAAAGGGCTATGCCAACTTGAGCGAACTCGCTCTCTACTACATCGGCGGAATCATCAAGCATGCCCGGGCATTGACTGCCATCACGAACCCGACAACGAACAGCTTCAAACGGTTGGTTCCCGGGTACGAGGCGCCGGTTAACTTTGCCTACAGTGCGCGGAATCGTAGCGCGGCGATTAGGATTCCGACCTACTCGTCGAATCCCAAGGCGGTCCGTATTGAATTCCGCACCCCCGACCCCGCCGCCAATCCTTATCTCGCTTGCGCCGCGCAGATGCTGGCGGGCTTGGATGGTATTCAAAACAAGATCCATCCTGGCGATCCGCTGGACAAGAACCTTTATGAGTTGCCGCCCAAGGAGCTCGCCAAGGTGCCGAGCGCTCCCGATTCACTCCTCGGCGCCGCTCAGGCCCTCGAGAAGGATCACGAGTTCCTGCTCAAGGGAGACGTCTTCACCAAGGATATGGTGGATACAATTATTGAAATGCGAGTGAAGGATTACGACGCCTTGCGTTTGCGTCCTCATCCGTATGAGTTCTTCATGTATTACGACGTCTAAAAAGTCTGTATCGACTCAGGTCGAGCAAAGCCCCGATGGATCTCCCATCGGGGTTTTTGTTTTAGCAGTAGTGGGTGTGGTCGATCGACCGAATGTGTCTTGCAGGGTCGGTGGAGGCTTTAACGGCGTGCCTACCCATACGCTTCAACCATGGGGAAGGGTTTTTGTAAAATTGTCTCCGCTTTTACCCCCAGATGCTTTTCCAAAACGGTGGCGTAGACCGAACGAAAATCGACGTTGTACTTGATGTCTCCGTCGTCCAATTCTCGAGGGGCAAGGGATGGCATCTCACCCAAAAGGCCCGCTTTGACCCCACCTCCTGCGAGGAAAAGGGGAGCGGCGGCCCCGTGATCGGTTCCCCCACTCGCGTTTTCTTTTACCCTCCGACCGAACTCACTAAAGGTCATCAAGGTGACTCGGCCTAAATTTCCCTGCGCTTTTAAGTCGGCCAAAAATGCGGTGACCGCATCCCCCATCTCCTGCAGAAGCCTCTGGTGAGAATTTGCCTGCTCCGTGTGGGTGTCGTAGCCCCCTTGGGAGAGATAGTAGATCCGAGTGCCTAGCCCGCCCCCGATCAGGCGAGAAACCAAGGCGAACTGATTGGCCAGCTTGCTGGCCGGGTAGGGAACACTGTTCTTGGATCGAGACGACGCGGCCGCGATCTCTTTCTGGGTCACTTGCACATCCATCTCCGTCCGCTCTAAAAAGTCGAGCGCGCTCATGTTCCCTTGGTAAGCAGGGCCAGAATTTTCCTCGATCGATCCGCCTGAAGGACCTTCGTCCGACCCATCATCCGACATCATGCCCATGCTCTCATCGGGGGAAGGATCACTCTCTTTACGACCACGCTTCTTCCCGCCGCCGCCCGACTGGTAAATCACGCCCTTGGGGACCTTGGCCGAAAAGGCTTGGGGCATTTGGGACCCGACCGTAAGTCCGACGGCGGCGTCGCAACCCGAGCAGGCATTATCGAAGTAGCGTCCCAGCCAGCCAGTGGAGGAGCTCTTGTCCGCATCCGTGGCCGTGGCCCAAATTTCCGTCGAGCGAAAGTGAGAACGATTGGGGTTGGGATAGCCCACCCCTTGCACAATGGCGAGATCGCCCGCCTCGTAAGACTTGGCTAATCCGCCCAAGGCGGGATGAAGGCCCACCTTCTCTTTTGGACCTAATTTTAGTACTTGGTTTTCCCGCAGACCAAGCTTGGGTCGGGCCCGACGATAATCATCGTCGGCAAACGGAATGAGGGTGTTCAAACCGTCGTTGCCGCCCGCTAGCTGAAGGACGACCAGAATGTTGCCGTCTTTTCCAGTGATGCCTTGAACCAGTTGGCCATCGGCCGCGGCATGGAGAGAGAACATCGTTTTTTGGAGAAAAGCGGGCAGAGTCCAGCAGAGGGAGCCCCCCAACATTCCGGTGCGGAGGAATTGGCGGCGCGTTTTCATTTCGGCATGGTTCATAGGGACTTTCCTTTCATCCAACTTGGTAAACGGGGCTCTGCACAATGGCCAGAAGGACCTCGCGCACATCACTCTCGGGCACGGGGGATGCCCGACCAGCGGCCTTTCGAAAGCGCCCGAGCAGTTCGGGTGGAACGGGATCCCCGAGCAACAGGCGACGGGCGAGGGCGGCGACCAGCTCGTCCGGGTTTTGTCGCTGCTCGGGGGAGGCGATTTCGTCGACCGGAACGGGAGGCAAAGCAAAAAGTTCTCGAGCTTGGGTAGCGGCGGCTCGTCGCTTTTGCGCCAGCTCTTTTCTCAAGTTCGGCTCATCGGCCATTTCTTCGCCAATCATGGGGGTGGGCACCTCAACCAAGCCGCTCTGCACCGCCATCCGGCCCAAATCCATCCCCGCCAACTCCTTCATGCCTTGCGTCCCGCTGACAACCCAGCCGGCGTACTGATATCGCTTTTGCAGGCTGGCGGTATTGATCCAAGTGATGCCGCCGTCCCACCCTTTGACGTTGGGCGGGGCAAATAGTTTCTGCCCAAGCTGCGCCAGAATTTCCGAGGAAAGAGCCGGAGCAGGTAGGGGACGATTCAGTTGCCGACAGAGACCCACCAGCCACTCGACCGGGGATTTGACTCTCTGCCGCGCGAGCTCGGGGGCGTAGAAGGCGGGATGAGTCCACATCGCCTCAAGAAAAGGGCGGATCGATTGGCCGCTTTCCTTCCACTCGGCCACCAGCTCGGCGTGGAGATCCTCCGTGGGCGTCGTGCCCGCATAAAACTTCCACAGCTTGCCTGTAATCCAGCGGGCAGCGGCAGGCTGCTGTAAGGCAAGTCGCACCACATCGTTTCCGTCGAAATTGCCAGTTTGGCCAAAGATTTTCTTCGATTTGCCATCGTGCCATCTTGGGTTGTTCAGGAAACTGGGCAGGTGGGTCTCCTCATCCATCATTTCCCCGGGCTTATTTCGAAGCCGAATTGACCACCCGGTGAAAGCTCGGGCTGACTCCTGAATATCTTTCTCCGTATAGTTGCCTTCGCCGAGGGTGAAGAGCTCGAACAGCTCGCGGGCAAAGTTTTCGTTCGGCTGTTGTGATTTACTCCGGGCACCGTCCAAGTAGATAAGCATGGCCGGGTCTTTCGCTACCCCGACGACCAGGTCGGACCACGAGCCGAGCGCCTTCTGGCGAAACATCTGGTTTTGCAGCCAAAGAAGTTGCGGATTTTTTACCTTCTCCTCACTGGTGGCAAAGTGGCCGTGGAGGAAGAGGACGATTTTCTCGTGCGCCGCGGTCAGGGGATCAGCCATGCGGTTCAGCCACCAACCGCGCAGCTCGGTCAGGCGCTTCTCTCGCTCGGCACGGATCGCACGATTGATTTCCTGGTTTTTCTGTGCCCGTGTTTTCGGGTCCATCAGCTTCAGCCGATTCCGCTCCGTTCTCATTTTGTCGCCCAGTGTGGGGAGAAGAATAGATGGAGGCGGCTCGATTTTGGATGGAGGCGCAGAGTCGAATAAGGAGCGTGCAGCCTGCTGGGGGGACAGAGAGGCAAGAGCATCCACCTGCGCTGGTGTCCCTCCGAAACCAGCTCTTTGCAGAAGCTGGCCTGCTTTGGCCCGGTTCCAATCCGCTGGCTCAAGGATCGGTAGCATCTAGAGGATTAAACTACCCTAATTCGGGAAAGATGCGGTTATTTTTTCGCACTCGTTAAGAAAACTGAATACTGCTGTGGATGAATAAGTTATGAGAAGGGGGAGGACAATAGCACTCCTTCGGACTCGACAATTTTGCGGACTCCGCCAAGGTGCTTCACATGAAAACTCCTTCACCCGCCCCACAAATTCTTCGCGTTGTCGGTTATGGACTTCTGGTCTTTGCTGGAATCGACCTGCTCTTTCAACTTCTGGCCAACCCTTTCGGGGGAGCCTTGCAGGCTTTTCGTTTTAGCTCGGGCTTAGTGGATCGGACCCCCGTTCCGCTTCTTGCTCTGGGAGTGTTACTGGCATTTCCACGGGTGATGCCCCTGCCCATTGAGAGGACGATCATGCGACTTCTCTCCTTTGTTCCCTTTATTTACGCCGGAGGTTTTCTTCTCGTCATTGTCGCCGCCCTCATCACCGGCAATCGCCTGATCGTGGTGGCGGAGCAGCAGATTACGGCACAAAGCCAAGCCCAGATGCGCCAACTGGAAACCACGGTGGACCGGGTCAAAACGCTCGATGCGACGGAGCTGCAAGCGGTGGTTAGCAATTTCAATCAACAAAACCGAACCACGCTCAAAGGGCCCGAGTTTATGACGAAACTCACTCAGCAGACCGATGCTCAAAAAGCCCAGCTTCGAATTGGCACCGAGCGGGCTCTGCAAAATCAGCGGCGCTCGATGACGCTGGAGCTTTTAAAGGTATTGCTTGGGGCCGCGGCCGGATCCGGAATCATGTTTCTTTTAGGCATGGCTGGCGGTTGGGCCCGCAGCCCTGGCGCAGGGCAGGGCTAAGCCAGTTTTGGTTAAGATCTCCGTCTCCTACGAGGGCCAGCTGCACTGCTCGGCCACCCACGGTCCTTCCGGAACTAATCTAACGACCGATGCGCCCGTCGATAATGAGGGGAAAGGAGAATCCTTCTCCCCGACCGATCTCGTCGCTACTGCTTTAGCCACCTGCATGGCCACGATTATGGGGATCGCGGCCAAGAGACACTCGCTCAACCTCGAGGGCATGAAGGTTGAAACAACCAAAGAAATGAGCAGCGATACGCCCCGTCGAATCGTTGCCCTAAAGTCGAAAATTCAGATCCCGCTTCCCGAGAATCATCCGCAGAGAAAATTGCTCGAAGCAGCCGCACTGGGCTGTCCCGTTCACCACAGCCTGGACCCACGGATTGCCAAGCCCGTCGAGTTTGTGTGGCAGGGCTGAAACTTAGGTAGGGCGGCGTGTCCCTACGCCGCCTCGAAGTCAGTCGAAACATCCAACGCCTAGGTAGGGTCGCCTTTGCAAGGCAACCGCGTTGTGCATCCAGGCTTCGGCGTTCAACCGAAACACCCAACGCCTGGGTAGGGTTGCCTTTGTAAGGCAACCGCGTTGTTAATCCAGGCTTCGGCGTTCAACCGAAACACCCAACGCCTAGGTAGGGTTGCCTTTGCAAGGCAACCACGTTGTTCATCCAGGCCTCGGCGATCAATCGAAACACCCAACGCCTAGGTAGGGTTGCCTTTGCAAGGCAACCGACACAAACCTCAAGATTGATCGCTTCAATGATACCTTAACTTTTTACCGAACCTCCTGCGAAGAAATGCAGTTTAATCTTTATGAAGTCCAGTTGGGCGGTGCGAAAGAAATTAGATCACAGTATTCCCGGTTGGGCGGAGGCCCCTGAGTATTTCATAACCCTGTGCTGCAAACGAAGACGCCAAAATCAACTTTGCTACCCCAAAATTGCGAGCGGAATCTTTCAATCGGCTTTGCGGCTCGCTCAACTCGGCGTCTGGCGGTGTGAGCTTCTGCTTCTAATGCCAGACCATTTGCATCTGCTGGCAAGTTTTGCGGGAAATCAAGAGATGCACCAAGTGGTCGCTCGATGGAAACGGTGGATGGCGTGGAGGGAGAATTTGATATTTCAAGCAGGTTTCTTTGATCATCGGTTACGGTCGGTTGCAAGTTCATGTGAGAAGTGGACCTATATTTATTCCAATCCAGTGCGTGGGGGTCTGATCACCGACCCGAAGGACTGGCCTTATGTCTGGACGGCAGCAAACTTTGAAACTTCCGAACGGTCCGCTTGCAAAGCGGACCCTACCTAAATACCCAACGCGTAGGTAGGTTTGCCTTTGCAAGGCAACCACGTTGTTCATGCAGGCTTCGCCGATCAATCGAAACACCCAACGCCTAGGTAGGGTTGCCTTTGCAAGGCAACCGCGCTGTTCATCTGGGCTTCTGCGTTCAACCGAAACATTCAACGCCTAGGTAGGGTTGCCTTTGCAAGGCAACCGCATTGTTCATGTGGGCTTCAGCGATCACCCGAAATATTCAACGCCTAGGTAGGGTTGCCTTTGCAAGGCAACCGCGCTGTTCATCTGGGCTTCTGCGTTCAACCGAAACACCCGACGCATTGGTAGGGTTGCCTTTGCAAGGCAACCGCGCTGTTCATCCAGGCTTCGGCTTTTAATCGAAACACCCAACGCCTCCGGCGGATAGAATTCCCTCTCCTCCCAGCCCTTCGAAGTCCCGCGACTGCGGGACGTAGTAGGGTCGGACAGGGAGGGATTGGTCCATTTTTTAAAAAATTCATCGCGGTCGGGATTGCGCCCCCTAAGACCTGCCCCCGCGCCATCCGCTCATCCCCTCCGGGAGGTGGGACACCCTGTCCTCCCAGCCCTTCGAAGTCCCGCACTGCGGGACGTAGTAGGGTCGGACAGGGAGGGATTGGTCCCCCGTTACCCTGAGACCCATCCGTTCTTCCCCTCCGGGATGTGAGACACCCTGTCCTTGCCAAGGCTACGGACAGGGAGGGATTCGAACCCTCGGTTGGTTTTACCCAACACACGCTTTCCAGGCGAGCCCGATAGACCGCTCCGGCACCTGTCCCGCAATTTCAAAGAATAAGCTAGTCCAGCCCCCTCTGCGAGTCGATTCGCCTAAGGTTGTCCTTCCGCCACCTTCCGATAATCTTCGGAAATGTCCGCCCCGCTCCCCATCTCGGTTTGCCTGATCTCCGGACCTGATGCCGACCGGATCGGACGGGCTCTGGAGAGTGTTCGGGGGTGGGTATCCGATATCGTTGTGGTGGTGAATGATGATGTGGCCGATGGGACGGATAAGATTGCGGAGCAGCACGGGGCCCGTGTTTTCCGCGAAAAATGGAAGGAGCATATCGCCCAAAAAAATTCGGCGGCAGAGAAAGCTCTCCAACCCTGGATTCTCGGTCTCGATTCCGATGAGGAGATTTCCTCCAAGCTCAAGGATTCGATTCACCGCTTTTTTCTTTCGCCAAAAGCGGATGGACCTACCGCTTTGAAAATGGCTCGCTGTTCACTATTTCTCGGCCACTGGGTTCGGCATGGGGACTGGTATCCGGATTGGCAGACACGGCTTTGGCGTGTGGGGAAGGCAAAGTGGGGCGGGACCGATCCGCACGACCGACTGATAGTGGAAGGCAGAGTTGGAACGTTGTCCGGGGATATCCTTCACTACTCGAATCCCTCTATTTCCAGCTATGTCTCGAAGATCAACTACTTCTCCGATCTTTATCTTGAATCGCGCCTTAAGAAAAAGTCTCGCTGGGTACCGGCCGAGGCCACCTTCCGAGCGTTCTGGCGATTTGTCCGAGCTTATGTCTTCCGGCTCGGCTTCCTCGACGGCTATCCCGGCTTCTACATCGCCGCTTCCACCTTCTACTCGACACTCGTCCGCCACACCCGACTTTTGGAGCATAAGCTTTCCAAAAAGCCCCTCCCGCCTAAGCCGTAATTGGAATGTGGATTTGTGATTTCGAATTTCGAAATTCAAATTTCAAAATGACTTTTACCTGTTTGTTTTTGTCCGATTGCGGGTAGTAAAAGGGGATGGAAGCCCGAAGCGTAGAAGCTGTCGTTCGAACGCTGAATCAAGCTGGGGTAAGGTATCTTATCGTGGGTGGGGTTGCGGTAAATGTTCATGGATATGTGAGATTGACCATGGATCTTGATTTGGTGATTCAACTAAAACCCGAAAACATCGTGGCGGCTTGGGAGGCTATGGAAAAGATTGGGTACCGAGCCCGGATTCCTGTCAGTGGAAAAGATTTTGCCGACGAACAGAAAAGGGAGTTATGGAGAAGGGAAAAGGGAATGTTGGTTTTGCAGTTCTGGTCGGATCAGCACCCCCGAACTCAAGTCGATGTCTTTGTCAGGGAGCCATTTGATTTCGACAAGGAACACGCGAGCGCGCTGCATCAAGAGCTTGCGCCCGGCCTGATTGCCAGGGTCGTGGGTTGGGATGCATTGATTCAGATGAAAAAAGAGGCGGGTCGCTTGAAGGATCTGGCAGACATCGATATGCTAGAAAAAATTGGAAAACTTAAATGACCCAAGAAGAGTTCGACAATCATCCAGCATGGAAAGACGCTAACTATGAGGGGGCCGAGCGAACCATGTTACAAAACGGAATGAGAATGACCCTGATAGAAAAACTCCGCTGGTTGGAGGAGGCAGAAACATTTTCGCTGCAATTCCCCATCAATCGCCGCCGCGCCATCGCGGAAGGCCGGCTGCCGCCAGAAAAATAAAAAAAGCGGAAAGCGAAATTCGGAAACTGAAAAAAGGTCATCTTTTGGTATTACGGCCAATTGTGGTAAGGATTGCCAATAGCTCCTTTGCTTCTTGAGCCAATCTTTCGATCTCTGCTGATGTACCGAAGCCGGCCTCCATACAAATCTCCAGCCAGTAGACCGTCTCGGCAGCCTCCTTTTCGGAAAGATTCACTTTATGAACAAAGTCTGCCTTCGACTCGGCCCGGTTCGCCTCACGATAGTTTGCTCCAATCGAGGTTCCTGATTTAAGAAGCTGCCGTCCGATAACGTCTCCTAAATATCCCTTGGGGAGGCTTTTCAAGAGCGATATCAGATTTAAAGAGAACCTTTTAGTCCTGTCCTCCAATTCAGTCTTCATTTTGTTGTGTGCTTCTGGTTTATCTAAATTTCCGCTTTCCGCTTTCCGAATTCCGCTTTGTAAGGCTCTGCTTTCTCACTTTTTACGCCTCAACCTCCAAGTACCCCATCTCCTGAAAATGCTGGTCAAAAGCCAAAGCTGTTCGGATGGCCAGCTGTCGCATGGCATCAAAACTCGTCAAATCTACCAAGCTTAGGTTGCGACGCTGGGCAATCCGCCACTGCGCGGCGGCACGCTCAAATCCATCAGGACCGACCTCATGAATTTTGCATAAGGGCAACCAGTCGTCCTGAAAGGCCATCACCGCCTCTGCACCCAACCGTCGCTGAATAAGAGACCAGCTTTCCAGGCGGACATAATCTGTCGTCCACAACTCAGATTTGCCTCGAGCCAGAGCGGACCATTTGTTGGCCGCCGCAGGGTGAAATTTGTCCCCCTTGTCTAGCGCCGCCAGAAAAGCCGAGGTGTCGATAAAGACAGCCTTCACCAACGATCGCCCAAATGCTCATCGTGCTTTTCGGCAAGATTGTTCAGACCACTGGAAAACTTGCCCATCGATTGTAAGGCACGACGCCATTTTAGATCGGTCTCTTGCGATTCGATTGTTTGATCGAGGGATTTGCGGACAATTTCGGATATGCTCTTCCCCGTCTCCTTGGATTTTGTTTTAAGACTTTCATAGGCCTTTTTTTCGAACTGAATTTGAGTTCGTATCATGTTGGCATGATACCATATGCATGCCATCAGTCAATCAAATCCAATATAATCGGAATGCTTTTATGAAACCCAGAAAGGGTGAGGCCGGAGTTGACATAATGGCTAAATATGCCATTATTATGTCATGGTAAAAACGCAGGTTCAATTGGAAGATTGGCAGTATGAGGCGACTAAGAGGGCGGGGGCAGTCACCTCCCGAAGCATGTCGGATATCATACGTGAAGGGCTGACGTTAGTTTTGCCTAAACTTGGCCATGGCGGTCAAAAACCTCTGGCCGCTATTGCAGGAAAGTACCGGCCGTTAAGCAGCCAAGATCTCAAAGATCATGATCAGGGTTGGGTGGAATCGATCCGTTGAAAGTTGTTTTTGTCGATACCAGCGCCTTTTACGCATTCCTAGATGGAAGCGATCATTTCCACCAGCAAGCCAAAGAGCTGATCCTACAGGCAGAAAAAGAGAGGTGGCATCTCTTCACCACCAGTTTTGTCCTGCACGAAACTTGGGCGCTCACCCAGGCTCGGCTCGGATGGAGTGCCGTAGAGGATTGGCTCGGTTCCCTTCTGCTAATGTGTGAACTGGTCTGGGTGGATGAACGACTCTACGAAAGAGGGGCGGCCCGTGCCCGGCAGGCCAAGGAGAGAAGATTAAGCCTGACCGATTGTATCTCCTTTGAGGCCATGCTCGCCCGGGGTTGCCGGGAAGCGATCGCAGACGATGCGCATTTCGTCCAGGCAGGTTTTGTGCTCAGCGGGAGTGGGGAGTCGGCCTGATCTGGCCTGCCGAAGACTTTTTGTAAAAGTTCGTTTGTGGAGATTCATCAACGGCAGATGGTCGCACACGGATAAGAAAACCTTCTGGCTCTGCCCACCAATTCAATCTTCACGATTTTTCCGAATTCCGAATCTCCCGCTCATGCGAGATCCCGAAACCGCGGGGCGCTTTTCATATTTCGAATTCCACGCGTAAGCGTGTCCCGCGAATGCGGGGCGCGGGCAACATCCAAAATCATTCCTCGCTGGCTCTTCTTAGCTGGCCGCCGTCAGCCTCTGCTGTTCCGCCATTTTGGCGAATTGGCCCTTGGCCTTGAGCAGGGCTTCGAAAGTACCACGCTCCACAATCCGGCCATGGTCCAAGACTATAATTTCATCCATGTTAGCCAAGGTGGAGAGGCGGTGAGCAATGCAGATCACGGTGCGGCCCTCCTCCAGAGAATCAATGGCGCTTTGAATCTCCTTTTCCGCCCTAGAGTCCAAGGCCGCGGTAGGTTCATCCAACACGAGGATCGGAGCATTGCGGACAAAAGCCCTCGCGATTGCCACGCGGGCCTTCTGCCCTCCCGACAGAAGCTGGCCGCGTTCCCCGCATGGGGAGTCGTAGCTTTCGGGCATCTTCATAATGAAGTCGTGGGCATAGGCACGTTTGGCTGCCTGCTCGATCTCCGTCTGCGTTGCCCCTTCGTGTCCGAAGCCAATGTTGGTTGCCACGGGCAGGTTGAAAAGGACGACGTCCTGGCTCACCAAGGCCATCTGGGCGAGAAGATCCTTGGTCGCATACTCCTTGAGGTCGTGGCCATCTAACAGGATCTTTCCTTTCGTTGGATCGTAAAAACGCATTAGCAGATTGATCAGGGTGCTTTTGCCCGAGCCGCTTTCCCCGGCGAGGCCAATCTTTTTGCCTTTGGGAATATCAAAGGTGATTTGATGCAAAACATTCGTGTGTCCGTATGAGAATGTGACTCCCTCAATCCTGAGGCCTTGGTTAAACTTTGAGAAGGGCCGGGGATGGACGGGTTCCACCACGGTGGGCTTTTCGGAAAATAGCTCTTCCAACCGCTGTGTGCTCACGCTCGTCATCTGCAGGGTGAGGTGAAGATTGGCAATTCGCTTGATGGAAAGGGGGGCCAGCAGGAGTGCGGTGAGAAAGGCGACGAGGTTTCCCGGTTTGGCGTTGGTGATGAAGACAAAGATTAGGAGAAAGCCAACACCAAGCATCGAAAAGATTTCAATTAGCGGATTAAGAAGATTGCGGGTCTGGGCCGTTTTGACGCTCATGTCCACCCCAATATTTGCGGCCTCCTTGAATGATTTTAGCTGCAAGGACTCCATGGAATAGGCCTTAATGATGCGGATAGCAGCGAGTGCCTCCAAAAGACTGCTACTCTGAGTGACAGAAAGCTTGGCAAACTTTTGGGTGAGGCCTCGCAGTCTCTTTCCGCTAGAAATTACCGGCGCAAGAACCAGGGGTAGCATACAGATGCAGATGAGGGTTAATTTCCAGTCGATGATCAGCATGCAAATCAAAATACTGGCCACCGTGAAAGGCTCACGGACAGTGTCGATGAAGCCGTTGGTCATAGCATTGTAGATGGAATTGGTGTCCGCGGTGATTCGGGCGTGGATATCCGAGACCGGCATTCGCTGAAAAAAGGCCATGGAAAGCTCCTGAGCTTTGCGCAGGGCCGCAACCTGCATATCGCGGATCACGCGTGCACTGACCCAAGTCAGGCAGTAGGTGCTGAAGTAGCTGGCCATCGCGCGACTTCCCATGACGAGCGGTAGCAGGAAGAAGCCGCCCAGCATCTGCAGCCATGTGGCGGGCTGGCCCATCCTTGGTAGTAACTTGTCTGGGATGGCCTTGCCATAATTCACAATCGGGGCTGTTTTTTCTGTCCAGAGGGCTTTGAGGTTTTTTAGGAAAGAAGTTGCCTGTGCGGTTTCAGCCTCTGCCTTAGGCTTGGTTTGAATGGCGGAGATAGCTGCAGGAGGTGCCAGCCTGTTGAAAAGGGCGTTTACGGATAGTACGAAAAGGCCGTTCGATAAACCAAAAATCATGCTGAGTGCGATTCCTAGAACAAATCGAAAGCGGTA
>FLOH01001125.1_pt1 | contig 43834 bp, 35 predicted proteins | sample 756751 | NCBI WGS metagenome assembly FLOH01 (sample SAMEA4026879, study PRJEB14308) | marine metagenome | biome: coastal water; material: water | depth 74 m
GTGAGTACCACGTCGCACGCAAGCGCGCTGGCCGCCGCTCTTCGCGCCTACTTCCGTTACCGATCCACTTGCGGCGACGCGGTGCATGGGCTGATCGGAGTGATTGCCTCGCCGGCTCGCTGGAGCTTGGCTTCGCTACCGCGTGCGCTTACGGCCGCAGAGGTGCAACGACTGATGGCGCATTGCGTTCAGACCAGATCCCACCAGCGCCGCCTCTTGGCCATGGTGCGGCTGGCCTTGGATTTGGGTCTGCGCGCCGGCGAGATCGCCCGGCTGGATCTCACAGACATCGACTGGCGCGCCGGTACCGTAAAGTTGAAGCATACGAAGTCCCGGCGGCAAGACATCTTGCCGCTGCCGGCCGCCACTGGCGAGGCGCTTGCCGAGTATCTTCGCCATGAACGCCCGACGTCAGCCATTGGGACCGTCTTCGTGCGCCTGCAAGCACCACACGACAAGGCATTGGGTGTAGGCGGCGTGCGTAGGGCCATTGGTATGGCATTGCGAAGCGCTGGCATCCCTCACGAGCGCTGCCATTCACTGCGCCACACGCTGGCATGCCGCATGGTCAATAGCGGTGGTTCGATCAAGGAGGTCGCCGATGTACTGCGGCATCGGTCACTGAACACCTCGCTGATCTATGCCAAGCTTGATCAACAACGACTTACCGAGGTAGCGTTACCTTGGCCCGGGAGCGCAGCATGAACGCGCACTTGGACTTGCAGGCACGGGTACAGGAGTACCTGGCCGAACGACGGCATCTGGGCTTCCACCTGCGTTCGTCGGGCAATGCGCTGGCGAACTTCACTCGCTTCGTTGCTGGATCGCAGCATTCGGGTCCGCTGACAGTGGAACTGATGGCGCATTGGGCGCGGCAGGCTCGAGGTGGCAATGCCACTTCCGAAACGGCGGCACGGCGACTGGCGGCGCTGCGACCGTTCCTGAGTTGGTTACAGCAGTTCGAGCCAGGCACCGAGGTACCGGATGACTCGACCTTCGGACCACTACCAGGGCGGGGGACGCCACACATTTATCACGAGAGTGAGATCGTGGCGTTGCTCGCAGCGGCTCGGCAATTGGGTCCATCCGATGGGCTTCGAGCGGCCACTTACGAGACGTTGTTCGGGCTGATCGCATCGGCCGGCCTGCGAATCTCGGAAGCCATAGGACTCGCCGATATCGACGTAGATCTGGATGAATGCGTGCTGACGATACGTCAAACCAAGTTTGGCAAGTCTCGCCTGATTCCATTGCACCAGAGCGTGATCGCGCCATTGGCAAACTACCGGGTGCTACGCCGTCGGCATGTGCGTACGACGCCGCGCATGCCGTTCTTCATTGGCTCACGGGGCCTGCGATTGGGTGAGCCGTTGAGCGATCGGCAGGTTCACCGAATGTTCGCGCAGCTACGCTGTCAATTGAGATGGATCGATCGTGGTGCACACGGCCAGCCGCGAGTGCATGACTTGAGGCATAGCTTTGCGGTGAGGCGACTTACGCTATGGCATGTGGAAGGAGTGGACGTCGACCAGCGGATGCTGGCGCTGTCGACCTACATGGGCCACGCCAAGATATCCAACACCTACTGGTATCTCACTGGTGTGCCAGAGCTAATGGCCCTGGCCGGCGCCCGGTTCGAGCGCTTCGCAGACGTCGGGGAGTTTAATGATGAGTAGCCCCAATACTCCACCGACATTTGCAGCGCTAGTCCAGTTGTTCTTCGCCGAGCACCTGACCCAGCAGCGCGCAGTGAGTGCGCGGACCGTGGCAGCCTACCGCGATGCGTTCGTTCTGTTCCTCGACTTCGCACAGCAACGCCTGCACAAGATGCCCACCATGATGATGCTGGCCGACATCACTCCGACTCTGATACTCGGCTTCCTCGATCACCTGGAGGGTGAGCGTCACAATACGGTGCGTAGCCGAAACGCCCGCCTGGCTGCCCTGCGAACCTTCCTGAAGTTTGCCGCTCGCCGGGATGTCTCCGCATTGCATATCATCGAGCAAGCCTTGGGCGTGCCAATGAAGCGTTTCGAACGTCCCATGCTTGGGTTCTTGTCACGCGAGGAGATGTTGGCAGTGATCGGTAAGCCCGATGTTGGCTGGGTCAGCCAAAGAGATTGCCTGTTGCTGGCCCTCATGTACAACACGGGCGCGAGGGTGTCTGAGATCATCGGCGTAAAGGTGGCAGACGTGGTGCTCGATGCCGGCGCCTGCGTACACTTGCATGGCAAGGGGCGCAAAGCGAGGTCGGTGCCGCTGTGGCGCTCGACCGCCAACGCTACCCGAGCGTGGTTGAAACTCAATCCCGACTTCAATTCGGCCTCAGCTTCGCTGCCCAACCGAAGGGGGCAACCGATGACCCGATCCAATGTTACGCAGCGCCTGGCGTTGGCTGTTCAGGCCGCCACACGCGAAACGCCCACATTGGCCGAGCACCCAATCTCGCCGCATACGCTGCGCCACACGACAGCAATGCATCTGCTTCAGTCGGGCGTAGACATCAGCGTAATCGCGCTGTGGCTTGGCCACGAAAGTCCGACAACAACGCATCAGTATGTCGAGGCAGATCTCGCTATGAAGGAGCGGGCTCTCTCTCGAATGCAGGATCCAGAGACCCCATCACATCGCTTCCGCGCATCAGATTCGTTATTGGAGTTCCTGAAGACCCTGTGATTATGTGCACTGCGCGGGTACGCGGACCACCGCGTTATGAGGGTAGCCCGGTGCTCGCGCAACCAGAACTGTTCATAACTGAGACCTGTGCATAACGGCCATTATGGAGAGGTGTACATAATGGCCGGGAGCTGCGGTACGCAAATGGCAGGTTCGGAGCAGCGAAATATCAAAGGCAGGTTTCTGGCGACGAACTTGTCGAGGTCGCCGACTCCTTGGTGCCCAAACCTGCCTGATGACGAATCAAAGTTCTCTGGCAGCTTACTGAACAGAAAGCCGCCGCTCAGGGATATCAACTGGGTGACTCTTTTGTGAAGTGAGATGAGGCATCATTCCAAGGCCCATCGAATGATCGCTTACGAACAGTTGGGATGAGCATTGTCCACCGAACATTGTTATCGCGAGTGCAGCCTTGGAGCACTCACGCGGCTATCTAAACATGACGACATATGTAGAGCCACATCATTGGCGCCGACGCCCGGTATCCATGGGATGTTCTGGCTGCATATCCGGCAACCTTTGGCGCGTCATGTTTAGCAACTCTCGCCGACGCCGATTAATTTCCGATTACCTAACCGACACCACTCAGGACAGCCGAAGATAATGTTATTGTCAATATGCATGTGTTCGCCCTTTCCGATTTTGGTAGCATTCATACGGTCGGCGCGCAATGGTAAAGGCAACGAACTCCAGATACGAAAGGTGACGCAAATGGGTCAAGAGGTACTTTCAGCAGTGGGGACTATCTGCGCTCTCAACGATATTCATAAAATTGGGCATATCCGTCTTTTCGACAATCGACGCGTTCAATTTGATTTCGCGGCTATACGGACTGGATCATCCATCCCGAAACTCAAAGACGAAGTCGACCTCGAAGTCGTTGTAGGTCCAGATGGCCTGGTGGCAACTTCTCTCAGCGTTCGGCCACCGATCTCGACCGAGACCTCCATTTCCAGCGACTCGATGATTCAGGCCGATCTTCCCTTCCCGGATCTTGTCGCGGACTCCTTAATTGCCCCGGACGACAGCAATCCCTCAGTGATCGAAGAACCGGTCGTCCAATTGAGCCAGAAGCTCTACGAACAAGCGGCAGTTGCGCGCGCAGAAGGGCGCTATGCTGCCGCGCGCGATCTATTTAACCAAGCTATAGATGCTGGGGGAAGTCCCGAGATATACACGGCTTTTGCCAAGATGCTTATCGAGGGAAAAGGCCGGGATCACGTCAAGGCACGCGAACTTCTTCAAAAGGCAATTCAACTATATCCGACGCGGCCAGCTTTTTTTGGCATGTATGGCCAGATGGAACGAAGAGCTGGAAATCTGCCCGCAGCTGAAAAAATTTTCCGAGCCGGCCTTAGCTCGCATCCCACCCACACATTATTGCGGATGGGTCTAGCACAAGTTCTGTCCCAGATCGCAACTGCGTCGGGTTTGAAAGAAGCTGGCGTAATTTTTGATTCGTTGGAAGTAACTGGAAAACTAAATAAGGGCGATCAATCATATATCCGTTTTCGTGCCTTAGCCGCCAATCCTAGAGCCGGCCGAGCATACTCATTCCTCGATAAGGTTCCCGGTTTCCATCCCGGAATTCCGCCGAGTCGCCGCGATCTCGCTTCGGGCGTAAGCGATCTTGTGGTTGAAATAAAGGACCCTGAACTGGAGGCCTCGTTTGGGGTCGGCGGCGCCTATCTGGTGCGCTGCTTCAGTAACGATCCGAAACGGGCGGACATTCTGGCACTAAGCAAACATCTTCGATCACTTAAATCAGATTCCACGATGGGGTTGATAGATGGACGTGACTTGGTAATTAATCCGACGATGGCCTTCGTGGTGATCCCTAAGACCATTACGGTTCGGGATTATTTGATGAGCGTTCTAAGTGAGAACAATGAAGCCATCATGCCAATTGACGAACAGCTAATGCAGGCTGGTGGCGAGCCGATTGAGAGGATACGCAATCTATTAAGCCAGTTTCTTGGTTTGCGTGACCTCTACGACAGTACCTTACCGGTATCAGGACGACGGCTATTCGGACGTGAACGCTTGCTGGTGCAGATCGCGGATCAGACTCAAAAAGGCGCGTTTGTAGGTATATTCGGCCTCAGAAAAATGGGTAAAACGTCACTGATGTTCCAACTACGTGACGAGAAGCTGAAGGATGAAGCTGTTGCTTACGTGGATCTGCAATCGAGTCCGGGACTTGCAATCGGTAGCTTTTTGCCAGTGTTGTGGGAGATAGAACGCGATCTTCTCAATCGACTTGCACCGCGATTCCCACGTCTAAACGAGGCTCTTAGGCTAGGGAAATTCTCACGCTACAGCGACGCCGTTTTTGGCGGAGTAAATCCAGCGTTAATTTTTTCCGAAGATTTGCGCGAACTACTTGATGCGATTGCAAATCGTGAGTTGCCAGGGGTGAGTAGAGTAGTAATCATTTTGGATGAACTTGAACGTTGCCTTCCTTTGGCAGGGCAGCAACCGATGACAGGGTACATTGAGTTCTTTGGGCTTCTGCGCGGTCTGGCTCAAACAGAAAGATATCGCGGAGTTCTATCGAGTGTTGTTGTTGCAGCGAATGCCGCCATTAGTGAAAAGGCATACTGGGAAGGAAGGGAGAATCCAGTTTTTTCTCTTTATAGGCCTCTATTTGTCCCTCCCCTTCCAAAGGCAGAAACTGCTCAAATGATTCAAACTCTTGGCAAAGGAATGAGTGTCTACTGGGAGGCCGGGGCTATCGAAAAAATATACGAAGAGTGTGCTGGACATCCTTTTTTGACTCGCATGCTATGCAGTCAAATCAGTCAGCGACACTTGCATAGACCACTCCAAGTAACGGGCCGCATGGTCGAAACTGAAATCCCAGTATTTATCCAAGATAAGAGTGATAAATTTGAGCAAATAGTTGAATTGTTGCATGCCCATTTCCCCGAAGAGGAGAAACTCCTCGAAAAGCTGGCTCTCGGACATAGTTCTCCAACTATGACGGACGAAACGGTCCGCCACCTGCTCGGATATCAACTGATCACTAGAACTCCATCAGGTTTCAAGTTGTCTCTAAACGCGTTGACCTCATGGCTTAGAAGGCGGGCGGGGGGCGGCAGCGTATGAATAATCCTTACCGCTGGAATCAAATTAATCTAGATCTCGTCTATGGACGAAATGCGTTGATAGATGAAATCCTCAAAGCGTTACCATCGGCCCATGGCAACTCGTTTGGCATCACTGCGGCAAGGCGAATGGGGAAGACCACTCTCCTGCGCACCATCGAAAGGGAACTTCGAAACAGCATACCGATTTACTCTGAATCCGGCACGGCGATTGCGACGGTATATGTAGATGGACTAATACTGCCACGGCCATTGACTGCTCAATTTGTATGGGGGCGGATTCTTCACTGTCTAAACCAAGGCTTAGCGCCCGATTTGGCGACGATCGAATCGCCCATTGAATTTGCCGAGTTTGTGGAGCGTTGCGCTCAATTATTTGGCGCAACTGAAAAATTTCCCAAAGCAATCGTTATTTTTGACGAAATTGAACACGTCGTTGTGCATGAGGAATGGGCTGGAGCGTTCTTTGCTAACTGGCGGGCGTTGTTGAGTAACTTTCCCGATATTTCTGGAAATATTTGCGCCATATTTTCGGGGGCTCGTGAAATGACGTGCCTCCAGCACGATATTGGATCACCACTGATGGACGTCCTCGAATGGAAAAGTCTGAGGAATTTCAATTTGGCTGACACAAATCGTTTGATGACGGAACCTTGCGGACTCGCCATAGATAGCACTCTCGTTGCGCTTGCTTTTGAAGAGACGGGAGGCCACCCAATGATTTTGCAATACATACTGCAAAAGGCACTTAATGGCGCGCAATCCATACACGAGGAAAGCGTAAGGGGTGCTATCTGTGATTTCGAACGACAGCGAACTTGGCAATTTGTGGAGTGGTGGGAGAAATACTGCGACGTTCCTAGCCAGATAATCTACGCGTCGTTACCGATCGATCATTCATTCAAGAATGTGTCTGTTTATGTTGACGAAATTGGAGGATATGAAGCAAGCAAGGCAATTGAAATACTTCAGCATGTGGGCATAGCAGAACTTAGCTTTGATGGTAGCCAGCTTCGTCGACGAGGTCGCTTGTTTTCTAGGTGGGCTACTCAATATGCACGAAAAGTCGCAGCCACGCCATATGACTGCGAAATAGCAACGCTCCTGGAGGCATTAAGCACTGATCTGCGAGAAAAGTACATTTCGGCTTGGGCTATTTATGGTCAGAATATGCCTAACTATTCTGGAGCCGTAGGAGAGATGAGGGACTTGGTTACACTTGTGCTTCATCTAGTTGCACCTGACTCCTTAATTGAGGCGCAGCCTGGCTTCAAATTTGAGAAAGACCAGCGCAAGCCCACTCGAAGACAACGTGTCATGTTTTTGTTTGGGGTAGCAAATAGGGAGCAGGGTAAGGCCGTTGCTAGCGAAGACGAATTGCTGGAGACTCATGCTTTACGACTCGCCAGTGTAGTTTCGAAAACTTATGCGAACGCGTCAGCACTTACACATACGACAGCAAGTCGACCTTTGGCTTACATAGCCATTAAGCAGGCCGAGAGTATTGTCGCGCAGCTTATTTCTCGTCATAACGAGAACGGGTTGAAGACTTAGCTATTTGAAGGGGCACGTCCGGAGAGAGGGGGAGCGCTGGATGACTTACTATGGTCACGATGAATGTTTGGTAGATTTTGTAGAAGCGCCCACCCTAGCGTTCGCTTAGGCCGAACTGCTACTCGATGGTCTACGGAGCTGAAGGTCTGCTTCAACAGGAGTTATCTGCCGATCAACTCGGAGCATTTTTCGATGTTGCTGTGACCGCTGATGGCCGTTCTGAGACCTCAAGTTTAGCCAAGAGCCGCAATCCAATTACATTGTGCGCTCCATAGCGAACGATCAATCACGATATCCGGATAGTAAAAATGGGTATCCGGATTATCCGGTGGACGGCCCACTATTAACCTGCCAGTTTTGCACTTGCCAGCCTGTTGAGGCTAACCCCTTGCTCGGTAGCCTGGATGACAAGTGCTCGATGAACTTCAGGCGGAATCCGCACACGAAACTCGCCGCTGTAATGCTTCTCTGCCAGCGGGGTCGGCAACGGTTCTCCAGCTTGCTCCATATCGGCTATCGCATCGGAAACAACCTGCCGAATACCATCAAGGGCTGCACCGGGGGTAGGGGCTAGCCAAGAAATCGACGGAAACTCGGCACAAAGGCCAACATGCTCGCCGTCTTCTGGCGACCACGTAACGCGGTAGGTGTAATGATCAACGATCATGTTTCATCCTTTCCAGTTTGTCGATGGCCAGCAGTACTTGCCGCACTTGATATGCCTTGGCCTTTCCCTTGTCATCCTGAATATTGATTCTGGGATCACCGATCCAGGGCGTCTTGAATACGGCATGACTCGTGCCATCCTGCCGTGGACTACCGAAGAACTGGCGACAGGCTTTCTTTAGATCGGCAAACCGTACATTCGTCGGTTCGCGACGCATCTGGGCAAGAATCTTCGAAACATCCACCATGTGGGCATGGTATCAATAGTGACACCACTTGGCAAGGTGTTCACCGGATAAATGTTCACCGGATAAACCGGATACCCGTAAAAATTACAAGGTTTCCTTGCCCACCGGCGGTCCGACATCAAATTCTTCGAATCTTGTCCCTGGCGGGATCTGGGCCAGCATGTCCTCGAGCTTGTATTTCCTTTTTCTTCGAGGTGCCGAAGCTTGTCTCTCTCGAATCCTTTCCGCGCTGTTCGGCGGCACGCTATTCATCAGTTTGCCCAAGGCTTTTACCGCAGCCCGCTTTTCCTTTTTCACGATTCGCCTATTCGATGCAGCAATCGACGCTAGCGCACTCGTCATCGCCTTGTTTGTCCGCTTCGTGCTGCTGATCAGCTTAGCCAGCGTCGGCAATGGTCTCTTCTTCGCCTGCTTCATTCAAACCATCCCAGAATCTTGAGGCACTACCCTAGTCCCTCGCCTGCAGCGTTGTTGTCAGAGGAATCCACCCACTTAGTAATCTGGCCCAAGGTTACCCGCGTATCCAGACCCAGGATTGGATCGCAAAAGATCACGCGACCCATCATCTCTTTCGTTGCGTGTTCCGGCCCAAAGACAATTTCAGCATGATCGTCCAGGAGACGCCAGTCCTCGACGCCAAAGTGCTTCGCCAGTAACTCACACTGGCGGTACCTGGTCAGCCCTTTTCCTTGAGCCGAATAGGGCGGCGCCATTGGCAGCACCGTGTGATCTGTCGTTCCCATGACCCTTTCGCCAAGCGCACCGAGCGCCTCCTTCAACTTCGCGAGGGGTGCGCGGCTCCGCCAATCGCTTGAGATGATCACTGCAACATCTGGATAGCTCTCCAGAATCTCCATTAGCCGGGGAGCGTGGCAAAACAGACGACCGCCAGAACTCGGAATACCTTCGTCCGCGTGATCAACGTGTTGGATTGCATCAATGGAATGCAACACACCATCGAAATCGAGGAAGAGGAGTCTCATAGCCCGCGCACTCCTTTGGAATCGCCCCCGCTCGCTATAGACACAGGGTTCGTTGTGCTAATGTTTGTGAGAGTCATTATGCGAAAGGAGACCAGGATGGCGATTGAATCGATGGTTGCCTTGGGTCTTGCTACTGCCTTTCTTGTCGGAGTCGCTTGGTATGCCTCCACCCATGCGCGGAAGACAAGAAGGACAACCATACAGGCAAGCGGGCTGAATAATTAAAAAAAAGTATGCACAATCAAGTTCTTCAAATCCTCCTCTCTTCTTCCCGTCATACTTTCTCCGCCGCTTTGCGGCTGCGCGCCCTTCGGGCTTGCGGCTACTCACGATTTATCAATCGCGGGACTACTCGCCTTCCGCGGACCGGACAAGCGCCGACTATTAACGCAAAATGAATGGTACACCCTACATTAGCTAAATGACACAAGAGAAAATAGTGCAAAAAATAAAAAACCCGGATAGGCTATGAACCTGTCCGGGTTTGTTTACGTATCTATTCTAGGTGGGCGCTAGAACGGAATGTCGTCCTCGAAGTCGTTGAAGTTGCCGCCGGCCGGTTGCGCTGCGGGCGCTGCCGCGGGGCGACTGCCACCACCACTGCCACCACCGCCACTTTCGCGCGGCGGTGCATCGCTCATGCCCTCGCGTGAGCCGAGCATTTTCATTTCATTGGCGACAATCTCGGTGGTGTAGCGATCCTGTCCTTCCTTGTCGGTCCACTTGCGGGTGCGCAGAGCGCCTTCGATATACACCTGCCGCCCCTTCTTCAGATACTGTCCGGCGATCTCGGCCAGCTTGCCGAAAAACACCACCCGATGCCATTCGGTGGCTTCCTTTTTTTCGCCCGTGGCCTTGTCCTTCCAGGAGTCAGTGGTGGCGATGGTGATGTTGGTAATGGAATCACCGTTGGGCGTGTAGCGCACTTCCGGGTCACGACCCAGGTTGCCGACCAGAATGACTTTATTGACGGATGCCATGCAATGTTCTCCTCAGGATTTTGTTTCAAGTATGCCATGCGTGGGCAGCTCTGTCGTCGTTGTCCGGCGCAGCGGCACTTGGGCCATGGTGGCGGCGGCGGCAAACCACAGCGTCACCATTAGTGCATCGAACATGAACACGGCTCCCGCGTCATGATTTTTCATCAACCAGCCACCCAAAGCACCGCCAACAAACAGGCCCAGCGCCTGTGTCGTGTTGTACACGCCCAACGCCGCTCCTTTCGCCCGCGCCGGCGCCACGCGCGAAATCAGGGAGGGCAGCATGGCTTCGAGAATATTGAATGCGACAAAGAAACTCAGCAGGCCGCCGGCCACCACCATGAAACTACTGCTGCCGGACCACATCACCAACAAGGTGGCAAGCAGCAGCCCAATGGCGAAAAGGAATACCGGCTGCACCTTGTTGTATTTCTCGGCAAGAATTATCGCCGGCACCATCAGAACAAAAGATGCCAGCACCGCCGGCAGGTAGATCTTCCAGTGTGAAGCCAGGGGCAGGCCACCATAGCGGATCAGCAGACCGGGGACCACGACAAACATCGCCATCTGCACCATGTGCAGGGTGAAGATGCCAAAGTTAAGCCGCATCAGTTGTGTGTCAAGCAGCACTTCGCGAAACGCCGGCTTGGGGCCCGGCGGAATCGGCGGCGCCGGCGGGGTCACGTGTGTCACGAGGCCAATTGCGCCGATGGCGAACCCTGCCGTCAGCCAGAATATTCCGCTCATGCCAATAACCGCGTACAAGGCGGGCGCGGCAACCAGCGATACAGCGAACATCAGCCCGATGGAGGAGCCAATCATCGCCATCACCTTGGTGCGATGCTGCTCACGAGTGAGATCGGCGGCTAGCGCGGTAACGGCGGCCGAAATGGCCCCGGCGCCCTGCAATATGCGGCCGCCGATGGTCCACCAGATATCCGTTGCCAGCGCGGCAAGAACCGAACCGGCGGCAAACAGCAGCAGACCAAAAACAATCACGCGCTTGCGGCCGAAAACGTCGGAGGCCATGCCGAAAGGAATCTGAAACATTGCCTGAGTCAGCCCGTAAGCGCCGAGCGCGATACCCACCAGGGTCAGATCGTCGCCGCCGGGAAGTGTCTGGGCATGAATGGCGAAAACCGGCAGGATCAGGAACAGCCCAAGCATGCGCAACGCAAACACCGACGCCAATGCAGCGCCGGCGCGCTTTTCGGTGCCGCTCATGGCATCAGGAGTGGGGGAAAGCATTGAGTTCAAGGTTCTGCGGAAATATCAAATCACCGGAAACCCGGTGCCGAGCGTGACGCTGTACTGCATTCAATTTAGCGGCCGAGGCCAAACAGACAGCAGGGGTTCGAGAAGTGGTTTGGCTCAAGCTGGCACAATGGCGCTCCGGCAGTGCGTTGCTTGCCAGAAAGGCCTGTGGTCTTGGGCATGGGAGCATTTTAAAGCACAAACTTACAATCACCCTTGATCCTGAGAAAGCGGCACACCACACCTAAGCGGCAATCCCGGAAAGTCGGCGATGGTGATACGGCGGGGTCAATATGGGTAAGGCGCTTAGTCGGCGCCCCAATACGGTGTCGCAATCGCCTCCCCCAGGTCGGCATCGACCAGGCGGCGGCGCAGCTCAAGCAGGCGGGCGATCAGTGCCGGCTCAATCTGGCCGTAGACTTCGGCGTCCGGTACGCGCCGGACCACGACACCCAGCAGCTCGGTAATGGCATTGCCGATCGAGTTCTGGCTAATGGTGACAATCAGCCTGCCTTCGTCATCGCGGTAGATGAGTTGCTTGAAGGCCGGCTGCCAACGGATGGCGTTGGCGTATTTGGCGTCGGTAATGCAGCGCTCACGCACCATTTTTGCGGTTTTGAGGAAGTCATTGTTGAATTGCAAGCGGGCCTCGACCAATTCGGGAAAGTTGATATCGCGCGGCAGCGGCGCATTGCGCGTGGAGACCTGGGTAAAGAAGGTACGGTAGAAGTCGATGAAGCCCATCAGCAAAATGTCGTACTCCTTCCAGAAGCGCACCTCCTTCAGCGCTGAGGCACCTCCCTGTATCTCCCAGCTAGGCAGGCCCTGCGGATAGCCGGTCAATGACAAGCGGCCGGCGGCGCCCTGGCAGGGGCGCAGGATTTGCAGGTCGAGACCAGCGAAAAAGGCGCAATAGGCATCGGCCATGTGCGCCTGAAACAATGAGTGCTGACCGCCATCGGTGAGGTTGGGGTTATCCGCATCGGCCAGCGGCGCCGCGTTCAACTCGCGCTTGTCGAAAACCATGAAGTGATTGTGCAGCATGCGGATACTCGGTACGCCGGGCGAGGTCAGCGGCCAGGTGGAGTCGAGACTAGCTTCGCCGGCCAGCACCAGGTGCGCGTCGGGATCGGGATAACGTTCCAGCATGTACTCGACGATGATCTGGTTCATGCGGTTCCAGACATTCTTCACTGGCTCGGGTACCTGGGTACGGCGCACCGGACGGCCGAGTGGATCGAGAATGCTGCGCGAGGTGTTGTAAATGATCGAGGCGTCGAACTCGTTGCTGTGGCCGAGCGCCTTGCGATAGAGCAAAAGGCCCTCGGGGTTCACCAACAGTCCGTTGTTGTGCACCAGATCGTTGAGATTCTCGGTGCTGTTGAAGAACTCGTTCGGCTTCATCCCCTCGGGTACATCGAGCGGAATCGGACGAAAGGGTGTAGCGATTTCTCGCGGTCCGATTTGCATGCTTCCCCCTTTGAAAAGTTACCGGCCTGGGCGATCTATGGCAGTCGGCAAGCTTAGTCGGGCGTCACCGCACCGGCAAATAGATAAATTGAAACCGCCTATGCACTGCCACGATGCCGTTCGATTTGGAGTGTCATGCTTGGCTGCGCCATTGGCCTATGCTATAAAATTCAATCTATGACTAAAGATATAGCTTTAATGAGGAGCGATCCAACAGAAGAAGCTATTACCTATAAACCGGCTTCCGCAGAAACGCTGGCTCAGCTCATACAGATAGGCTCGGCAACAGCAGCAAATCATTCGAATATCCAAGTCGGAGTTCCAACGACAATTGACTCTGCATGGATCGCCATATGCCCACAGTAACCGGCTTGCGAGTGATCCCGTCTGCGCTATTGATGCGTCTGCGCCGGGTCAAAAAACATCGATCCGACACACCGGCTGGAGCAGCCGTTTTCAATTCATGAACAAACTTGCTTCTCCGTTCTCTGGTCTGATGGGCGGTCTGTCCTTCCAAAAGCGAGTCTGGCTATTTTCGCTGCTCATTCTGACGACGCTCCTGGCGACGACTGCTTATGATGCGTGGCAGTGGCGGCAGCAGCGACTGGATGACACCAAAGTCCGCGCCAGCAGTCAGGCAGTAGCCATGGATGAGTTTATCAAGCGCACACTTCAGGCAGTGGACTTGGCGATGCGCGGACAGGCCGCGGCGATCTCTCGCCTGGGGAAACGGCCGGAGCAGGTGCCGGAAGAAGTGGCCGGTTTGCTCTCAAGCGGAATGCCCGACTTCACCAAATTTTTCGCCCTCGCCGTATTTGATGCTCGTGGATTTGGTGTTGCTGCGTCGGAACCCGGGCTCAAGCGGGATATCAGCTATGCCGATCGCAGTTACTTCCGAATCCATGTAGACGATCCGACGCATGGCTTGTTTGTTGGCGAGCCATTGCTCGGACGGAGTCTGGGCAAACGCTTTTTTGCGCTGAGCCTTCGCATCGTCGGGCCCGACGGAAAGTTTCTCGGCGTCATCATGGGTTCGGTCGACCTGAAATTCGTTGCCGACTATTTCGCTGCCAATCTGAGTGGCGAGGGAAGCCTCAACACGCTGATCCACCTTCCCAGCAAGCGTGTGGCGGCAAGGGCGCCGGACTTCGAAAAAACCTTCAATCAGGATATGGGCAAAAGCACCTTGTTTTCCGAACAGTTGCAGCGCTCTCCGGTCGGAACCTACTTTGCCAGCAGCGTCCTGGACAACACAGAGCGGATTTTTGCCTATCGCGTCATCGAAGGATTTCCTTTCCTGGTCGTCAGCGCCATCGACGAAGAGGATTTCCTCAAAGACCTCACCAAGGCGCTGCCGCGGATCGGATTGGTACTGGCACTGTTGAGCGTGCTGATGATAGGCGGCTCTGCCTATCTGGTTCGCTCGCACAAAACGCTCAATGAGGCCAATGAACTGAGTCGCCAGATGCTGGATTCCTCACCCATGGGCATCGCGGTATACGACGGCCGCAGCGGCGCCTGCCAGGCGGTCAACCCGAGTTTTCCCGCAATGCTTGGAGCCACTCCTGAAGAAGCGCTGAAGCAGAATTTCAACACCGTCAAAAACTGGAAAACCACGGGCATGCTCGACACCGCGATGGAAAGTATGCGGCGAGGCGTCAGCCTGCGCAAGGAAGTGCACATGACCACCAGCTTCGGTCGCGAGATATGGCTGGAGATCATTTTCTGCCCATTCGAGCACAACGGCAAAAAGCAACTCATGCTGATGCTGGATGACCGTACAGCGGCAAGAGTCGCTGAGAAACAACTGCGACTGGCGCAGAAAGTGATCGACAGCAGCTCGGAAGCGATCATGATTACCAACACGCAACAGCAAATAATTTCGGTCAATGCGGCATTTGAAACCATTACCGGATTCCCCAGTAGCGAAGTCCTCGGGCAGAACCCGAAAATGTTCGGCTCCGGCAGGCATGATGCGGAGTTTTTCTGTGCCATGTGGCAAGAGATCAATGACACAGGACGATGGGAAGGCGAGATCTGGGACCGCCGTCGAGATGGTGAGATCTACCCCAAGTGGCTGCACATCGACACCCTGCGTGATACCGAAACCGACGAGCTGACTCACTACGTTGGAGTGTTCATCGACATTACCCAACGCAAGGCTGCTGAAGCCAGGATCCATGAACTGGCTCATCAGGATTCGCTAACGGGCCTGGCCAACCGCTATGCGCTGCATGCCTTCCTGGACCCTGCACTTGCCAGAGCAAAAAGAGAGAATGGCCGCCTGGCGCTGATGTTTATCGATCTTGATCACTTCAAGACCATTAATGACTCCCTGGGGCACCATGTTGGCGATTTGCTGCTATGTGAAGTTGCCGGCCGCCTGAGAGCCGCAGTGCGTGAGGCTGACTTCATTTCCCGCCTGGGCGGGGACGAGTTTGTCGTCGTCTTCGAGCAAGTTCGGCAACCGGAAGATGTTGCACCGATGGCGCGAAAAATCATTGCCGCGTTGGCGGAGCCGTTTTTCATCGAAGATCGCGAACTGCATTCCAGTCCAAGTATCGGTGTCAGCCTGTATCCCGCTGACGGCATGGAAATTGAAACCCTGATGCGTAATGCCGACACTGCGATGTATCACGCCAAGGCCGCTGGCCGCAATAATGTTCAGTTTTTTGCCGACCACATGAACACTCTGGCCAACTCGCGTCTGGAAACCGAGAATTCCCTGCGCCTCTCGCTCAAGCGTGGAGAATTCGAGCTCTACTATCAACCGCAACTCGACCTCAACTCGAGCCGCGTGGTCGGGCTCGAAGCCCTGGTTCGCTGGCACCACCCGGAACGTGGCCTGGTTGCGCCGAACGACTTTATTCCGATCGCCGAGGATTCCGGATTGATCGTCGAACTGGGTGATTGGGTTCTGCGCGATGCCTGTCGCCAGGGTTGCGAGTGGCTCGCCAGCGGACTGGAATTCGGCACGATCTCGGTAAATGTATCGGCGCATCAGTTTGTCAGCGCCGGTTATGTCGTCCGGGTAGAACAAATACTGAAAGAAACCGGCATCGCGCCCGAGTATATAGAGCTCGAAATCACCGAGACCGCTGTCATGTCGGTCGCTGAAGAGTCCATCGAAATACTTGCGCAATTGAAAGCGCTGGGGGTATCACTGGTTATCGATGATTTCGGCACAGGTTATTCCTCGCTCAGCTATCTGAAGCGCTTCCCGGTCGATCAACTCAAGATTGATCGGTCGTTTGTAATGGATATCGAAGTCGATCAATCGGACGCAGCCATTGCCAGCTCGATCATCGCGATGGCGCAGGCACTAGGAATTAGCGTCATCGCGGAGGGCGTCGAGACCACAGGCCAGGAAAAGTTTTTGCTTGACCGCGGTTGTCGACGGGCGCAAGGCTTCCTGTACTCGAGGCCGGTTCCGGCGAAAAATATTCCGGCATTGCTGGTCTAGCCGGGCAAAAAAGTCGGCGCTGGCAACACGGCGCCCGTTACTATTGCCGTGTCTCGCGAGCAGCCTGCGGCGAAGTACACTTCCCCGAATTGCAACAAACCTCTGAACAAGGAGTCTGAATGGACGTGGAGCTTGTAGAGATTCGGGATTTCCTTGCCGAGTATCCGCCCTTTTCCTTGCTCGAGACGGACGCACTTGGTGCGCTTCCCAAAAAACTCTCGGTGCGATACCTGCGCCGTGGCAGCAGTTTTCCGCCGGCCGACGAGGTGCGTCCCTGTCTTTACATTGTGCGTAAGGGTGCGATCGAACTCAGATCCACCGCAGGTCAGCTCATCGATACACTGTGCGAGGGCGACCTGAGCGATGCCGACTGCCTTGGGGAGAATCAGTCTGTCGTCGGTGTCGCGATCGAGGATAGCCTTCTCTACCTGCTTCCCTGCACCACGCTGACAGTCTTGCGCCGTGAGCACACGAAGCTCGACGAGCACTTTGTCAGAACCGCCGCCGAACATTTGCGACACGGCCGCAGCTCACTCGGCGCGCAGGCGCCTGCACAAAGCAGCCTGATGACGCTGCCGGTCAGCGCCTTCCTCGGCCGGGAACCGGTATGCGGCGCGCCATCGCTTTCGATCCGCGAGGCCGCAATACTCATGACAGAGCAAGGCGTCTCGGCTTTGCTCGTCGTCGATTCGAATCGCCTGTGCGGCATCGTGACCGACCGTGATCTGCGCAAGCGCTGCCTTGCCAAAGGCCTGGCAACGGATGCGCCGATTGCAAATATCATGAGTACGGAAGTGACCAGCATCGGTCCGGAAAGTGCTGCCTTCGAAGCGCTGATGCTGATGACGCGCAAGAGTATCCATCATCTGCCCGTGGTCGATGCCGCCGGTTTGCGCGGACTGGTATCGAGCACCGACCTGATGCGCTGGCAAAGCGCCAACGCAGTCTATCTCGCCGGTTTGATTCGCAAATCGAGCACACTGGCCGATCTGGTCCGCGCCAGCGCCGAGCTGCCTGAGCTGCAGGTAAGAATGCATACCAGCGGCGCCTCTCCTGGCCAGATCGGGCAGGCGGTTTCCTCGGTGAATGACGCGATCACCATACGCCTGATCGAATTTGCGCAAACCGCACTCGGACCGGCGCCAATTCCTTTTGCCTGGACTTCCTGCGGTTCGCAAGGTCGCCACGAGCAGACGGTACATTCCGATCAGGACAATGCGCTGATTCTCGACGACAGTTTCGACGAACAACAGCACAGCGGATATTTCACAGCGCTGGCCCAGCAGGTGAATGACGGGCTCGACGTCTGCGGCTACCGCTACTGTCCCGGCAAGGTGATGGCGAGCAACCCGGAATGGCGTCAGCCGCAGCACGTCTGGATAGAAATTTTTCGCGGCTGGATACATCACGCCGACACCATGGCAGGAATGCTGGCAGCGAACTTTCTCGATATGCGCACCGTCTTCGGCGATGCCACGCTGCTGGCGCCGCTGCATCAGGCCATCAACGCCTCCTGCTCGCGCCACGATGCCTTTCTCGCGCGCATGGTATCCAATGCCCTGAAAGACAAACCACCCATGGGTTTCTTTCGCAACTTCACGCTGATCGCCGATGGCGAACATGCCGACGCCTTCGATATCAAGCGCGGCGGCTTGATCCTGATCACCGACCTGGCCCGCATCCATGCGCTGGCAGGTGGCCACGCCGAAATAAGTACCTTGGCGCGGTTGCGTGCGGCCGCCGGCTCACCAGGCTTGAGCGTAGCAAGCGCTCAGGAACTCGAAGAAGCCTTCGAGTATTTCGGTAGCCTGCGCCTGCGCCATCAGGCCGAGCAGATTCGGCGCGGCATCACACCCGACAACTTCATCTCGCCACACGCGCTCACTTCACTGGAAAAAAGCCACCTGAAGCAGGCGTTTGCGGTGGTCGGCCGGCTGCAAGACGTGCTGGCCCAACGGTATTCAGATCATCTCTGACAATGATTCTTGAACATTTGTTTGGACTGGAATTCCGCCGCCGCCGGCTGCTTGCCAAAGCGCCACCGGGCCCCTTGCGCGATTACCTGGCGACACCCTTCCCGGCGAGCAATGCAGCAAGTACCGAAGTCGCTTACCTCGCGCTCGATCTTGAAACCACCGGCGGCGATCCGGATCGCGACGAAATCGTCAGCTTTGGCTGGGTATGCGTGAACGGAAACAATATCGATCTTGCGACCGCACAGCATCACGTCGTTCGGGTGCAGAGCGCTATCAGCGCAACATCGGCCGTGATTCACAAAATCACCGACGACGAATCGGAACGCGGTGGCAGCCTTAAGGACGCACTGGATATGCTGCTGCTGGCGCTCGCCGGCCGGGTTCTGATTGCACATCGTGCGCAGACCGAACTGGGTTTTGTCGGCCGGGCCTGCGAGCGGATTTATGGTGGCCGCGTCCTGATTCCAACCGTAGACACACTGAGGATCGCAATTCGTATCGAGGAGCGCCAGCAACGCCCGACCCAGCGCGGCACTCTGCGTCTGCATGCCTTGCGCCACAAATACAATTTGCCACGCTATCCGGCACATAACGCGCTAAGCGATGCCCTCTCCGCCGCCGAACTGTTTCTCGCCCTTCAGGCTGAACGCGCCGGGACGATGCCACTGAAGTACTGGATGTAAAGAAAAGCATGCCGGTTAGAGATGGGATCGCACAAGCATTTGGCCGATCGCATTAGGTCCGGCCTGGCGAGTCGGACTACTCGCCCTGCTACTCGAAAAGCATTACTTGCACCCGCTCCAGGAGCGTCAACTTCATCCACCAGGCCTGCCCCTTGTTGAACGCTTCGCGACCCGACTCGGTCAGCAGGAAGAAGCGCAGATTCGGTACCCAATGCGGTTTGTCGCAAGGCGTGCACCACCCGGATCGAATGATTATCCGGCCGATAGCGCCAGGGTAGGCCGTTCCCGGCACCAGAACCGGTTCCAGCAGACTCGGCCCTTGCCAGTTGGCAGCATTACGCAAGGACTGTAACCAGGCCTCCCGCCCGCCTTCGTTATCAAGATGTTCTGCCACTTGGGAAATCCGGCGTTCCACCACCATGAATTCGCCCTTTGCCATCGCCCGCAGCGCTCTCAATAGTTGGTAGCGCGTTCCTTTGGGGGCATCCATCACAACAGAACCGGGCGGTGAAACGCTGGTGGGAACCGAAGCGACGTTTGCAATCACACCATGCGGCGGATCGCTCGGGCGACGAGCAAGTTGGCGTAACTGATCAGTGGCGACAATGAAGAACATAGTTCCTCCCTCTCGAGTAGGCCCCTTCTCACCAGATAGTAGACCTCACGCCGACAAATTCAAGTTCGCATTTCACTTTTTTACATTTCAACCATGTTGCGGCGCGCAAAGCTGCGCTTGGCCAACTTAGGGACAGAAAGTCGGCGATGGCAATACGGCGCCCTTACCTCCTCCCGGTGAACGAAAAACCGCGTTGCGTTTTACCCAGTTGCCTGCTGCGGAATGGGCAATCGCTCCATCAGATAGCACAGGCAGTCCTGCCGCACCGCACGAGTATCGAGCGTGAGCATTGCCGGCGTGGTTTCACGTATGAGGCTGATGGTGCCGTCATTGCAGTCGAAGAACTCACTCAGCACGTCACGTTGCGCTTCGTCGCGTACATCCAGCGGAAGCGATTTTCGACAACGTCCGAAGGCCGTGCCCGGATCGAGCTGCCGAAAATTCAAATGATCGAGCCGCGGATCGAAATCGATATCCGCCAGCGGGTCGCCAAAGCCGAATGACACGTCGGCAGGAACCCGCACCGTAGCCACCGTATGGTAGAGATCGATGTCGTGCTCGTGCACCTCGTGCGCGGGAAACTGTGCCAGATGAAGGCAGGCATCGACAAAACTCGCTGCGTGCGTCTCGTGTGCCGGGACGCCAGCCTTGCCGCACTCAACCGTCAGTGAAGGGCAGAGCGACGAGAATGCTGTGGTTTGCGACCCGGCCATGCCGCGAAACCATACAACGGTGCGTGAGAACAACAGTGCCAGATGCAATACCGCAAGGTCGAGGCGATTGACCACGGAATAGAGCGGATTGATGCCGGTGTTGTTGTGGATGTCGATACTGGCAAACACTCCCCGCGCCTTCATGATGTCATACACTTCGCTCATCGCGGCGTGCTCGAGGGAATCCGCGTGCTGGTCGGCGCCGGGCCAGACCCGGTTGTAATCCGGTTGATTGTCGAGTCGGCGCAAACCCTGGCGCGCAGCAGCAACATTGCCGACCAATATCGACATCGCGCGCGGCAATCCGCGATCGGCATACCGGCGCAAGACCTCTTGCAGCGCGGCGACGCCGCTGTCTTCATTGCCGTGCTGAAGCACGGAAACAAACAACGGGTCTTCGCGTCGCCCTGGCAGATGGATCAGTGTCGGACCTTGCAGCAGACGGTGAAGTTCTCGGGCATGCGTGTCGAGCAAGCCGTCAGGCAACTGTTCAAGTACGGTGAGCATTCTGGAATGGTCTCAGATGGGCCACTCATGCACGGGCGTGAGTCGGCGCTGCTGGTCAAGATAGTCAGCGGTAAGCCGCTGGTAATCATGGTATTTCGCGTGGTGGGCCAATTGCCAAACAGCACCGTTCTGGCCCGAACGCAAGCGCCCTTCGACCACATGAAGATAGCGTTTGATGTCGGCGGCGGCCAGTCCGAGCGCAGTCAATCCTTCACCTGCCAGCGGCAACAACTCATGCAACAGCAGATCGGCGACGCGCTTGCGGCGTCCGTCAAGCCAGACCACCTGCGCGTCCAGGCCGTATCGCGCGCACAGGTAGAAATTGTTACGTGCTGTGGCGAAAGCCAGCTGCGATTCAGGCGCAACTGACTGCCCGGCTAACACCCGCACCAAGCCGTAATAGAACGCGGCATTGGCAATCATGTCGATGATGCTGGGGCCGGCGGGCAAGATGCGCTGCTCGACCCGCAGATGTGGCACATCATTTTCGTCGAAGCCGATCAGCATTCGATTCCATCGCCATATGGTGCCGTTGTGCATGCGCAGATGGGCATATCTTTCTACGGATTCGCGCTCTTCGTAGGGCAGCAGAACCGGATACAAGGAAACATTCTCTGCAAAGTAGCCCGTTGGATCGGCACCGAGATAGCCCGCGCCAAATGTGACGCGGCGCTGCTCCAGATGTGCCGGATCGCAACAATCCACGGCCTGCTCGAATAAGGGAATTCGAGTCTCGTGCCATAACGCGTGCTCGAAGAGAAACGGCGAATTGGCGGCCATTGCAACCAGCGGTGCGGCGAGAACCTGCGCCGCATTGTAGGTACGGACTGCCTCGCTTGCCGGCATCTGCAAATGAACCTGGAATGACGTGGTCGCGGCTTCAAGCATGATGTCATCATGCCTGGTGGACAATCTGTCGATGCCCGAAATCTCCAGCGTCACCGGCCGCCCGCAGCGAAGTTTGAGAATTTGCCGATTGAGTGCGGCATAGCGTTTTCGTGGTGACATGCTGGCCAGGGAAAGGTCGCGCTCGCGCACCGTGGGTAGCGTGCCAATGGCTATTAGCGCCGCTCCTTGATCAGCCGCAACTGCCATGCACTGCTGCCAGGTTGAAGCAAGTTCGTTTTCAAGTCGCGAAAGCGCTGTCCCGCTCAATTGTTGCGCCGTTCCGTTGATCTCGACGTTGAAGCGCGACAACTCTTCCACCACCAGGGGATTGTCCAGCCGCTCCAGAAACGCCACGTTGCGCGGCACTGGAAAGAAATGCTCGTCGATCAGCCAGGCTTCAAGTTCGAAGCCTGCTACCGGAGCTTCGTGTGCAAAGCGTCCTTGGGCAAAAGCATCACGTGCGTGCTGCGTTTCCAGCTCAAGTCGCTGACTGAAACGTGCAAAGTCATCGGCCGAGAAAGTATCGCTGCCAATCTCCTGTCCCATCACTCCCCCAATTCGTGACACGGCTCCCGGTTGGGTGCCTTACCCCATGCCTGCGATTCAGTTTTATAGCGACAGGTTAAGTTCTTGGCTCCATCCCGGCAAGCCCTACCGCTCGCCACTCGCTGCCTGAGCTAGATACGCTATCGAATTTTTCGCGCTGTTCTGCAGGGGCGGATGGCAGTTTCACAGCGAACCCTGCGGTCAGGCCGGAGACACGGCAGACACGAATGCGGAGCGGATGATTGAGGCACGAAATCGCGCAATCGGCTACCCGCCTGGCGGGCGGCCTGGTAAAAGTCGGCGCTGGTGACACGGCGGCTTTTACCCCGCGCCGGAAACTGCAACCGGCAAGACGAATTTTTTCGCTCAGTAACCGCGACTGGGCAAGCGAACCGGAGGTCGATAGCCCTGGGCCAACGCAAGCTTTTCGAAACGCGCCGCGTCTGCCACGAAACCGGAATTGTTGAAGCTCTCCGCAAGCGTCCAACTGGCCTGGCCGCTCCCTAGTTCAGCGGAAAAACGCAACCACTGTTCCATACGCCGAGGACTGACCGTGAGGCCCGACCGTCCGTTGCGGTAGGCCATGGCAATACGGAAGGCCGCGTCCTTGTCCCCGTTCACAGCCCTGATCAGGTTCCAGCGATAGTCGCTGTCGCCGGCAGCATCGTCAAATCCTTCATTGGAAAGCCCAATGCTGCGCTGAATCTCCAGAGCCATGCGCGCGTGCCCAGCGATGTCCACAATTTGCTGCACATACCTGCTACGGGGGAAATCTCGCACGTATTCTTTGCACAACTCGATCAATCGTGCAGGCTGCGCGGTGGTCTGGATTTCCTGCCACCGCGCAACCATGTCCGATGCATCCCCGGTAGGGAGGCTTTGCGCCAGATTTTGATCGAGCGACCGCGGCGCCGAGCGACTCTCAGCCGTAACGGGTGCGCGAGATTGCTTGTCGCCCGCCCACGCCATCGACGGGCCGAGCGCCAGACCAACTCCGATCATGATTACCCAGATCCAGGAATCGAAATTCCTGTCGCGGGGCATGCTGACATTCAGCGAGAAAAGGCGCATTGGAGAATTCAAGAGTCCTGTGTGTAGCGAATTAACTAAGATAGACACTGTATGAGCAGTGCGAAAATCAGAACCAAGCCGAGCCGGTCATTTCCAACTGGTCAGCATCTACCTATTTGATCTCTTGATCATCCGGATTGACCGTGATGACTATTGCCCGAATAGACGGATTTATTCCCCGGTATCCTCCTTTTTTACATCGCCCCGCGACCCGTCTGGCCTGCCCACTCTCCCATGATATGGATGGACATGGTTTGGCAGGCGTGGACGTCCGGATCAGGAGATAGAGCCACATAACTGTACATACATACAGTTATCCGCTAAACTCAATCACAGCAAAAGTCGGCGCTGGCAACACGGCGCTCTTTCTCCACCGCCCCGCTCAGGACAGGGTTTAGCCCCAGTGGCTATCGACTCCCGGTCGGGGTATATTCATTGGTTGCTCCCGACACAGATCTACCCCATGGACTTCATCAAGATTCGCGGCGCACGCACGCACAACCTCAAGAACATCAACCTCGACCTGCCCCGTAACCGGCTGACGGTGATCACCGGACTGTCCGGCTCGGGCAAGTCGTCCTTGGCCTTCGACACGCTTTACGCCGAGGGGCAGCGCCGCTACGTCGAGTCGCTCTCGGCCTACGCACGGCAGTTTCTGCAAATGATGGAAAAGCCCGACGTTGACCTGATCGAAGGTCTCTCGCCGGCGATTTCCATAGAACAGAAGGCGACCAGCCACAACCCGCGCTCCACTGTCGGCACCGTCACCGAGATCCACGACTATCTGCGCCTGCTCTACGCCCGGGCCGGCACGCCGCACTGCCCGGATCACGACTTGCCGCTGGAAGCCAACAGTGTCTCGCAGATGGTCGACCATGTTCTGGCGCTCCCCGAAGACACCCGGCTGATGATCCTCGCCCCGGTGGTGGCCAATCGCAAGGGCGAACAACTCGATCTGTTCGCCGAGCTGAGGGCACAGGGTTTTGTAAGGCTGCGGGTGGATGGCACGGTGCATGACATTGACGCCCTGCCCAAGCTGGCCAAGACGCACAAGCACACCATCGACATCGTGGTGGACCGCCTGAAGGTCAGGCCGGACGTCCGCCAGCGCCTGGCGGAGAGCTTCGAAACGGCACTGCTGCACGCCGAAGGTCGCGCCCTCGCTGTCGAGATGGATGGCGCGAATGTGTCAACCCGGGAACACCTGTTCTCTTCTAAATTTGCCTGCCCGGTATGCAGCTACGCGCTACAGGAACTGGAGCCACGCCTGTTTTCCTTCAACAACCCGATGGGTGCCTGCCCCAAGTGCGACGGCCTCGGCCAAATCCAGTTTTTCGATCCGGCGCGCGTGGTGGCCTATCCGCATCTGAGTCTCGCGGCCGGGGCAATAAAAACCTGGGACCGGCGCAATCAGTTCTATTTCCAGATGCTGGAATCGCTTGCTACGCATTACAGTTTCGATACCAACCTGCCCTTCGAGAAACTGTCGGCCGAGACTGCGAATATTGTGCTTTACGGCTCGGGCAAGAACCAGATCAAGTTCAAGTACCTCAACGAAAAAGGCACGCGCTTCGACCGCACCCATAGCTTCGAGGGGATCATTCACAATCTCGAACGTCGCTACCGTGAAACCGAGTCGGCAATGGTGCGCGAAGAGTTGTCAAAGTATCTCAACAACAAGCCCTGTCCCGAATGCAACGGCATGCGCCTGCGCCGCGAGGCCCGTCATGTCTTTGTGGGCGGCAAGAATATCTCCCATATCAGCCATCTCTCTTTGATCAATTGCCGCGACTTTTTCAATCTGCTGACGCTCACCGGGCAGAAGGCACAGGTCGGAGAAAAAATACTCAAGGAAATTACGGCGCGACTGTCCTTCCTGATCAACGTCGGCCTCGACTACCTTTCGCTCGACCGTTCGGCGGAAACACTGTCGGGTGGCGAGGCGCAGCGCATCCGGCTGGCTTCGCAGATCGGTTCGGGACTCACCGGGGTGATGTATGTACTCGACGAGCCTTCGATCGGCCTGCACCAGCGAGACAACGCCCGCCTGCTGGAAACCCTGACGCATCTGCGCGATCTGGGCAATACCGTAATCGTCGTCGAACACGACCTCGAAGCCATCGAATCGGCCGACTACGTGGTCGACATGGGCCCCGGTGCCGGCGAGCATGGTGGCCAAGTGGTGGCCAAAGGCACACCTGCGCAGGTGGCCGCCAGTGCCGAATCGATGACCGGCGCCTATCTTTCCGGCCGCCGCGAAATCGCCACACCGTTAAAACGCACTCCACCCAATGCGCTGCGTGAGTTGAAAATTGTCGCCGCCAGCGGCAACAACCTGAAAAACGTAAACCTGCAGATTCCGGTTGGCCTATTCACCTGCATCACCGGCGTTTCCGGTTCCGGCAAGTCGACGCTGATCAACGACACCTTGTACGCAGCAGCCGCCCGTCACCTTTACGGCTCGGCGCTGGAACCGGCACCGCACCGGGAGATCGAAGGCCTGGAGTTTTTCGACAAAGTCATCAATGTCGACCAGTCGCCCATCGGCCGCACGCCGCGCTCCAACCCGGCCACCTACACGGGGCTGCTGACGCCGATCCGCGATTTGTTTGCCGGCGTGCCAGCTTCGCGCGAACGCGGCTATTCGCCCGGACGCTTCAGCTTCAATGTCAAGGGTGGGCGCTGCGAGGCCTGCCAGGGCGACGGCATGATCAAGGTGGAAATGCACTTCCTGCCCGACATCTTCGTACCCTGCGATGTCTGCCACGGCAAGCGCTACAACCGCGAAACCCTGGAAGTTCGTTACAAGGGCAAGACCATTCACGAAGTGCTCAACATGACCGTGGAACAAGCGCGCGAGTTTTTCGACGCCGTTCCCATTGTCGCGCGCAAGTTGCAAACGCTGGTGGATGTCGGCCTGTCCTATATCCAGCTCGGCCAGTCGGCTACCACGCTATCGGGTGGCGAGGCGCAGCGCGTCAAGCTGGCGCTGGAACTCTCCAAGCGCGACACCGGGCGCACGCTTTACATCCTCGACGAACCCACCACCGGCCTGCATTTCCAGGACATCGAAATGCTGCTGTCCGTGCTGCATCGCTTGCGCGACCACGGCAACACGGTGGTGGTGATCGAGCACAACCTCGACGTGATCAAGACCGCCGACTGGGTGATCGACCTGGGCCCCGAAGGCGGCGATGGCGGCGGGCGCATTATTGCGACAGGAACGCCGGAAGACGTGGCGCAAGTTAAGAGCAGCTACACCGGGCATTATCTCAAGCGCTTTCTTGCGGCGCGACTGAAAACGCCAGTACCAGTAAAGCCGGCAGCGAAAGCCAAGGGAGCGAAACGGACACGCAAGACCGCCCCATGAGCAGATTTGAAAACGTAGCGAAGCAGAGTTTCAGTGAAGGCCAATGCCGGCGCTGTCCACCGTAGAGCGACACCAGAACCAATCTCGCAAGGCAAGGATATTGAACACAAGTCCGAACGAATGCCATCGATCTTTCGTATCAATTTGGACGCCGCTGGACACATGCGGGAAATGACGAACCTAGCACTGGGCTACAAGTCGAGCCTGTAGTACCCCACGCCAGACATGTTACAGAATCATGTTCGCCTGCTGAGCTGAGCATGAATTGCGCCAGGGAAGCAACTGAACCGAAATGCGTTGTGGCAAATACTCACTTCCACACAAGGAGAAAGCCAAGTAAGCTGAATCTAGCGTTACTGAATTCTCTGGACAAGACTATGGTTTGTATCACCATTTCTGGACGGCAATGTTTATCCGTGGTGAATGTGGCTGCGCCCACCAGTTCCACGCGACTGAATATCCGCTCCAGTATTTTCACCTCACCGGACAAGCTTGCCGCTGAGAGGATCGCCAATTTCAATGCCGGGTGTTTTTACGTCGGCGGCGCGAAAAAAGCAGACCCATCCCACTCAAGCTGCTCCAAGAAATGAACAAGCCTTCGTCTCCGATAGCGCAGACGAGAGACAAGCTCAACGACCCTTTGCTTTGGGAGCCCTCGCTGGCTTTTCTCAAGTTGGCAATCGGCGCCTTGCTGCTTGGTGCGGTTTCGACTTTGATCGCCTTGCGCATACTTGCGCCGGAGCAAACAGTGCGCACCATCGGGCCGATTCTGGGATCTCTTGTGGCCCTTGCGGGGTGGTTCTATCTCGCGCGCGGCAGAGTTCAGGCTGCGCGAACCGTCATGTCAATTGGAACATGGGTGATCGTCACGGGGATCGCCGCACTTACCGGCGGAGCACGTGCTCCGATAGTCATCGGCTACCCTGCAATCATATTCATTATCGGCTGGCTGATCAGCACACGCGCCGCGATATTAACCGCCGCGCTGACCGCAACGGCAATCGTAGGTTTCGTTCTGGCTGAAGCGCTGGGATTCCTTCCGATTCCTCCACCCAGCCCTACGATTCTGCATGGAATTCTTCAAATCATCATCTTCATGCTGTCCACGACCCTGGTCGTCATCCTCGTTCGTTCCTATCAAAATCGCCTTAAAGAGCTCGCCGGGCTAGGCCGTGATCTCGCCCGACGCACCGAGGAACTTGAGGCAAGCCGGGCTGACCTGCATCGGGCACAAGCGGTCGCCAAAACCGGCAGCTGGGTTCTTGACATCGTCGCCGACATCTCCTATTTGTCGGCCGAAGCCTGTCGCATTTTCGGTCTTCCGCCAGATACGCAGGGAAGCCATGATGACTACCTGGCTCGCGTCCATGCGGACGACCGGGATGACGTTGCCCATGCCTGGCAAGCGGCCTTGAAGAGCGGCGCCTTCGTGCATGAACATCGCATTATGGTCGGTGAAACCATCCGCTGGGTGCGTCAGGAAGCTGAATTGGAATTTGCTGCCGACGGCACACCACAGCGCGCGGTGGGTATTTCGCAGGACATTACCGAGCGCAAGGCCGCCGAAGAGGAAATCAATAACCTGGCCTACTACGACCCGCTCACCCAGTTGCCCAATCGCAGGCTATTGATGGATCGGATGAATCACGCCATTGCTACCTGTCTGCGCAGCAAGCGCGGCGGAGCAATATTTTTCATCGACCTGGACAACTTCAAGATCCTCAACGACACGCGCGGTCATGACATCGGCGATTTGCTGCTGCTGCAGGTTGTCGAGCGACTCGGCACCTGCGTGCGAGAAGTAGACACGGTGGCGCGCCTGGGGGGTGACGAGTTTGTGGTGGTGCTGGCAGATTTGAGCGGGGAGCGTGAGGAAGCCGCCACCCAGGCCAGAGCTGTAGGTGAGAAGGTTCTGACAACTTTGGGGCAAGCGTATTTGCTTTCAGGGCAGCCACATCAAAGCACTGCCAGCATTGGCATTACCCTGTTTGGCGGTCAATCGGTGACGGTGAATGATTTGCTGAAACAAGCCGATATCGCCATGTACCAAGCCAAAGCCGCAGGCAGAAACACATTGTCATTTTTCGCTCCAGACACACAAAAGCTTGGGACTCAAATCGACATGTATGAACAAACGCGGACAGCAGACTGATCTCTTGCCGGGAGTCCTGCCATCGCTAGTTACATACGTAAGGCCAAATGCGCTGGGTGTCAGGAGGCACAAATATTCCATCGGCCTTCATGTAAGGCAGCGGAACGTTCTTTTGATCCGCGGGCAATGCCGCCATCGATGGAGAATCAAAGGGTGGCTGGAGACGATAAAAGGCGTTGGGGTCCATGAAGTACCCATCCTTGGGCGTTACGACCACGCCATCGTGTGACCACTGCGGAGAGCTGCTGTAAAGGATTGCAAAATGCAGCGCGTCGCGTCGCTCTCTCCTGCCCATGGGACCGGTATTGCTTGTCTTGCCGATTTCGTCGCCCACTTTGACTCGGGCGCCGATGGGCAGAGGTGACATTTCCTGAAGGTGGGTGTACTGGGAATAGGTCCAGAATGCCAAGCCCGTCTGCTGCGGCGTATGACGGAGCATGACCTCGATTCCCTTCTTGTTGCCGTCGTTCATGAACCTGCCAACAACTACGCCGTTAGCCACCGCGCGTATGGGTGTGCCGCGGGGCTGCGGAATGTCGATGCCTTTGTGCAAGGCTTCCTTGCCGCGCTTTCCGGAGTAATCGATAGCCCACTGCTCACTGTCGATCTCAGGGCAATTCGCCCCGTCGATAAACCTGGGCTGCAAGCCGGTTTCGATCACGCCTCGGGCTTTCTGAATCGCCACGTTTTCCGCGCCACCGCCGCCTCGATACTTTCCGACCAGCTTGCGAATTTCGTCATCGATCTCGCTGGGCGCAACAAATCCATCAAGGCCCACGCATTCGCTACAGGGCGTATCTTCCGCGCCGATGACCTCTGTGGCCAACAGCATGCCGAATACGGCGCCAACGAGAACGACGACTATCACAGAATGTTTTCGGATCATGCGACATCCCTGCCTTCAAAGGTTTCGGGAACTCTGCAACTATAGTGTCCGTTACATCCCGCGTCCATCGCCCGCCACAAAACATCAAAAAAGGCAGAATGATCACCACAGAGGACACTGAGAAAGACAGAACCAACATCGAGTTTGGTTTCTCCGTGCCTTTGTGTCCTCCGTGGTGGTCTTTTTCAATCCCCTGGAAGAATTACTGCGGCATCATTACGGGCGGCAAGCCCTCAGGTGCTGATCAGTTTGAGATCGAAGGCTCGCTCGACGAACCAGATCAAAGCGATTACCAGTGTGAGCAAGGAGCCGCCGACGAATATGCCTCGGCGATAGAAACCGGTAGTGCGCAGGAAGTAGGCCAGCGGCAGGAAACCCGCAACGATGGCTAACTGCCCGGTCTCGACACCCAGGTTGAAACCAAGCAGGGACAGCACCAGCGTCTCACGCGGCAGACCCAATTCAACCAGCACGCTGGCGAAACCGAAGCCGTGAATCAAGCCAAAACCGAAGGCCACCATCCAGCGCCGATGCTCGACCAGCGGCTTGAGATTGTTGGCGGCAGCCAGCACCACAGAAGCCGCAATTGCCGACTCGACCAAGCGCGAAGGCAATGAAACCAGGCCGAGAGCGGCTAGCGAAAGCGTGATCGAATGCGCGACGGTAAAGGCAGTGACCACCCACAAGACCTCGCGCAGGGCATCGCCAAAACGCGTCACTCCGCGCCAGCGCCCTGCTTCGTGAATCAGCACCGCCGGCAATAGCAGCGACAGTAAAAACAGGATGTGATCGAAACCGATCCAGATATGCCAGACGCCTTCTGTCAGGTACTGGCCGAACTGAGCAAGGCGCGATACCTGCCCCGCCTTGAAGCGTTGTTCGCTGCGCTCCGGCGACATCACAGCGGTCTGCGTCGTGCCGTCGAGCTTCAGTCGCAAAAGTCCACGGTGAAGAGCATCAAGTTCGAACAGCAGCCGGTAGCCCAGTGTCAGTTCACCTTGAGTGGCAGGGCAGTTACCGGCTAATTTCAGCACAGCGTAGCCGCCGTCGGTGTGGCGGTCGACCAGATGCTCGGTCACTCGCATACTGCAAGCACCGCCCCGCTGCAGGGCGAGCCGACCCAGCGCCCAGGCACTGATATCGGTGTGGCGGACCCGCAGTTCGCCCCAAGTGATCTCGCCATTGCCATTGATGTCGAGTCCGAGTGCGAAATCGATGTCGCGCAGAGCGATATCCCATTGCCCGCTGATCTCGCTGCCGTCAACGTCGAGCACCAGATAGCTGTCGCTGGCTTTGTGCGCCAGTACCGGGAACGAAAGCAGCAGTAAGAGCGCGAACAGGCTGCGACGCCACATCATCGCCGTTACCTGCCCGCGAAGCGGGATCCCAGGTACGCAGAGCGAACCAGCGCCGACTTTTCGCCAAGGCCACGCAAGCGCACATCCTCGAAGCCACTACGGCGCAACCAGTCGCGCACCGGCTGAGCTGCTGCCGCGTCCTGCGCCGCGATCGCGGCTTCGAGCAGAATGCGGGCGTCGCGCGGTTCGCGCTGAACCCCGTAGTTTGCTGCCGCCAGACGCAGCGCTTCTTTCGCATCACCGCGCAGATGCAGGTAGTAACGTGCCTCCTCGGCCCGGTGCGTGGTATCGCCGCGCAAACGGGCAGCGGCAAAACGTTCGTCGAGCATTTGTGCAAGTCGCGCTGCATCGGGCGACTTGAGTTGCGCCGCCGCTTCGGCCAGACGCAGCAACAGCGTATCCGACGATTCCCAGTTCGCCAGATGCGTGAGCGCTTCCGCCGGCCGGCCGTTGTCAAGCAGGAAATCGCTCCACGCGGCGAGCAGGTAGCCGTCGTCAAGGCCGATGCTCAGCGCTGCCCGGTAGTGCTGTTCGGCCAGCGCCGGCTGGTTACGCCAGGCCGCCACTTCGCCCATCCGGGTCAGCAGCCAAAGGCGATTGTCAGGATCGCGATTGGTGGCCAAAGCGCGTTGCAGCGATTGATAGCCGGCCTCGAGCTGACCGCCGTAGGCCTGAACCAGACCGATACATGTACCGAACAGAACCGTTTGGCCCAGCCCCTGAAGTGCAGCGCACTCTTTTTGTGCCGCCGCGTAATCGGCTTGAACCAGAAAAATTGCGCCGCGCCAGGCATGGGCCTCGGCCAGTTGCGGATCCTGCGCCAGGGCCTCGGCAAAGTCCTTCAAGGCCTCGTCAAAACCATGCCGATACTGCCTTAGCTTGCCCCGTACCAGGCGTAACGACGCCGGAAGCGGTTCGGAAAAGTGAGCAAGCACTGCTTCGGCGTAGCCAACGTAGCGCGGGTCGCCACGCGCCATCGCCAGATCGAAATAGCGCTGAGCAAGTCGTGCAGCGGGAACTGGATCCTTGGCTGCGGCGGCCATCGCGGCCCGCAAGGCGACCAATTCCCGGGCACTGGCATCACCGGCGCGCGCTGGCAAACGTTCCAGAACTTCGGAATCATCGTTCGGCTGGCGTGGCGCCGCATTGACCGAAAACGCCAACATCAGAGCCAGAACTACCGGAGACAGAGAAATAAAGCGAAATCTTGAAAAACAGGTCAACTTCATAGGCGACATCCGCGTTAAATGCTCCGTGGTCACCCAATCCGGGTGCCGCATTCTCCAACAAATTCCAAGGAGTTTCACATGAACAAGCTATTGTCGCTTCTGATCGCTGCCGCTTTCGCCACCATTTCGGTTGGCTCCTTTGCAGCCTCCCATGGCGGCGCTGCCAAAATGGAAAAGAAAGTAGAAGCCAAAGAAGAAATGAAGGCAGAAGCCAAAGAAGAAATGAAGGACGCCAAGAAAGAAATGAAGGCAGAGAAGAAGGCCGCCAAGAAAGCCGCCAAGAAAGCCAAGAAAGCCAAGAAAGCCGAGTAATCAGGCTTTTGCAGAAACAAAAAGCGGGCCTTGGCCCGCTTTTTGTTTGGTGCCACGCTGCGTTGGCCAGGCAAACGCTTTCTTCAGCCATGCGACTCGCCCCCACCGAACATGAAGACGCGCAAACCCATCACCCAGCATGCCGCCGCAATGCTTCCCGCCAATACATCACTCGGGTAGTGCACCTGCAGATAGATGCGTGAAAAATCGACCAGCAACACTAGCGCTGCCAGCACCGGTGCCGCCCTGGTCCACTCATTCGGCCTAAGGCGAAGCGATATCAGCAGCACGGCGACAGCAAATGCCGTCGACTGCGTCGCGTGCTCACTGGGAAAAGATAGTGGTGACACCACTTGGACAAGTGCCGGGAACAGATCCGGGCGCGGACGCTCTACCAGATTCTTCACCAATTGAGCGAACATCGACGCGCCGATCAGCGCGCCGACGAGGAACTGCGCTTCGACACGATGTCCTCGACGCCAGAGCAAAACGCCCGCCATCGTCGCCAGCGGCAGCAGTACTATCAATGACCCAAACCAGGTCAGGCTCTGGAACACTGCGTCCAGCCAAGGGCTACGCATGGCCTTGGCCAGGATCAAGCCTTCCCGGTCACCTGGAAGCAGGCCGGAACCGACGGATCCAAAACCGAAAGCGATCGTCGCAAGCGTTGCTGCTGCTGCCAGCCACCACCAGACAGCCTTCGTCTTCTGTCTCAAATGCACTGGCCGGCTTTCTGATCAGGAGCCGCCGCCCTGTAGGGCCGGTTCTGAATTTTGACTTCGACAGACAGTGCGGTTGCGCTCCACCTCCGCCCATTCACTCAGCGATCGCTTCGGACTCGATGATGTGTTCACCGGGTGCGGCATCGAGCGCGCTCCGCAACAACTTGCGAGCAATGGCAGCCGCACTGACCGGGCGATAACGACGCGGGATTAGCGGGCGGAAACAACGGGCCACGGCCAGTCCGACCTGTTCGCCGATGCGTGATTCGCTGCGTTCGGCGTCGATCAGCGAGGGGCGAACAATGCTGTAGCTGGGATAGCCCAGCTCGCGTATGCCCACTTCAGCCTCGGCCTTGGTGCGCAGATAGAAGTTGCCCGAGAGATTGGCGCCGAGCGACGAGTTCAGCGCAAACGATTTGGCGCCGGCCTGCCGCGCTGCCGCCGCGATGGCAATCGGCAGGTCGCGATCAATTGCGGCAAAAGCTGCTTGCGAGCCGGCCACCTTGATGGTTGTTCCCAGGGTGCAAATCACCGCATCGACCGCCCACCACTCGGCCACTTCCTGCAGCGCCTTAAAGTCGGTAACGATGTTGATCAGTCTTTCCGCTGGAAGCAGGGGGCGACGCGTGAGAGCCACAACTTCGGCAACACGCGGCTCGGCAAGTGCCTGCGTCATCACTTCTCGCCCTACCGCGCCGGTAGCACCCACCAGTAGAAGGCGCTGCGGCTTTGTTGAGTCAGTCATTATCTTTTCCCGGCTAATTCTTTGTCAGCGCGCGCGGTTTGACTTTGTGCACAGCCCGGTGCGGCGGTCGGATCACGCATTATTGCATTGAGCCAGTCTGCTACTGGTAGCAACAGACTAGCCGATGACGGCTCCACTTCGCCGCCAAACGCTGGCCAGCCAGGGTTGTTGCTCAACCGGCAAACCGGAAGGCCGATAATAGTGCTCGAGTTCCTCAAAGCCGGCATCCGCAAGATAGCTGCGCCAGGTCGCCAGATCGTAATAGGCCCCATACCGATCGCCTTGCATGCCTTCTTCGTTGTTACCGCGCGGGTTGGAGCTAAACAGTACGCCTTGGGGTTTTAGCGCCGCATGCAGTTGCCGCAATACACGCGGCAGTTCCTGACGAGGTACATGGAATAGCGAAGCGTTGGCAAACACTCCATCGAAATGCACATTGGGCAAGTCCAATACCAGAAAATCCTGTTGCCAGACTTCGCAAGCGCTATTGCCGCGCGCCAATTCGGCCAGCGCCGGCGCGCCTTCGAGTCCGATAGCGCGATGCCCCCGCCGTTGAAATTCCTGCAAGTCACGGCCGGGACCGCAACCGAAATCCAGGATCGTGAATGGCGGCGTAGCCTGAATATGCCGCAGCAGCGCCTCGATATTCTGTTCGACGTCGTGATGGCGCGTGCCCTCCCAGAACGCCTCGGCACGCGTGTGGTAATGCTCAAGTGTTCGGCTGACGACATGCTGCAACGCGGCTGGATCAAGTTTCATGAGCAGAGCTCCCCCCGAATCCGGCATAGCTTAGCCGCTTGCCGTATCACCAGCGCCGACTTTTTGCCCAAAGACGGGAATTAGACGGCGCTTGGGCCTCGCATCGCAAGTTCACTCACCGGCGATGGTCGCGTTGATCATCCCTGTTATGCGAGGAATCGTGGTCGCGATGCTTTGTGTAGTACGCGTAATTTGAATAGCCGCGCCCGTCCTTGTGCCGTTCAACGGTCTTGCGTGCCTCCCACCGCGACGGCTTGAAGTGCCAGCGCTTGCCATGCTGCTCCCAGTGACCGGCTACGTGGCTGTAACCGGGCCGCACCTTCTCCCATACGCCGCTGGACCAGACATGGCGATGACCATTCCATGCCCAGAAACCCGGCACCCAGACATGGCCCTGCCGTGCCACGGGGATGTACTCGATGATGGGCGCAGGCGGAGGCGTGCCGATATCGATACCGAAAGAGACATCGCCGATACTGAAACGAACATCCGCACTGTCGGCAAACGATGATGTCGATACCAGTGCGGCCAGCACGGCCGCAACGGCTGAAAGCTGCTTGGTGGTTTTCATGTGCTTCTCCTTGAATTAGGCGCGCAATGAAAGAACGACACGCCGATAAGCAAAGTAACGCATGGGTCCACGTCAAGTCACACGCACAACTGTAAGAACGCGACCAGGTTTGTAAGCGGATATGCCGGCCGCAACGAAGGATTGAAGAACTTGTGCCGCTACTATGCGACATCGAAAGTCTCACGACTATCGCCGCTGGCGCCAAAGCCGCTACACTGCCGATTCGGAAAAACGATCTGGAGCGATAGCCATGAGGACAGCGGTGATGGGTGCCGGCGCAGTCGGCTGCTACTACGGCGGGATGTTGGCCCGCGCGGGTCACGAGGTGGTCTTGATCGGGCGTCCGCAGCATGTTGCTGCAGTAAAGCGTGATGGCTTGTTCATGGAGGCGTTGACGTTTCAGGAACATGTGCCGATGCAAGCCATTACCGAGGCCAGTGGCATACAAGACGCGGAGCTTGTGCTCTGTTGTTTCAAGTCTACCGATACCGCCAGCGCCGCCGCGCAAATGAAACCCCATCTGGCACCCGGTGCGCGGGTGCTGAGTTTGCAGAATGGCGTTGACAATGCCGAGCGACTGCAGGCGGTACTCGGTCACGATGTCTTTCCCGCTGTGGTTTACGTCGCGACCGAAATGGCCGGACCGGGCCATGTCAAACATCATGGACGGGGAGAACTGGTTATCGGCCCATCGACCAACAGTGCGAAACTCGCGGCACTATTCACCGAGGCCGGCGTCCCCATTGAAATCTCCGACAATGTGGCGGGTGCGCTCTGGGCCAAGTTGATCCTCAACTGCGCCTACAACGCCTTGTCGGCGATCACGCAGATGCCCTATGGCCGACTGGTTCAAGGTGAAGGCGTGGAAGACATGATGCGTGATGTGGTCGATGAGTGCATGGCGGTCGCGCAAAGCGACGGCGTGAATATCCCTGAAAACATTTGGGAAGCCGTACAAGGGATTGCACGAACGATGCCGACGCAGATCTCGTCGACTGCCCATGACGTGGCCCGTGGAAAGCCGAGCGAAATAGACCATCTCAACGGCTATGTACTCGCAAGAGGCAAGGCACGAGGCATTTCCACGCCAGTAAATCGCGCCCTGCACAGCCTGGTAAAGTTGCTCGAATCCGACTCAGCGGCTCGCAACAGCCGGAGCTAGTCCATGCCCGCCTCAGCCTCGCCGCCTCTTGCGTGCATTGAGCGCCACAGCGCGCGAGAAACAAACAAAAACGCCACGGCATGCCGTGGCGTTTTTGCTGAAGAAGAAGTCCTCAGACGCTAGGCAAAGCTGGCAATCAAGACTTCAGTGCCACCAGCACTTCATCCAGCATCTTCTTGGCATCGCCGAACAACATGCGGTTGTTCTCCTTGTAGAAAAGCGGATTATCCACCCCAGCGTAGCCGGAAGCCATGCTGCGCTTCATCACGATCGAGGTCTTGGCCTTCCACACTTCGAGCACCGGCATGCCGGCAATCGGGCTGGTCGGATCGTCCTGCGCTGCCGGATTCACAATGTCGTTGGCGCCGATGACAATGGCCACATCAGTGGTCGGGAAATCATCGTTGAGTTCATCCATTTCCATCACGATGTCGTAAGGCACCCTGGCTTCGGCCAGCAAGACATTCATGTGGCCCGGCATGCGACCCGCCACCGGATGAATGCCGAAGCGGATGTTGACGCCCTTCTCGCGCAGGTGCTTGGTTATTTCATACACCGTGTGCTGCGCCTGCGCCACCGCCATGCCGTAACCCGGAACGATGATCACACTCTTGGCATCGCGCAGCAGTTCGGCCGCCTCGAGCGCACTGACCGGTACCACTTCGCCTGCCGGTTCGCTTGCATCACCCTTGGCGGCGGGCGTGCCGCCGCCAGTACCGAAACCACCGGCAATCACGCTGATGAAGTTGCGGTTCATCGCCCGGCACATGATGTAGGACAGAATTGCGCCCGAGGAACCCACCAATGCGCCGATCACGATCAGCAGATCGTTGGAAAGCATGAAGCCCGTTGCCGCCGCCGCCCAGCCCGAATAGCTGTTGAGCATCGAGACCACCACCGGCATGTCGGCACCGCCAATGGCCATGACCATGTGGATACCGAACAACAAGGCGATTACGGTCATCACGATCAGCGGAGTCATGCCGCTGGAGACATCGTGTGAATCGAGAAAGACCTTGCCGAACCAGATCACTATCAGCAGGCCAAGCAGGTTCATCCAGTGGCGCCCCGGCAGCAGCATCGGCGAACCACCGATCTTGCCGTTGAGCTTGCCAAACGCAATCAGCGAACCCGAGAAGGTCACCGCGCCGATAAGGATGCCGACGTAGATTTCCATCTCGTGAATCGACTTGTCGGCACCGGCCAGGACCACCGACGTGTCGATGTAGCTGGCAAAGCCGACCAGCACGGCAGCCAGACCCACCAGGCTGTGCATCAGGGCGACCAGTTCCGGCATTTGCGTCATCTGCACGGTACGCGCCGCGTAAATGCCGATGCTGCCGCCAACCACCATGGCGCCGATGATCCAGGCATAGCCGGCCGGTGTTACACGTGGCCCGAAGATGGTGGCCAGCACTGCAATGGTCATGCCGATCATGCCGTACAAATTGCCGCGGCGTGAGGTTTCGGGATTGGACAAGCCTCCCAGACTGAGGATGAAAAGAATAGTTGCTCCGATGTAGGAGACGGTTGCCAGATTTGCGGACATATCGTGTCTCCTGGGTTATTTGCGGAACATGGCCAGCATGCGCTGGGTCACGGCGAAACCACCGAACATATTGACGGCGGTGAGGACCAGCGCAAACACCGCCAGCCCGCGTATCCATTCGTCCGGTCGGGTGCCCCCACTTGAAACAATCGAACTCAAGGCCTCGACCATGGTCGTTGGCGGCGCAATCTGCACCAGCGCACCGATGGCGATAATGCTTGATATCGCGTTGGTCACGCTCATCAGTGGCGTATGCAACGCCGGGGTCACGTTCCACACCACCATGTAGCCGACGAAGCAGGCCAACACGAAGACCGTGAAGTGGGCGAGGAAGGCCTGCGGTGCGTTGGCGCCGACAAACCAGAACAGCGCGGCGGCAACGCCGAACATGATGGCCAGCTTGTTGCCTGCCATCGGTTCGCTCGCACTGCCATGGCCCTTACCCTTCTTCGCCTGCGGCACGGATGCGGCCGGCTTGGCTGGCGGAGCGGCCGCCTGCTTGATCGGCGGAGGCGGCCAGGTGATGTTGCCTTCCTTGATGACCGTCAGGCCGCGGATGGCGTCGTCTTCCATGTTGACGTCGATAATGCCGTCCTTGGTTTTGCACAACTCCTCGGCGAGGCGAAACAGATTGGTGCCATATAGCGTCGACGACTGCTTGGCCAGGCGCGAGTTCAAGTCGGTGTAGCCGACGATGGTCACGCCGTGCTTCACTACCGCCTGGCCGGCCTCGGTCAATTCGCAGTTGCCGCCCCGCTCGGCCGCCATGTCGACGATCACGCTGCCGGGCTTCATGCTCTGCACCATCTCGGCGGTGATCAGCCTTGGCGCTGGCTTGCCGGGGATCAGTGCGGTGGTGATGATGATGTCCACCTCCTTAGCCTGCTTGGCGTACATCTCGCGCTGGGCCTGCAGGAAACCTTCGCTCATCACCTTGGCGTAACCGCCGCCGCCGGAACCTTCTTCCTCGTAATCGACCTTGACGAATTCGCCGCCCAGGGAAACGACCTGGTCGGCCACTTCGGCACGGGTGTCGTTGGCGCGCACGATGGCACCCAGACTGGCAGCAGTACCAATCGCCGCGAGGCCGGCCACACCGGCACCGGCGATGAAGACCTTGGCCGGCTGCACCTTGCCCGCAGCCGTGATCTGGCCGTTGAAGAAGCGACCGAAGGCGTTGGCGGCCTCAATGACTGCGCGGTAGCCGGCGACGCCGGCCTGGGAGGTCAGGGCATCCATCTTCTGGGCGCGGGAGAGCACACGCGGCAGCGAATCGATGGCCAGCACGGTGGCCTTCCTTGCAGCAAGCTGCTCCATCAGTTCGGGGTTCTGCGCCGGCCAGATGAAGCCGATCAGGGCGCCGCCTTCGCGCATCAGGCCGACTTCCTCGGTCGTCGGTACGCCGACCTTGAAAACGATGTCGGATGCCGCCCAGAGCGCGGGCGCGCCGGCAATTACTTCGGCGCCTGCGGTGCGATAGGTGTCGTCGCTGCAATTCGCCGCGTCACCCGCGCCGGACTCGACGGCAACCTTGAACCCGAGCTTAATCAGTTTTTCGACGACTTCCGGTACTGTCGCAACGCGTTTTTCGCCCTCGAGCGTTTCCCGGGGGACTCCAATTGTCAGCGCCATGATTCTCCCATTTTCATTTTCATTAATACACAAACAAACGAACGTGAGTTGTTGCTTTTACGCCCGAACCTGTTGCTCTCCCCGTCTGCACAGGGTCTTTGCCGCGGTTATGATACGCCTTCCACATCAATCATTTTGATCGAGGTCAATCTTCCTTCGATCGCCCGACATGACAACTCACCAACCAGCCCGCCACCGTGTGCGGGCTGCCAAAAACCTGTCGCAAGCAGCCAAAGAAGGGCTGGCGCCCGGCACATTGATCCATCTTGGCGAGCGCAAGGCTCAGCGACTCGTGATTTCACTCATGGAGTTCGGTGAGTCCGAGATTACCGAACGTCAATTCAAGTCGCTGGCCGAGTCTCAGTCCTATAAGCCGAGCTTGCCGGTACTTTGGCTCAATGTGCATGGTCTTCACGAACCCGAAGTCATGGCCGAAATTGGTCGTCGCTTCAAACTGCATCCTCTGGTGCTCGAAGACATACTCAACACCAATCAGCGCCCGAAGGTAGACGACTACGGCGACTATCTATTCCTGGTCGCCCGCTTCTTCGAGATCGATGGCGAAAGCAATCAGATCAGCTCCGACCAGGTCAGCCTGATTCTCGGCAGCAATTTTGTTCTAACGTTTCAGGAGCGGCCCAGCGGCAGGTTCGACCCGGTGCGCGAGCGCTTGCGCAATAATCGCGGCCAGATTCGCAGGCTGGGCGCCGACTATCTTGCCTATTCACTGCTCGACGCCATCGTCGACCGCTATTTCACAATTCTCGAGAATATCGGCGAACGCACCGAAGAGCTCGAGGACATCATGCTCGACAAGCCCAAGCCCGGCGCACTGCAGTCGGTGCACCAACTGAAGCGCGAGACGATGAGCTTGCGTCGCTCGATCTGGCCGCTACGCGAAGTGATCAACAGCCTGACCCGCGCTGACGACCGCTTTTTTCGACCGGACACCCGCCCTTATCTGCGCGACGTTTACGACCATACGGTACATGCCATCGAGTCGCTGGAGGCCAATCGCGACGTGATTGCCGGCATGCTCGACATCTACCTGTCGGCGGTCAGTAACCGGGTCAACCAGGAAGTTCGCGCCTTGACCGTGGTCGCCATCATCTTTCTGCCGGCAACCCTGATCTCCGGCATTTTCGGCATGAACTTCAAGTCCATGCCCGTGCTCAACTGGCCCATGGGTTTCCCGCTGGCTCTGGGCATGATGGCTGCAGTTGCGGTCTCGCTGGGCGTCGTTTTCTGGCGCAGGCGCTGGCTCGAGTGAACTGGCTCGTCAGCAGCTTTTAAGCTGCAGCAGGCTTGTTGCTGGTGCTGAATACGCGCTTGGCTGCTGTCACCAGAATAAAGACATCGTCGCTGGACAGATCAGGAAACTGCTCATGTAACGCGCGATAGGCCAGGTGCTCGTGGGTCTGTCCACCCCAATTGTTGGCAGGGTCGAAAAAGGGCAGTAGCACATCGTAGGCCTTGACGAATACCTCCCGCAAACGGGGATTGCTACGGCGTTCAGCATCGGTGGATGTGTCATTCATAAGCTGGATTCCAGAGTTGTCGCAATACTCGTTCTTGTAACATTTCGCACCTTATCGTACTCGTAGGCGCATTGGTGGACAAGCAGTGATAGCGGCTGAGGCGCCTTTGCTTGCGAGTGAACATTGAGACAGGCGAAATCCTCTTCCTTTGCAAGCTAGCGTGATCAGTCGACTGCTACAGTGCACCGGCGAAACTCACCGTTTCGCTTCTTCATCAACCAATTGTCGCGCCATTTATTAATGCCTTGTCACAACCACCTCACTTTCTGGCTCTCGACCCTGGCCATCGCTTTTCTTTCCGGCTGCGCCAGTGACGATCAACTGCGCGGCCCTCTGCCGCCCCGACCGGCCGACGTCCAGGCAAAGATCGGCAAACTGCTGCCGGCAAAAATGGCGGATCGAAAAGAATGGGCGGTGGATATTTACGCGGCGTTTGCGTCCCTGGAGATAGCGCCCAGTACCAACAACATTTGCGCGGTGCTTGCCGTCAGCGAACAGGAATCGGGGTTTCGTGCCGATCCCGTTGTGCACAATCTGGGCAAAATATCCTGGGGCGAAATCGATCGTCGCGCACAGCGCCTGGGCATACCGGCGTTTGCCGTGCGCATTGCGTTGAAGCTCTCTTCACCCAACGGGAAAAGTTACGGCGAACGCATCGACGCGGTGACAACCGAAAAGGAATTGAGCGAGATTTTCGAAGACTTCATCAGTGAAGTGCCCTTGGGCAAGCGTTTGTTCGCCGGCCTGAATCCGGTTCGCACGGCGGGCGCAATGCAGGTGAGTATTGCCTTCGCCGAAAACCACGCGCGAGAACGCAGCTACCCCTACACAGTTTCGGAATCAATCCGCCACGAAGTATTCACCCGACGCGGCGGCCTGTATTTCGGCATCGCCCACCTGCTCGACTATCCGGCCGCCTACGACAAACATCTCTATCGCTTCGCCGATTTCAATGCCGGCCGTTACGCCAGCCGCAATGCCGCGTTTCAGAACGCCGTAACACTCGCCTCGGGCATTCCGCTGGATCTCGATGGCGACCTGATTCGTCATGACGGTAGAGATGATTCAACGCCCGGCAACACAGAGCGTGCGGTACGTGCAATCCGGAAGACGCTCGATCTGAGCGAACGCGACATACGCAGTGCATTGGAGCAGGGCGACAGTAAAACCTTCGAGCAAAGTGATCTGTACCAGCGTGTCTTCGACATGGCCGACCGCATGGAGCGCAAGGAACTTCCACGTGCGGTCCTGCCGCGCATCGACCTGCACGGCCCCAAGATCACCCGCAAGCTCACCACCGAATGGTTTGCCAGGCGGGTCGACAGCCGGCATCAGCGCTGCCTCGCTCTCGCAAATAAGCTCGATCTGGACTAGCCCTAGGCTTCAGCCCGCCAGCGCCAGCGCAATGTCCTCCGCCAGCGCATCAATCGCGGCTTCCTCGGTGGCCCAGGAACACATGAAACGGGCACCGCCGCCAATGAAAGTGTAGAACACCCAACCGGCAGCGCGCAGCGCTTCCACGGCCGCCTCGGGAAGATTAACGAACACGCCATTGGCTTCGGTCGGCAGCAGCATTTCCGCCCCGGCAATCGCGCTGAGACGATCCGCCAGACGCCGCGCCATGGCATTGGCGTGGCGCGCATGATTGAGCCAGGCATCCTGTTCCAGCATCGCCAACCACGGCGCGGAAAGAAAGCGCATCTTGGAAGCAAGTTGGCCGGCCTGCTTGCAGCGGTAGGCAAATTCCTCCGCCAGCGTCTTGTCGAAAAACAGGATGGCCTCGCCCACCGGCAACCCGAGCTTGGTGCCGCCAAAACACATCACATCAACCCCCGCGCGCCAGGTGATGTCCGCCGCCGAACAACCCAGCGACGCCACCGCATTGGCAAAGCGCGCACCATCCATGTGCACCTTCATTCCATGCTCATGCGCCAGACGCGTCAAACCGGCGATCTCGCCCAACTGATACACCGTCCCCAGCTCGGTGCTTTGGGTCAGCGTGAGCACGCGCGGCCGCGGGTAGTGAATGTCGCTGCGGCGGGTGATCACATCGCGCACGCCCTGCGCCGTGAGCTTCCCGTGGCGATGAGGCGAGAGCAGCAGTTTCGATCCATTCGAAAAGAATTCCGGCGCACCGCACTCGTCGGTTTCGACATGCGCACAGTCGGTACAGACCACACTCTGGTAGGACTGGCACAAGGAAGCCAGCGCCAATGAATTGGCCGCCGTGCCATTGAAGACGAAGAAGATCTCGCAATCCGTCTCGAACACCTCGCGCAGCCGATCGCACACCGCGCTCGTGAGTTCGTCGTTGCCATAGGACGGCTGAAAACCGCGGTTGGCCTCGTTAAAAGCCGACAGCGCTTCAGGGCAGACACCCGCCGTGTTGTCGCTGGAAAACTGAAGCTTGAACCCGTCCGGATGAGACATGCTGAAGTTCCTCAAATG
>FLOH01001126.1_pt1 | contig 43811 bp, 35 predicted proteins | sample 756751 | NCBI WGS metagenome assembly FLOH01 (sample SAMEA4026879, study PRJEB14308) | marine metagenome | biome: coastal water; material: water | depth 74 m
TACGCTTGCATAATTTCCTACAACAAAAAAGAATTAACAAAACTAATTCCTTCAAAAAAAGCAAACATCACAACACGTAATTTTCCTGAAACTGTTGCACAAATTCGTAAAAAAACACAATTAATTGATGGAGGCGATCAATATCTCTTTTTTACCACAGATATTACTAATAATCATATAGTTATTATTTGTAAAAAGGTTTAAAGAACACTACAAAACAAATAATTTTAGTATTTTTAGCTAAATATACTTGGTTTAAAATGGCAAATAAAAATATACGCTCATTATCTTCTAGAAAAGAATTAAAGGATAATTTATTCGAAAATATCGCAAATTTATCTCTTAAAAATGCTTCAAAAGAAGATTTTCAAGAATTGGCAAAACGCTTTTTAATTGACGATTCTGTGGTGGTTGGTACTGCTTCTTTTTACGATTTTACGCGTGAAGAAAACCGAAATAAAAAAATACATATTTGCAGTGGAACTGCCTGCATGACCGCTAAAACACAAGATAATCTTTACAAAAACATAGAAAATTATTTTACTAAAGATGAAATTGGTCACGCAGCTTGTGTTGGTCGATGCCACACCAATAATGCTTTTATGTATAATGGAAATACATATTCAGCAAGTTCACCTGATGAATTAGAGCAAATTTTGCCATCTCCAGCCCAGTCAAGAAATCAAGAAAACGATTATAACATCGGTTGTAACACTACACCAATTTTAACATCTAAAATTGAAAATATAACTTCTTTTTATTCATTAGCTGTAAAGTTTAAATCAAGTCCACAACAAGTAATTCAAGAAGTAAAAACTTCTAATTTACGTGGTCGTGGAGGTGCTGGATTTCCATTTTGGTTCAAATTAGATGCTGTAGTTAAAGAAACAAATACGCAAAAATATATTGTTTGTAATGCTGATGAAGGCGATCCAGGAGCTTATTCAGATATGTATTTAATGGAACATCAGCCACATAAAGTACTGTTTGGAATGTATATAGCAGGATTAACTGTTGGTGCAAATACTGGGGTTTTATATATTAGAGGTGAATATCCCGATTCAATTAAAAAAGTTAATGAAGCTATAATTGAATTGCAAGAAAAAAACTTAATTAGCGATTTTAGATTTAAAATTATTCGCGGACAAGGTTCTTATGTTTGTGGTGAAGAGACAGCGCTTTTAAATTCTATTGAAGGCTTACGTCCTGAAGTTCGTGTTCGTCCGCCTTATCCTGCACAATATGGTTTATTTGGTAAACCAACTGTATTAAGTAATGTAGAAACTTTTGCAAACATTCATTGGATATTAGAAAATGGTGGAATAGCATATGCAAAATTGGGAACAAAACAATCTACTGGCACAAAATTAGTTTCGTTAGATAGTTTTTTCAACAAACCAGGAATATATGAAATTGAAATGGGTACTAATTTACACACCGTTTTTCATGAATTTGGAAATGGTTTTAAGGAAGATATCAAAGCTTTTCAAATTGGTGGTCCGCTGGGAGGAATTGTACCTATTCATAAAATTGGGGATTTAACCTTAGATTTTGAATCGTTAAATTCAAATGGTTTTTTATTGGGACATGCAAGTATTGTTTCAATTCCTTCTAATTTTCCAATGATAAAATTCTTAGAACATTTGATGGAATTTACAGCTGATGAATCCTGTGGAAAATGTTATCCTTGTAGAATTGGTTCTTTTAGAGGTATGGAAATGCTTCAAAAAGCGCAAAACGATGACTACAAAATAGATAGAATATTATTTGATGATTTATTAGAAACCTTGGAAATTGGTTCTCTTTGTGCGTTAGGTGGAGGAATTCCACTACCAGTAAAAAATGCTTTACATTATTTTAATGAGGAACTTCAACATTATTTTACTTCAAACTAATACAAAATGAAAGCATCTATAAATAACATAGCATACGAATTTATAACGGGTGAAACCATCTTAGATTTTGTACGAAGAATAGAAAAAAATAAAAACGCCATTCCAACAATGTGCCAGGATGACCGATTAGATAATTTTGGTTCATGCAGAGTTTGTTCGGTGGAAGTTGCTCGTGAAAAAGACGGAATAACAAAAACAATGGCATCTTGCCATACTCCTACTTCAGAAGGATTGTACATTTATCATAATACAGATAAAATGAAGCGCCTTCGTAAAAATATAGTGGAATTGGTTTTAACTAATTACCCTGCTGATAAAATTTTCCCTTCCGAAGGGAAAAAAGCGACACCTTTTCAAGAAACAATTGCACAAATTGGAATTCCAACTATTCGTTATCCAGAAGGAAAAAATCATTTAAATATGGAGGCGGATAGAGCGCATCCGTATATAAAATCAGATTTATCACAATGTATTAATTGTTTTCGATGTGTTAGAGCTTGTGAAGAAATTCAAGGTGAAATGATTTTAGGAATGAGCGGTCGCGGTTTTGCAACCAACATTATTAAAGGTTTTGATACTTCTTTTGATGAATCTGCTTGTGTTTCTTGTGGCGCTTGTGTACAAACGTGTCCTACAGAAGCCTTAACGGATAAATTTGAAACAAAAACATTGATTGCTGATAAAACTGTTAGAACAACATGTACATATTGTGGTGTTGGTTGCCAGTTAGATGTTTCAGTTATTGACGGAAAAATTAGAGGTATTCAAGCCCCTGAAACTGCCGAAGTAAATCAAGGTCACACGTGCTTAAAAGGCCGTTTTGCTTTTCAATTTTATGATCATCCAGATCGTTTACGAGAACCGATGATTAAAAAAAATGGCAAATTTGAAGTAGTAACTTGGGATGAAGCCTATAATTTTATTACAAAAAAACTACTTGAAATAAAAACTAAATACGGACCTGATTCCATTGGAGGAATTTCTTCTTCAAGAGCTACAAACGAAGAAAATTATTTAATGCAAAAAATGATTCGTGTTGCAGTTGGAACTAATAACATTGATGGTTGTGCAAGAGTTTGCCACGCTCCTACTGCTTTTGGAATGCAACAATCATTTGGAACTGGCGCAGCTACAAATTCGATTGAAGATTTAAAACAAACTGATGCTATTTTCTTATTTGGTGCAAATCCGATAAAAGGACACCCTGTTACTGGTGCTAAAATTAAGCAAGCATTTATGAAAGGAGTTACTTCTATTGTTGTAGATCCTATAAAAACCAAATTAGCTGATTTAGCGACCTATTTTTTACAAATAAGACCAGGAACTAATGTGGCTATTTTAAATATGATTTCTTATTATATTATTAAAGAAGGTTTGGTAAATCAACATTTTATAGATTCTTATACTGAAAAATATGACGAATTCAAAAATCACGTAGAAAATCTTAATATTGATGAATTAGAAACACTTACTGGTGTCTCTAAAAATTTAGTAAAAGAAGCTGCAATTGCGTATGCAAAAGCAGAAAGAGCTATGGAATTTCACGGTTTAGGTGTCACAGAACATTTTCAAGGTAGTAAAACGGTGATGTTACTTTCTAGTTTAGCAATGATGACTGGAAATATTGGTAAAAATGGTGTTGGATTAAATCCTTTACGTGGACAAAATAATGTACAAGGAGCTGCAGATATGGGAGTTCAACCACATCAAGGTGCTGGATATTTAGATATTAACGATTCTGAAGTTCAACATTATTACGCTCAAAAATATGGTGTAGAAAAAATGCCTGAATTTGAAGGTTTAAAAATTCCTGAAATGTTAGATGCGGCAATTGATGGAAAATTAAAAGCATTATACATTATGGGAGAAGATACCATTATGACTGATCCCAATACAAATCATAGCATCAAAGCGTTTCAAAATTTAGAATTAATTGTAGTTCAAGAATTATTTATGACCGCAACAACTGAAATGGCTGATGTAATACTTCCGGCATCCTCTTATTTCGAAAAAAACGGAACGTTTACTAATGGAGAACGTCGTGTTCAACGTGTAAATAAAGTAATAGAACCAATTGGAAATACAAAACCAGACGGGCAAATTATAATTGATATGATGAGTCGATTAGGTTACAATCAACCAACCGGATTAACGTACGACGCTGCTAAAGTAATTGAAGAAATTGCTGATGTAATTCCTTTTATGAAAGGGTTAAGTTGGGAACGTTTAGGTGAAAATGGTTTGCAATGGCCAATAAAAGAAGATGGAACAGCTACTAAAATGCTTCATATTAATGGAGATTTCAAAAAAGGAATTGGGACTTTTCATCATTTTGACTTTGAAGAATCTCCTGAAATAGTTTCACACGGGAAAAAATATCCTTTTATCTTAACAACTGGTCGTGAATTAGAACATTACAATTCTGGAACTATGACACGAAGAACTGATAATCAAACAATTTTAGGAAAAGATATTTTAGAGGTTCATCCAAGAGATGCAAAAGCTAAAGGAATTGAAGATAATGAGATTGTTAGAATATTTTCAGATAGAGGAAGTGTTCACATTCCAATAAAGTATTCTAAGAACGTTAAAAAAGGGATTCTAAGAACAACTTTTCATCAACCAGAGGTATTTATCAATATTATTACTGGAAGTGTTGGAGATAAAGAAACAATGACTCCTGAATACAAAGTTGTGGCCGTTGATTTTGAAAAAATATAATAGATGCAAACATTAAACTACGAAGGTTTACAAATTAATAATGGCGATTCTAAAAAAGTAAATGACGCTTTAGTAGTTGAAGCAGCTTTACAAATAAATATTAATTCAGAACCATACACCGTTGTTATGAGAACTCCGGGTGACGACATTGAATTAATTAGAGGGTTATTATATGCCGAAGATATTTATAAGAATATTAAAAACTTAGACTTTGAAGTTATTAAAAAAAGAGAAAACGGTTTTTCCATTATAAATGTTTGTATTCCCAAAAAACTTATAGGAAAAGGTTATTTAAATAAACGCACCTTACTTTCTGTTTCTTCCTGCGGAATTTGTGGAAAACAAAAATTAGAAGACATTTCAGTGACTGGAAAAAAACTAAAGCCTAATTTTTCATTTGACACCAAAAAGTTAAAACAACTATTTTCTGAAATGACCTCAAAACAAGAAACCTTTGACCTATCAGGTGGCTCACATGCTGCTGCATTATTTAATAAAGACTATCAAATTTTAGCCTTAAAGGAAGATATTGGGCGGCACAACGCTGTTGATAAAGTTATTGGTCAGCTACTCAACGATAATTCTTTAGAGCAGACAACAGGCATGTTGGTAAGCGGACGCGTTTCTTATGAAATAATATCTAAAGCATTTATTGCAAAAATCCAAGTTGTTGTGGCTGTTTCAGCCTGTTCAACTTTGGCAGTTGACTTTGCAAAAGAGTTTGGCATTTGTTTAATTGGCTTCTCACGTGGCAACAAAGCAACTATTTATTCAAATTAAATAAACTACACGATTTAATCAATAAAATACATTTTTTTACAAATATTTTATATGCTTAAAATATTTTTATATATTTACAATATATAAGAGCGTCCCTATAATTGCAAATTTTTACGGAGAGAATTTGTAATTTATTGGTTTTAACATTAAAACACCCGATTTTAATGTAATAAAATCAAATTTTGCTTTTAGAATCTCCAAAATAGAAGTTTTATTTATTAAAATTTAAAAGTATTTTAAACTTATTATTTTTGGCTTAAGTGATTGAAAAATAAGAAAAAATAGCTTTTCAAATCATTTATTTTTAAAATTATTTAAAAATAAAAGAGAGTTTATTTGCCTATTTGTAAGATTAAATGTAAATTCGATGTTCTTACTAATCATTTAATTCTTACTAAAAATGAAAAAATTAAAATTAATTTTCGGATTGCTTATGGTATCTGCTTTTGTAGCAGTTGCAGTTTTAAGCTACACTTCTACAGACAATACAGCTATTAAAAAAAGTGGTGATATTATTTTACCTAGAAACGGATAAATAATCTAAACTTTTTTAGCTTTAAGCGTTGATACCACAATAAAAAAATTATTGTGGTTTTTTTATTAAATAATATCAATTAAAATAAATAAAGTATATTTGAATAACCTAGAATAAACCATAACCCCATGAAAAGCAAGAAAAAAAACTCCTTATGGACAGGTAGTTTTATTATTTTAATAATAATATTTACGCCCTATCTATTATACATACACCAAAACATCCCTGCATCAAGTGAAAACTATGAAACAATATTTGGTGTAATTAAGGGTGGACTCTTTAAATATGTTCAAACTTATATTTACTTTCTACTATCAAAATTCGTCCCATTACTATTATTAATTATATGGTTTTTAACAAATAAACACTGGTGGGTTCATGCCATTATAATTCCAATTTCAGTATATTTATTTCAATTAATCTCGGTTATTAATGACGGTGAACAATATGCAGATGAAATAGATTTTATTTATACTGTACCTATTGCAGTTATTGTGGTAGTAATCTTATACTTTTTAAGAAGTAAATTAGCTATATATATACTTGCTGTGGATTTAAAAAAGGAAATGGACGAGAATATGAAGACTCCAAAAAAAATAGGTTAAATAAATACACCATTAAGTTTATATTTCAAATAATTAAATGAAATTTATTTTATCCATTTATAATGCACAAAAAGACAAATTAATTATAGACGAAATCTGTATTTTAATGTCGTAATCATTATCACCAAAAAAATATTTCAACTTAATATTTTTGCTTTAGCTGTTTAAAACAGCAATTCCATTTATTTCAATTTATTTTACAAAAAGCAGCTATAAAATCAATACCAAACTCAAATAAATTGTCTCAACACAAAAAGTTATGGAGTAACTAAAAAGGTAGAGCTTTATAAATTAAAACAACAAAAGTATATAAAGCAAAAAACCTCACTAAAATATTAGTAAGGTTTTTTGTGAGCCCGAGAGGATTCGAACCTCTGACCGCCTCCTTAGAAGGGAGGTGCTCTATCCAGCTGAGCTACGAGCCCGTAACTCTAAAATTGTCGGGGTGGCAGGATTCGAACCTGCGGCCTCCACGTCCCAAACGTGGCGCGATAACCGGGCTACGCTACACCCCGAAAACAGTTATCATTAATTTTGCGGAGAGACAGGGACTCGAACCCTGGCGACAGTTACCCGTCGACAGATTAGCAATCTGCTCCATTACCACTCTGGCACCTCTCCTAAAATACGCTAAAGAACTTATTTTTGCGAGTGCAAATGTAACATTAGAAATGCATTCACACAACATTTTTTTACTTTTTTTGACTAAATATATGACTTATTTATTCTGGGTATTCAATTCTTAAATGATAAATATTCTTTAACTTCTTCTTTAACACCTTTTTAATGGTTTGTAATTCTTTAAAAGTGATATCCGCATTCATAAATTGCCCATCTTCCATTTGCTTATTTATTATTTTTTCAACCAAGTTATCAAAAGCTTGGGCAGATGGCTCTTTTATACTTTTTGAAGCTGCTTCAACAGCATCACACATCATTAATATAGCCGTTTCTTTTGAAAAAGGTATTGGTCCTGGATATTGAAAATAATTAACGTCTGCAACTCCCCCATTCAATTCTTCTTCTTTTTTATAAAAATAATACACCAAGGATGTCCCGTGATGAGTTCTAATAAAATCAATTATTCTATCAGGTAAATGATGTTTTTTAGCCAATTCAACACCCTTAATAATATGATTTATAATTATTTGCGCACTATCTTTTGGTGTAAGTTCATTATGGGGATTCACATTGGTTGACTGATTTTCAGTAAAAAACATTGGATTGTCCATTTTCCCAATATCATGATACAATGCACCCGTACGTACAAGCATTGAGTTTGCTTTCACCTCATTTGCACAAGCTTCAGCTAAATTAGCAACTTGTAGTGAATGCTGAAAAGTCCCAGGAGCTTTCTCAGCTAAATCATGCAATAACTTAGAATTAGTATTTGATAATTCTTTCAAAGATTCATCTGAAACTAAACCAAACATTTTTTCGAATATATAAATTAATGGCAAAACAAATAATGTTGCTGCTCCATTTAAAGAGAAATATAAAAATTTGTTCCAATCTAAATTTTCAGCATTACCTTCTTGTATAATTGAAAAAGCAAAATAAGCTAAAAAATATACAAATGTTATTTGAAGCACAGATATAAATAAATTAGCTCGTTTATGAAGTTCAGAAATAGTTAATATAGTAACTATACCAGCAATTATTTGCAGAAATATAAATTCAAAACTATTTGGAACAATAAAACCCAATAATAATATAGTTAACACATGAGCAAATAAACCTAGCCTAGCATCAAAAAAAGCTTTTAAAACTAATGGCAATATTACAATTGGTGCAACATAAATATACTTTGCATCATACTTCACAATTAATGTTAACAAAAGTACTATCAAAATTATATTGAAAAATATAAAGGTAACTTTATTGTTATTTTCAAAAATATCTAACCTATATTTTCTTAAAAAAAGAAATAGCATCAAAAACGATAAAGCAACTAAAATTGTATAACCAAAAACAATCCAATTATAATTTGATTTACTCCATACTTGAGATTCAAACTCACTTTTTATAGAATTTAATTTAGTTAATTTATCCCCTTCAACAATATCACCTTTAAATATAATTCTTTCTTTTTCTGAAACCAATCCTTCTGTATATGAAATTTTTTTCAGATTCTCTTCTAATACTTTTAGAGTGAAATTTTCATCAAAACTAACATTTGGTTTAAGTCCTTCGTAAATAATATTCAAAATGCTATTTTGCACTTCAATATGGGGAGATATACCAATTTTAGAATTAATAAATTCTAAAACTTGAGAAAATTTAAACAATTTATAAGGTTGAATGTCTTGTGTTTTGTTGCCATCTCTAAGCGTAATAATCTTATTTTCGGTAAATTGAATATCGGATTCTTCTAAGTAGCCATATTCATAAATAGCATTTACAATAGCTTTAGATTTTTTAATTAAATCACTTTTATCTTGTTTCGTTAGCTCTGAATTAGACAAAAGCATATCAATTTTACTTGCAATTTCATCTTTTACTTTTGATGCAATTTCATCATTATATTCAAAAAACTTTTTTGATGTTTCTTTAATTTGCTTTTTTTCATTTTCAATATCTTCTACAGATTTCTGAACTGCAAAGTCAAAAGGAGCATAGTAGTTCTCATATTGCCAAGGTTTCCCCTTTTGAAATTCATATTTAAATTGCCCTCCTTTTGGAAAAAGGTAAACAACTAAAACTATAGTGGCGATATATAAAAAAAGCTTATATATTAATGAGTGATTTACTAGTAATTTATTTATGAATTTTTTCACGGAGTTTGCATTTGCAATTCAAAAATAACAATTATTATCTTATATGCATTTGCAATCTGTTTTATTTTTTAATATTGCTTCAAATGTTAATGAGATACCTCCTTCAAAATCATCATTTAAAGTTTATGCTGTTCATTGTTTTGCTTAACAAAATTTCAATATTTTATAATTTCAAATTTACTATCTGTAATAAACTACATTTTAAAGGCTAAAAGATTGCTTAAATTTGCTTAAATTCGCATTAGATTTATATTAAGATTTATATGAAAGAAGTTGTAATTGTATCTGTTGCTAGAACACCTATTGGAAGTTTTTTAGGTAGTTTATCTAATATTTCTGCACCTAAACTTGGTGCTATCGCTATAAAAGGAGCTTTAAATAAAATAAATTTAGACCCAAATTTGATTGATGAAGTTTTCATGGGGAATGTTGTTTCTGCTGGTTTAGGACAAGCTCCTGCTCGCCAAGCTGCGATTTTCGCAGGAATCCCTAATACTGTTCCTTGTACAACCATAAATAAAGTTTGCGCATCTGGAATGAAAGCTATTATGTTTGCAGCTCAAGCAATTAAAACAGGTGATGCTGAAATTATTGTTGCAGGAGGAATGGAAAATATGAGCAGCATTCCACATTATTTTTCTGGAAGAATACCAACAAAACTAGGAAATATTAATGTAGTTGACGGGCTTTTAGTTGATGGCTTAACGGATGTATATGACCAAAAACATATGGGAACTTGTGGTGATTTATGTGCTACAGAATATAATTTCACAAGAGAAGATCAAGATAATTTTGCTATAGACTCTTATAAAAAATCTGCCAAATCTTGGGCAAATGGAAATTTTTCAAACGAAGTAGTTCCTGTTGAAATTCCTCAGAGAAAAGGTGATCCTATTATTTTTTCTGAAGATGAAGAGTATAAAAATGTAATAATTGATAAAATTCCAACGTTAAGACCTGTTTTTAATAAAGATGGTACTGTGACTGCTGCCAATGCTTCTACTCTAAATGATGGTGCAGCTGCTTTAGTTTTAATGAGCGCAGACAAAGCAAAAGAGCTAAATTTAAAACCGATTGCAAAAATAATTGGTTACGCAGATGCCGCTCATGAACCAAAATGGTTTACTACAGCTCCTGCTAAAGCTTTACCAAAAGCATTAGCAAAAGCTGGCATCACACAAGATCAAGTAGATTATTTTGAATTTAATGAAGCCTTTTCTGTAGTTGGTTTAGCAAATATTAAAATTTTAGGACTTGACCCTTCTAAAGTTAATATTAATGGTGGCGCCGTTTCCTTAGGGCATCCGTTAGGCATGTCTGGCGCAAGAATTGTAATAGCACTTACTTCTATTTTAGAACAAAAGAATGCAAAAATAGGGGCCGCTGCTATATGTAATGGTGGAGGTGGCGCAAGTGCAATAGTAATTGAAAGAATGTAATATATTTATGCACTACGGAATTTGTAATTTAAGTATTGTTCCTCTTAGAATTGAATCAAATGATACAAGCGAAATGGTTTCGCAATTATTATTTGGTGAACATTTTAAAATATTAGAAATCAACAAAAAATGGAGTAAAATCAGAAGTGCTTTTGATAATTATGAAGGATGGGTTGATAACAAACAAATTGAAGAAATTACTGAAGAAACTTATGAAAATATTGAAAAATCAAAGACAACACTAGCTTCTGAATTAATTGACTTTGCTACTGACAAAAATGAAAATTATACTACCGTAGTATTAGGATCTTCCTTACCTTTTTTCAACAATCAAAACTTATTTATTAATTCTACCAATTTTAAATATGAAGGTGCAATTATTTTAGAAAAATTACCTAAAGAATCTTTAATTAAAATTGCTTTTAAATACCTGAATTCTCCATATTTACATGGAGGAAAAACACCATTCGGTATTGATTGTTCTGGCTTTACACAAATGGTTTACAAACTTTGTGGTTATAAATTATTACGTGATGCAACTCAGCAAGCAACACAAGGTGAGGTTTTAAGCTTTATTGAAGAAAGTGAACCGGGAGATTTAGCCTTTTTTGATAATAATGAAGGTGTTATTACTCATGTTGGTATTATTATGAAAGATAATTACATCATTCATGCTTACGGAAAAATCAGAATTGATAGAATTGATCATAGTGGTATTTTTAATATTGATACGCATAGACATACTCATAAGCTACGAGTCATTAAAAAAATTATATAAAAAAAGCTCACAAATATGTGAGCTTTTTTTATATAAGAAAAATCGTTTATTATCCTTTTAATTCATCATAAACCGCTCTAATTGCATCTAATTTTTCGGTCATTTCTAAATTTTCATATAAGCCCATTAAAGTTTGAATAACACTAATGTTTTTCCCATCTAGTTCATAAGCTTTTTCGTAATATGGAATTGCTTTTCTGTATATTTCAAATTGTTGCTCCTGTAATTTATCATATTTATTAAAATCTGATAAACTTTTATTCATTTCCTCAATAATAGGCTTTGTTTCTTCAATGACTGCTGCACCAATATTATTATATGCATCTCCATAATCTGGTTTTAATTCAATTGCTTTTTCAAAGTATTTAATAGCTTCCTTATTATTTTTTTGATCCATATTCATGACTCCAACATTGTAATATAAAGTTGGATCGGTTGGATTAATAGTAATGGCTTCTTCTAATTTCTCTTTAAATTTAGTATTATCTCCTAATTTATAATAAATATTAGCTTCATCAATCAATAATGAATAGCTTTCAGGAAATTCAGTTCTACCTCTTGCTATCACTTCTAATGCTTTTTTATTATCATCTAAAGATGAATAATTTTGAGCTAAATTTTTAAAAATAAACTCTCTACGAGAATCTTTAGCTTCTTCTCTTGGATTTTCAACTATTCCTAATTTCACTTGTAAGTCCATTGCCTTTTTATCATTAAAAGAAATTTCTTCTCCATCCTCTTTATTAGTTGCAACATAAATTGTAGTAATTCCAGTATAATTTAACTCCAATAATTTTTCATATAATTCTTTTGAAGTCTCATAATCTTTACCAAAATAATATACCAAAGCTGCATTATCTAAAAAAGAGGTATCTCTTGGACTTAATGCATAAACTTGATTGAATTTTTTTGCTGCACTTAGATAGTCTATAGATTCTTTAGTTGCTAAAGCTGCATCATAATCTGCAGAAGCTTTCTCAGCAACATTAGTTATCAATTTATTTAATAATTCACTTAACTCATTTGTATACTTTTGGCTATTTGTTTCTTTTTCATAATCAATTAATTGATTAAAAGCTTCTCCTACTTTTAGGATATCTGCATTTCCAGAACCATTTTGGTATAACGCTTTTCCTTTTAAATAATAAAATTTAGCCTTTGTTTTTTGATCGGCATTTGCAATTAATCCTTCTGCCTGATTAATTGCAGCCATTGCAGCTACAAAGTCATTTGATTTCACTGCTTTTTCAGCAGTTTTAAGTTCATCTTTTTGTCCGAATACTGTCATACTTATTATAAATGCTGACAGAATTAATAGTTTTTTTCTCATTTTAATTGGTTTATTCTTGATTTGTATTCTCTTCGTTATTATTCTCTTCATTGTTATTTTCAATTTCCGTGCCATTTTCAATTTCATCAACAATTTCCTCTTCATCTTCATGTGCTACTTTTGCAACAGCTGCAATTGAATCGTTTTCTTTAATGTTGATTAATTTTACACCTTGTGTTGCGCGCCCCATAACACGTAAGTCAGCAACAGCCATTCTAATTGTAATTCCAGATTTATTAATAATCATTAAATCTTCTTCATCTGTCACATTTTTAATAGCTACTAAACTGCCTGTTTTTTCAGTAATATTTATAGTTTTAACACCTTTACCACCACGATTAGTAATTCTATAATCCTCTAAACTTGATCTTTTACCATACCCTTTTTCAGAAACTACTAATACATCACTTTCTATATCATCAACGGCAATCATCCCAATAACTTCATCATTTTTATGACTTAAAGTTATTCCTCTAACTCCAGAAGCTCCTCTACCCATTGGACGTGTTTTGCTTTCTTCAAAACGAATAGATTTACCTGATTTCAAACCAATCATAATTTGACTGTCTCCTGTTGTTAATTTAGCTTCTAAAAGTTCATCACCCTCTTTGATAGTAATTGCATTTATACCATTAGTTCTTGGTCTAGAATATTGCTCTAAAGAAGTCTTTTTAACTTGACCTTTTTTAGTAGCCATGATAATATAATGACTGTTTACATATTCTTCATTTTTCAAATCTTCTGTTACTAAAAACGCTTTAACAACATCATCTTGCTCAATATTAACTAAATTTTGCATAGCCCTACCTTTTGAAGTTTTCCCTCCTTCAGGTATTTCATAAACTCTCATCCAAAATACTTTTCCTTTTTGAGTAAAGAATAACATATACTGATGGTTAGTACCTATGAATAAATGTTCTAAGAAATCTTCATTTCTAGTTGCTACACCTTTTTGACCTCTACCTCCTCTATTTTGAACTTTATATTCATCTAAATTAGTACGTTTTACATAACCCGCATGAGAAATTGTAACTACTACCTGTGAATTAGGAATCATATCTTCAATAGATAAATCTCCCCCTGCATATTCAATTACAGATCTTCTATCATCTCCATATTTATCACGAACAGTAATTAATTCTCCCTTAATTATTTCATAACGTCTACCTTCATTTGCTAAAATATCTTTTAAATCGATAATTAACGCCATAATTTCTTCATATTCAGCTCTTAACTTATCTTGCTCTAAGCCAGTTAATTGACGTAAACGCATTTCAACTATGGCTTTCGCTTGAATTTCAGATAATTCGAAACGAATAATTAAATTTTCTCTTGCTTCATCAGCGTTAGAAGAAGCTCTAATTATTTTAATTACTTCATCAATATTATCACTCGCTATAATTAATCCCTCTAAAATATGAGCTCTAGCCTCTGCCTTTTTAAGTTCAAATTCTGTTCTTCTTACAACAACTTCATGTCTGTGTTCAACAAAATAATGAATTAATTCTTTTAAATTTAATTGTTGTGGGCGTCCATTAACCAGTGCTATATTATTTACACTAAATGATGTTTGTAAGCTTGTATATTTAAATAATTTATTTAAAACAATGTTAGGAATTGCATCACGTTTTAAAACATAAACAATACGCATACCATCTCTATCCGATTCATCACGAATATTAGCAATACCTTCTAATTTTTTTTCATTTACTAAGTCAGCAGTTTTTTTAATCATCTCTGCCTTATTCACTTGATAAGGAATTTCAGTAACAATAATGCATTCTCTACCTTGAACTTCTTCAATTATAGCCTTTGCACGCATTACAATTCTTCCTCTACCTGTTTCAAAAGCTTCTTTCACACCTTCATAACCATAAATAATACCTCCTGTTGGAAAATCAGGAGCTTTAATATGCTGCATTAATTCAGAAATTTCTATATCTCTGTTTTCAATATATGCTAATGTTCCATTAATAACTTCTGTTAAGTTATGGGGCGCCATATTAGTCGCCATCCCTACTGCAATACCTGAAGCTCCATTTACTAATAAAGTAGGAATTCTTGTAGGTAAAACAGTTGGTTCATTTAATGTGTCATCGAAGTTAAGCCTATGATCTACAGTGTCCTTTTCAATATCCGCAAGCATTTCTTCCGAAATTTTTTGCATACGCACCTCAGTATAACGCATTGCTGCAGGGCTATCCCCATCAACAGAACCAAAGTTACCCTGACCGTCAACCATCATATAGCGCACACTCCAATCTTGAGCCATACGTACCATGGCATCATAAACAGATGTATCTCCATGCGGATGATATTTACCTAATACTTCCCCAACGATTCTTGCTGATTTTTTATAAGACCCTGTTGCCTTTATACCTAACTCATGCATCCCAAATAAAACCCTTCTATGCACTGGTTTTAAACCATCACGCACATCAGGCAACGCTCTTGAAACAATTACTGACATTGAATAATCAATGTAAGCAGATTTCATCTCATCTTCAATGTTAATAGGTATCAATTTTTCTCCGTCTGCCATATGTTTTTTAATTTATTTTAGTTTCAATTTTTAACAAAGCAATATACAATTTTTCATTTTTTTACAAGTTATTTAAACTGTTGTTTTTTTATTTTTTATCAACACCGAAACATTAAAAATAAACCATATAACATACTGATTATCAGTAATTTTAAATCGTTAAAAATGGTTAAAAATTTAAATTTAACAAAAGAGGTCTTATTTTTGTGTAAAAAAAAGAAAAAAAACCGTTAATTTTACAATATAAACACAAAATTATGGACGATAATTTCTCACCAAAAGTTAAAGATGTAATTGCATACAGTAAAGAAGAAGCCTTACGTTTGGGTCATGATTTTATAGGCACTGAACATTTAATATTAGGATTATTAAGAAAAGGAACTGGAAAAGCAATAGAAATTTTAAATTCATTAGATATAAACCTTGATCATTTAAGAAAAAAAATCGAGGTTTTAAGTCCTGCAAATCCTTCTGCTGATTTTGCTAATGAAAAGAAAAGTTTACACTTAACAAGACAAGCTGAAAAAGCACTGAAAACTACTTTTTTAGAAGCAAAGCTATATCAAAGTAAATCTGTAAATACAGCACACTTATTGTTATGTATTTTACGTAATGAAAATGATCCTACTACAAAATTATTTCACAATTTTGGAGCAAATTATGACGATGTAAAAACGGTATTTAAGCAAACATATTTAGACGAAGAAATTGATTTGCCAAGAGCCGAAAATTCATCTGATGATGATTTTGATTCACCAAAATCAAATCCTTTTGAACAAAGTAAAGGGTCTGCACCTGCTGAAAAGAAGTCTAGAACTCCTGTTTTGGATAACTTTGGGCGTGATTTAACGCGTTTAGCTGAAGAAGGTAAATTAGATCCTGTTGTTGGACGCCAAAAAGAAATAGAGCGTGTTTCTCAAATTTTAAGTCGACGAAAAAAGAACAACCCAATGCTAATTGGTGAGCCTGGAGTTGGTAAATCTGCTATTGCCGAAGGTTTAGCATTACGTATTGTTCAACGTAAAGTGTCTCGAATTTTATTTAACAAACGTGTAGTTTCACTTGATTTAGCAAGTTTAGTTGCTGGTACAAAATATCGTGGTCAATTTGAAGAACGCATGAAAGCTTTAATGAATGAATTAGAAAAAAATGATGATATCATTTTGTTCATTGATGAAATTCATACCATTGTTGGTGCGGGTGGTGCAACTGGTTCTTTAGATGCTTCAAATATGTTAAAACCTGCCTTAGCAAGAGGCGAAATTCAATGTATTGGAGCTACAACTTTAGATGAGTTTAGAACAAATATTGAAAAAGATGGAGCCTTAGAACGTAGATTCCAAAAAGTAATTGTTGAGCCTACTTCAGTTGATGAAACAATTCAAATTTTACAAAATATAAAAGACAAATATGAAGATCACCATAATGTTACTTATACAGATGAAGCAATTGTAGCTTGTGTAAAATTAACAAATAGATATATGACTGATCGTTTTTTACCAGACAAAGCTATTGACGCTTTAGATGAATCTGGTTCTCGAATTCATATAACCAATATTGTAGTACCAAAAGAAGTTTTAAGTTTAGAAGCTCAATTAGAAAAAATTAAAGAAGATAAAACAGCTGCAGTAAGTGGTCAAAAGTATGAAGAAGCTGCCCGTTTACGTGATGATGAAAAACGTGTTGAAGGGTTATTATTAACTGAACAATTAAGATGGGAAGAAGCTTCAAAATTAAATCGTGAAATTGTAACTGAAGATAATGTTGCTGAAGTAGTTTCTATGATGACAGGAATTCCAGTAAATAGAGTTGCAGAAGCCGAAAGCCAAAGATTACATGATTTACCAAATCTTATCAAAGGAAAAGTTATTGGTCAAGATGAGGCTGTTTCTAAAGTAGTTAAAGCCATTCAGCGTAACAGAGTTGGTCTAAAAGATCCTAACAAACCAATTGGCTCTTTTATATTTTTAGGCCAAACTGGAGTTGGAAAAACACAACTTGCTAAGGTTTTAGCAACTGAGTTATTTGACAATGAAGATGCACTCGTTAGAATTGACATGAGTGAATATATGGAGAAATTTGCAATTTCTCGTTTAATTGGAGCTCCTCCTGGTTATGTTGGTTATGAAGAAGGCGGGCAACTAACCGAAAAAATTAGACGCAAACCTTATGCTGTTGTATTATTAGATGAAATTGAGAAAGCGCATCCTGATGTGTTTAATATGTTACTTCAAATATTAGATGATGGATATATTACAGATAGTCTTGGAAGAAAAATTGATTTTAGAAATACTATTATTATCATGACATCTAACATTGGTTCTCGTCAGTTAAAAGATTTTGGTGCTGGAGTTGGTTTTGGAACTGCTTCAAAAACAGAACAAGCTGATGCGAATGCAAAAAGTATGATTGAAAATGCTTTAAAAAAATCATTTGCTCCAGAATTTTTAAATAGAATTGATGATGTTGTTGTATTTAATGCTTTAGAACGAGAAGATATTCATTCAATTATTGATATTGAATTAAGAAAACTTATTTTACGCATTGAAGATTTAGGTTATCATCTTAGTTTATCTGATAAAGCTAAAGATTATATTGCAGACAAAGGTTTTGATAGACAATATGGAGCGAGACCATTAAAACGTGCTATTCAAAAGTATATTGAAGATACTTTAGCTGAAGAAATTGTTAATTCAAAATTAAATGAAGGAGATACTATTTTTATGGATTTAGATGAAAAAACGAATGAATTAACTATAAAAATAAAAAAAGGGAAAAAAAAGGCTGAGTAATTCTCAACCTTTTTGAGATTAATTTCTTAAAAACAATCCTTTTAAAAAACCAAATCCGTAGCCTGTAAATTGAATAAGTGTTGTAAAAATACTTAATACAGCTACGGATATATTTTTGTTTTTTATTAATGAATCCAAAAATATCAATGTAAAATACACCACAAAAAATAATGCTAAAAATTTAATTCCAACAATTAAACTAATTAGAGCTATTGCAAAAAATAGCACAAAAATTGTTGGAAACCAATACGTAATTTTAGCCGTTCCTGCATACTTTTTATTTAAAAACGGACGCCCTTTTCCAAAGGCAAATGTTTGTTTAAAAAATTGTTGAAAAGTAGATCTTCTTTTATGATACACAAAAGCATTTTCAATAAACTGTGTTTCAAAAGTGTTTTCCCATAAGCGAAAAGTCAAATCAATATCCTCTCCTATTTTCATTTTACTAAAACCCTTTGTTTTTTCAAATGCTTTTTTTGAAATTCCTAAATTAAAACTTCTTGGTTGAAATTTATCAACTGCTTTTTTACTGCCTCTTATTCCTCCTGTAGTTAAAAAGGAAGTCATACTGTAATTTATAGCTTTTTGAATGATTGTGAAAGATTCATGTGCAGCATCTGCCCCACCAAAAGCATCTGTAAATTTTTTAATCAAAGCTTTGTCAACTTCAACCAAATAATTTGAAGGAATAATACAATCTGAATCAAAAATGATAAAGTAATTTCCAGAAGCTCGTTGCATTCCATAATTTCGACTTGCTCCTGCTCCACTATTTTCTTTAAAAAAATAGTTAATATCTAACTTATTAGAATAATTTTCAACAATTGCTTTTGAACTGTTTTCTGAGCCATCTTCAACTACAACAACTTCAAAGCTTTTTGAATAAGTTTGTTTTGTTAAACTAGCTAACAATTCTTCAATTTCTTGAGGACGGTTATAAACAGGAATGATAATAGAAAATTGTAACTCCATACATTAATTTACGAATTCAAATTTAATGTATTTTAAATAAATACAAATACTGAATAATCAATAAAAAAACCTACTTTGAAAAGAAACAAAGTAGGTTGAACACTATTTTAACTAAAATTATTTATACCTCTTCGGTTACTTCAACTTCAACATTTATTTGAGCCTCAGTTACTTTATACAATTCTAAATTTTCAATTTCAAAATTAGCTATATAATCGTATTTTTCTTTATTTTCTGATTTTACTAAATTCACATATAATTTTGCCGATTTACTAAATTTAGTATCTCTTTGACTGTTTACCACCAATAAATATCCCATAATAATATTTCCAGCCATTTCAACCAAACGTCTTGAATGAAAATCTAATAAAGGTATATTGCTCTCATCAATTACTTTTTTAGAAATGGTTTCAAAATCTGCGGTCATTTCTTGAAGTAATTTTTTTAATATTCCATTTTCTTCAGAAACTTCACTTTCATAAACTTTCATTTGTTCTAAGAAAACTCCAGTGGTAACACCTTTTATTGCTGCAATGGTTTGTAATTGGGTTGTACCTTCATAAATTGAAGTAATACGAGCATCTCTATAAATACGTTCTATTGGAAAATCTGACATAAAACCTGTTCCACCGTGAATTTGTAAAGAATCATAGGCTATTTTATTACACGCTTCACTCGCTGTCATTTTAATTAACGGTGTAAAAACATTCGCTAATTTCATATAATGTTTCATTTCATTTCGCTCTTCACTTTCCAACTTTCGTTCATTCATTACATCTTCATATGCTTTTGAAATATCAACAAAACTAGTAGTTTCATATAAGAGTGAGCGCAAAGCATCAATCTTAATTTTCATATTTGTTAGCATTTCATAAACCGCTGGAAAATTTAAAATATATTTTCCAAACTGTGCTCTTTCTTCAGCATATTTTAATGCTTCTCTATAAGCCGCATCTGCAATTCCAACTGACTGAGCTCCAACACCTAATCGTGCAGAATTCATCAGTGCCATTACATATTTAATCAATCCAAAACGCTCTTTTCCAACCAATTCGGCTGGTGCATTTTTAAATACCAATTCACACGTTGGTGAACCTTTTATTCCTAATTTTTTCTCTAAATGTCTAACCTCAACCGCATGAGCACTTCTATCATAAATAAACATAGATAAACCTCTGGCATCTGTTGTGTTTTCTTCAGATCTTGCTAAAACTAACGAAATATCAGCATCACCATTGGTAATAAAACGTTTTACACCGTTTAACTTCCAAGTTTGATCATTTTCATCAAAAGTGGCTTTTAATTTTACAGCTTGTAAATCAGACCCAGCATCTGGCTCCGTTAAAACCATTGCAGCAGTTACTCCATCACGATTAAAACGTGGTAAATATTTTTCGCGTTGTTCTTCTGAACCAAATTCATAAATGGTTTCTGCACAATCTTGCAATCCCCAAATATTAGCAAAACCAGCATCAGCTCTTGCTACCATTTCAGCAGCCATGACATATGGAAGTAAAGGAAAATTTAAACCTCCATACTTTCTTGGTAATCCCATACCTATTAAACCTGCATCATACAATGCTTTATAATCTGCAGTAGTACCTTTTGCATAAACTACTTCATTATTTTCTATATGAGGTCCTTCAATATCAACACCTTCTGCATTTACTGAAATTGTCTCGGCACAAATTTCACCAACAATTTCTAATATTTTTCCGTAGGTATCTATAGCGTCTTCATGATTTAAAGGTGCATAATCATAGTGTTCAGATTCCTCAAAATTGCGTTCTTTTAATTTTACAATTTTTTTAACGATTGGATGTTCCAAATGAAATTTAAAATCTGGAGTATCTTTGAAAAAATTATCCATTTATATTTTTTTTATATTTTGAATTTTGAATTAAAATGTCAAACCAAAATTCACTTGTTTTTATTACTATTTTATTTTGCGTTCTTCTTGTAAAATTCAATCATTTTAGGAACAACAACACCTACATCACCATTAATTACATAATCTGCAATTTTATTGATTGGCGCATCTGGATCATTGTTTATAGAAATAATCATGGAAGCATCTTGCATACCAGCTGTGTGCTGAATTGCTCCTGAAATTCCTGCAGCAATATATAATTTTGGGCGAACGGTAGTTCCAGTTTGGCCAATTTGACGATCATGATCTATATACCCAGCATCAACAGCGGCTCTTGACCCTCCTACTTCACCTCCTAATAATTTTGCTAGTTCAATCAAATGATCAAAATTTTCTTTTGAGCCAACACCATAACCTCCTGAAACAATAATTGGAGCATCTTTTAAATTTACTCCAGATTTTTGAATATGACGTTCAATAATATTAACCACAAAATCTTCTTCTTTTAAAATTGAATTAACATCAATCTCAATAACTTCAGTACTATAATGTTCATCAAAAATTTCTTTTTTCATGACACCTTCACGCACTGTTGCCATTTGTGGATGCATATCCCAATTGATAATGTTAGCCATAATACTTCCTCCAAAAGCAGGACGAATAGCATATAGTAAATCTTTATATTCTTTCTTTTCTTTCTTCACAAAATGATCACCAATATCTAATATAGTACAATCAGCTGTTAACCCACAATTTAATTGTGATGCTAATCTTGGTGCTAAATCTCTTCCAACTGAAGTTGCCCCAAACAATACAATTTGAGGATCTTCATCTTTTAATATTTTTGAAGCCAAGGCTGCGTGAGGCAATGTTCTATAAGGTTCTAACCTCATACTATTTCCTATAAATAATCTATCTACACCAAAAGGCGCAATTTGACTTTCAATTCCGTTTAAACTTGAACCAAAAACCATCGCATCTAACGGACATCCTAACTTTTCAGCTAAGCGTTTTCCTGCTGATAATAATTCCTGACTTATATCTGCGACTATTTGATTTTCAACTTCGCAATATACCATTACACTTTTCATACTTAATACTTTTAAATTTTATATAAATTACCCAATGGTATGATGTTCAATTAATTCTTTAATCATTCCTTCAATATCGATATCTGAGCTAGTTAAAATTTTAGCTTCACTTGCTGTTAACACAATACTTTCTACACTTTTCACTTTAGTTGGTGAACCAGCTAAACCAATTTTAGTTACATCTGCATCAATATCTTCAACACTCCATTCTGGAATAGTTAAGTACGAACGCTTTTCATGTAATGAAAGCAACATTTCATCTGCTGATCTTAATTCTGTTTTAGACCTGGCATATTTGTATTTCATCACATTTTTAGCGTGTCTAGATCTACATTTAGGTGAAGATCCATGAACAGTCATTAAGCAAGGATATGGAGCAGAAACAGTTTCAACACCTTTTTCTAAACGTCTTCTTGCAATAATTTCATCATCCTTTATTTCTAAAATTTCTTCCACATAAGTTACCTGTGGAATTTGTAGCTTATCAGCACATTGTGGTCCAACCTGAGCTGTATCACCATCAATAGCTTGTCTTCCTCCCAAAATTAAATCGTAAGGCGCTAATTTTTTAATACCTTGAACTAAAGTATAACTTGTGGCTAATGTATCTGCTCCACCAAAACGCCTATCAGAAATCATAATACCATTATCAACACCACGATAATAGCCTTCTCTAATTATATCGGCTGCTTTTGGTGGTCCCATGGTTAAAATGGTTACTGTTGTTCCAGGAATTCTATCTTTTATATTTAATGCCAATTCCAGCGCATGTAAATCATCTGGATTGAATACGGTTGAAAGTTTACCTCTATTTACTGTACCATCTGGCTTCATTGCGTCAGGACCAACGTGTCTGGTGTCTGGCACTTGCTTTGCTAGTACTATAATTTTAAGTGGTCTCATAAAAAAATTATTGTTTATGTTTAATTCTACCAAAAATAGATTTTTAAATTCATGTAAAACATGACATTACTCATACAATAGAATAAATTAACTTAATTATAGTGAAAAAAAATATTTAGATTAGGCACAAAAAAAGCGATGATTTTTCAATCATCGCTTTCAATATTTATATAAATACTATTATTTTTTAGTTTTCTTAGGCTCTTCAACAACTTTAGTATCTTCAGGCTGAAAATCTTTCATAAAATTATCCATAATAGCATTGCTTACTCCCATATTTGAGAAACCACCATCGTGAAATAAATTTTGTAACGTCACTTTCTTAGTTAAATCAGAGAACAAACTAATTGTATAATCTGCACATTCTAATGCTGTTGCATTTCCAAGTGGAGACATTTGTTCAGCATACGCAATAAATCCGTCGAAACCTTTTACACCACTACCAGCAGTTGTTGGTGTTGGTGATTGTGAAATAGTATTTACACGTACTTTTTTATCACGTCCAAAGAAATAACCAAAACTACGAGCTACAGATTCTAAATAAGCTTTATTATCTGCCATATCATTATAATCAGGAAACACACGTTGTGCTGCCATATATGATAAAGCAACAATACTTCCCCATTCATTCATAGCATCTCTTTGGTATAAAACGCTCATTAATCTATGAAAAGACAAAGCTGAAACATCAAAACCAGTTTTAGTAAAATTATAATCTTGGTGTGTATAATGATTTCCTCTACGTACATTTACAGACATTCCTATTGAATGCAAAACGAAATCAATTTTACCACCTAAAATTTTCACTGCACCATCTACTAAATCTTCCAAATCCATAATAGATGTAGCATCTGCAGCAATTACTTCTGAACCTGTTTTCTCAGCCAATTCTGCAATAGTTCCAAGTCTTAATGCAACTGGCGCATTTGATAAAACAAATATTGCACCTTCTTCGTGTGCTCTTTCTGCAACCTTCCAAGCAATTGATTTAGAGTCTAAAGCTCCTAAAATAATTCCTCTTTTCCCTTTTAGTAAATTATACATAATTGTATTTTTATTTGATTTATTTTTAAATAGTTTGCAAATATAGTAAATTCTTAACTTAACAACTCTTTTGCATGCTCAATAGCAGTTGTTGTAATATTTTTACCACCTAACATTTCTGCTATTTCGTTGATACGCTCATCCTCCGTTAGCTCAATTAATTTAGTTACTATATTATTAGCAATATCTTGTTTATAAACTTTATAATGTTGTTTTCCTTTTGCAGCAATTTGTGGTAAATGTGTAATTGAAATTACTTGCATATTCTCACTCATTTGCTGCATAATTTCAGCCATTTTTTGAGAAATATCACCTGAAACTCCAGTATCAATTTCATCAAAAATAATAGTTGGCAATTTTAAATATTCTGAAAGAATTGCTTTTACCGACAACATAATTCGAGACATTTCACCACCAGAAGCTATTTTCTTAAGTTCACCAAAATTAGCTCCTTTATTTGCCGAAATTAATAACTGTAACTCATCTTTACCATTCACAAAATACTGGTTAGAATGCGTTACCTTAAATTGAAAGCGTGTATTTTCCATTCCTAAATTAGACAAGCTCTTTTCTAATTTCTTAACTAAAACTGGGATTGCTTTTTCTCTTTGCTGAAATATAGATTTTGCTAACTCATCTATTTTATCAGCTACATTTTTAACTTCATTTTCTTTTTTAGTGATGATTCCTGAAGAATTTACTACTGCATCAACTTTTACTGAAAGCTCTTCCTGAAGAACTAACAATTCAGCAATTGATTTTACTCCATGTTTCTTTTGTAAATTGTAAATTAATTGCAACCTGTCATTTAATTTTACCAATTCAGAAGGATCAAAATCAATCGTTTCATTTAAATTTTCAACTTCTCCAGCAATATCATCAAATTCAACTTTTAAACTAAAAGCTCTATCAAATAATTCTTTGTATTCTTTTGAAAACCCTGAAATTTTATTTAAATTATTAGTAAAAGAAATCAATAAAGTTTGCAGGCCTATTTCGTCATTTAATCCAATTGATTGGGCTTCAGATAAATTTAATTTAATCTCTTCAATATTGTTTAATTTATCTAATGACTCTTCTATCTCCTCTTGCTCATCAACTTTTAATACTGCTTTATTCAACTCGTCGAACAAATGCAAATTATATTCATACTGCTCTTTTGCTTTTTCTTGAGTAGCTTTTAGCTGATTTAATTCTTTTTTAAGCTGATTAAACAATACTAAACCTCTTTTATAGGATTCTATTTTTGCAAAATTATTGGTTATTGCATCAATAATTTCAAATTGAAAAGTACTGTTAGATAATTGTATAGTTTGATGTTGTGAATGAACATCAATTAATTTTTCACTTAATGCTTGTAAAACTTGTAATGTTGTAGGCGTATCATTAATAAATGCTCTCGATTTTCCACTTGGAAGAATTTCTCTTCTTATAATAGTTTCACTTTCAAAATCTAATCCATTCTCTTTAAAAAATGATTCTAATAAATAATTTGAAATAGAAAACTGAGCCTCAATAATACATTTATTCTCTGTGTCTTTCAAAGTTGATGAATCAGCCCTATTTCCTAAAACCAAGCCAAGCGCTCCTAATAGAATAGATTTACCTGCTCCTGTTTCTCCAGTAATAATGGACAATTTATCTTTAAAATTAACAGATAAACTATCAATTAAAGCATAATTTTTTATAGAAAGGTTTGTAAGCATTCTTGTAATTTAATTTTAAAAAAAATTACTCTATTTCGCTCCACTTTGCAGCGTTAATGGGAGAAATTTTTAGTAAGTCTTCTTTTAATTTAAAAGTATCAAATCTAGGACCATCTGAAAATACACTTACTATTTCACTCGCTTTTGAGTCCATAAAAACACGTAATAAAAAAGCATTTGGCCGTGCATCAAAAATTAATTTTAAACCATCTATTGATTCTGCAATTTTATTCTTTGCTTTAATTTGATCTTCAGCCATAACATCTAATCCCTTTAAGTGATATTCATATAAAGAAGTACGAAACGAGCTATAAGTAGGTGATAATAAATTATCAATTAACGTAAAACGTGTTCCAGTTCCATCATTTTGATTCCACCCAGCATAACCGCTTTGTTGTGCTTGAACCAATATATCTTGCGCTTTTGTAAAAAAAGGTGTTCCTCCATTCAAAGAAAATGTATCTGCATCAAAACCTAAAATTGTATATACATAATATGAAACAATAGACACTATATTAGATTCAAATGAATTTTCATTAAATTGTAATGGTTCAAACTCCACATATTTAAACGCGAAATCATCATCTTTAAAATTAAAAACTGGTGTTAAATAAGATGAATTATAAATAGGACGAGATGATTGTATTTGAATATGACCTTTAAAATCGTTTACACTTTGTTCTAAAATGGTTATTGTTAAATTACAATCTATTCGCTCTTGAGCTTTATAATTAGAATTTGTCCAACGAGTTTGATTCACAAATTCATTTAATGAATTTTCTAACGTTGTAAATATTTGCTTATTAGAGCCCGGTATTTTATCTGAATTTACTGATATAGTGCAATTTAACTCCTGAGCTTTTAATTGCATAACCGTAAAAAGAATAACTAATATTTGAAGTGTTTTATGCATAAATTCTATTTAAAATTTCACTAAATATATCTTCGGCAACTTCTGCTTTAGATTTTAGACTAAATTCTGAAATTTTTTCGAATTTATCAATAATAGTTACTTTATTTGTTTCTTTTTTAAATCCAGCGCCTTTATCTTGTAATGAATTTAGTACAATTAAATCTAAATTCTTCTTCTTTAGTTTAGCAGTAGCATTTTCAATTTCATTATTAGTTTCAAGGGCAAAACCTACTAAAAATTGGTCTTTTTTAATTTCACCTAATGAAGCTAATATATCATGTGTTTTCACCAATTCAATAGTCATTGTATTGGCTGATTTTTTTATTTTGTTTTCAGAAACTACTTTAGGTTTGTAATCTGCAACAGCCGCAGAAAGAATTGCAATACTTGTTAATGGATATATTTTATGAACTTCTGTATACATTTCTTCAGCACTAGTTACATCAATTCTCTTAATTAACGAATGTGAAACTTTTTCATTAGAAGGTCCTGAAATTAAATAAACTTGTGCTCCTAAATTAGCTGCAGTTTTTGCTAATTCGAATCCCATTTTACCAGAAGAATGATTTCCAATAAAACGAACTGGATCAATTGCTTCGTATGTTGGACCTGCAGTTATTAAAACACTTTTATTATACAATGGCAAACCTTTTACAATATCATTTTCAATAAATGACACAATATTTTCAGGCTCTTCCATTCTACCTTCTCCTTCTAACCCACTTGCCAAAAACCCACTTGATGGAGCTATAAATACATTCCCAAAGTTTTTCAACTTCTCTATATTCGCTTTTGTAGTTGGATGTTTATACATATCTAAATCCATTGTAGGTGCAAAATACACGTTACATTTTGCAGATAGGTATACAGCTAGCAACAAATTATCACAAACTCCATTTGCCATTTTAGACAATGTATTTGCAGTTGCAGGAGCAACAATCATAAAATCGGCCCAAAGACCTAATTCAACATGGCTATTCCACTCTTCATTTTCTTCATCACTTTTATCAAAAAAAGTTGAATAGACAGGATTTTGGGAAAGTGTTGATAATGTAAGAGGAGTTACAAAATCTTTAGAAGCAGGTGTCATAACAACTTTAACGTGTGCACCTGCTTTAATAAAAAGTCGAACTAAATGCGCTGTTTTATAAGCAGCAATACCGGCGGTTACACCTAAAAGTATATTTTTACCGCTTAAAACTGACATTTACTCTTGTATTGTTTCTGGATTTCTATGGTAAATTTTACCTTCAACCCACTCTTGAACTGCAATTGAAGTTGCTTTAGGTAATTTTTCGTAAAATTTAGAAACTTCAATTTGCTCTTTATTTTCAAAAACCTCATCTAAGCTATCTGTGTAAGTTGCAAATTCTTCTAATTTTTCAACTAGTTCATTTTTTAAATCAACACTAATTTGCTCTGCTCTTTTAGCCATAATTGTTATAGCTTCATAAATATTTTCAGTTGGAGCTTCAATTTCATTTTTGTCGTAAGTTACAGTTGTAGTTGCAGCTTTTGAGTTTTTATAATCCATTAGTTTCTGTTTTTAATGTTGTTAAAGAATTTAATTCTTCGGTTGCGTTTGTTAGTAATTTTTCAGTTTCCTCTAAATACTTTGAGCTTGGAAAGCTTCGTTTTAATCTTTCATGCATTTTAACAGCTTCATTAAGCCTTTCTTCTTTTTTTGTGAAATAACTTTTTATAGCTAATTCATAAGCTGATTTAAATTTGAAATATAAAGCTTCTTCTTTAAAGGATGTACCTAAATAATCTGACAGTAAATTATCAAATGCAACAATTGCAGCAATATAATCCATTGTATGATAATATTGTCTGGCAATCTCAAATGATTTTTTTTCTAATTTACCTGTTAGCTCCTTTACATATTTATTTGCATCTGCTATATTAGGCGAATTTGGGTATTTAAAAATAAAATTTTGCAAAGCTGAAATAGCTTCATAAGTATCTTTTTGATCTAAGCTAAATAAAGGTGAAGCGGAATAATAACTATGAGCTGATAAATATGCTGCTTCCTCTATTTTTGAACTTTTTGGGTAGTTTTTTACAAACTTATCAAAATAATATGCCGCTAAAGTGTATTGTTTTGTATTATAGTGCGCTTGCGCAACCATATATTGAATACGCTCCATTTGAGGTTTCCCTCTGTAACTTGGTGTAATTTTCTCAAATAATTGTATGGCTTTGTTGTATTTCTGAGATTCATACAGTTTTGTTGCCATTTCATATTGCTTTTCAGCAGTACCTTTATTTAATACTTTTTGATATTCACTACAAGATGAAACACCAACAGCTATCAATAAAATGAAAATATAAATTTTAATTTTTTGCATTTGGCAAAATTAGTTATTTAAAATGGATTATTAAAATGATTTTTTACTTGATTAAACCACAAAAATAACTCTGTTTTTGAATAAATATTGCTTAAAAATCTTAATTGTTTGTTAATAATTAAGCTGTTGGAGCAACAGAACTTACAATTGTAAGTTGCTTAATATCATTATCAAACAAGTATAAACCACCTTTATCATCACCAATTAAATTTATTTTATCTAAAATAGTTCTGGCTTGTGCTTCTTCTTCTATTTGCTCAGCTACATACCATTGTAAAAAATTATTGGTAGAATAGTCCTTTTCTTCTAATGCAATATGCACCAACTCGTTGATACTTTGTGATACAAATACTTCGTGTTTAAATAATGTTTCAAACATCTCTTTAATAGAACCAAATTCTAATGAAGGAGCATTTAACTCCGTAACTTTTGCATGTCCACCACGCTCATTTACATACTTAAAAAGTTTAAGCATGTGCATTCTTTCTTCATCTGACTGCGCATACATAAATTGTGAAGTACCCTCTAAACCTTTTTGTTCAGCCCAAGAAGCCATTGCCAAATATATTTGAGAAGATTCAGCTTCTATTCTTATTTGCTTATTTAAAACGGATTGCATTTTTTCTGATAACATAGTATTTTATATTTAATGTTGTTAATTTACAATTAAAAAACTATCAGAAAAAACTCTAATAGTTGGCTGCAAAGGTATTTATTTTTTCTTGTAAATCATAAGAAGCATTCACTAAAGGTAAACGAACATTTTCTGTACAAATATTTAACGTTTTTAATAATGCTTTTATCCCAGCCGGATTCCCTTCTTCAAAAATATAATCTATACTTTCCATTACTTTATAATGTATAGCATTCGCTACACTTACATTGCCTTTTAATCCTAGTTGAATCATTTCTGAAAAATCTTTAGGAAGTCCTTGACCTATTACAGAAATTACACCAACTCCACCGGCTAATACCATAGGTAAAGCAATCATATCATCCCCTGAAATTACCATAAAATCAGCTGGTTTGTTTTGTATCAAACGCTGAACTTGAATAATATCTCCTGCAGCTTCCTTTATAGCAACTATGTTTTTAAAATCATTCGCAATTCTAATTACAGTTTTTGGCAAAACATTAACCCCTGTTCTACTTGGTACATTATATAAAATGATTGGTTTTGGACTTGCTTCAGAAATTGCTTTAAAATGCTGATAAATTCCTTCTTGTGTAGGTTTGTTATAATAAGGTGAAACTGAAAGGATGGCACAATAATCAGACAAATCAGTCGATTTTAATTCTTCAACTATTGCCATCGTATTATTTCCTCCAATACCAATTACTAATGGCAATCTTCCATTATTTTCTTTAATAATAGTTGCTTTAATTAACTCTTTTTCTTCTGAAGTTAAAGTTGCTGGCTCACCTGTGGTTCCTAAAATAACCAAATAATTTATTCCATTGTCTATTTGATAGTTAACCAAACGTTTTAGACCTTCAAAATCTACTGATTTATCTTCATTAAAAGGCGTTACTAACGCGACTCCTGTTCCTATCAATTCTTGCATCATATTTTTTTTAATATTTTTAAAAACTTTAGTAATTCTTTATTAAACAGATTTAAATCTGTTGGTTTGCAGTCAATTAATAAATCATAAAAACGATTATCTAAATGTTTAAACCCCGCTCTAAAACCTATTTTACATTGCAATAATAGTAAGTTGCTGTATAAATTATCAACTTTACTGTAATTAATTAACAAATCATATTTTTTTGTTAAAATGGTTTTTAATTTTTCGGAATTAATTTTACCATACCAACCAAAATCTTTGGGTGTTATACTATCTTCTAAATTGCCTTCTTTATCAATTTTCTGTTGAAAAACAACCATTTTTAGATCACTTTCAGCAATATTTAACAGAGACAAAACATCTTTTTTTATCTTATCTTTTTCTGAAATAGCATCTAAAAATACAATTACATGCTTTATTTCTTTTGAAGAAATAGCTGTTGACTTTTCAAGCAAATCTTCTAACCTTCTGTTAAAAAAAATTTGATTGCTTTTTCGTTTAAATCCTGTAAAAATCATCTATATTTACGCTTATTTCACAAAAATAATTAAAAATAGTAGTATTTCAACAATGAAAAAATTTATAATTTTATTTTTTACAATAGCATTACTTTTTAGTTGTAAAAACAAACCACAGCATTTAGTTAGAATTGAAGGAAAACAACTTCTTATAAATGAAGAAATTAACTCTAAAAAAGCCATTGAAGATTTTATAGAACCATACAAACAAAAGGTTGAAAAAGAAATGAATGCAGTTTTAAGCTATACTCCAATTGAGCTAAATAGAGATGATGGAATGTTAGAAAGCTCTTTAGGAAATTTAATGGCTGATTTAAGCTACCAAAAAGCAAATCCGATTTTTAATTCAAGAACTGGGAAAAATATAGATTTTGCTATGTTTAACTTTGGTGGTATTAGAGCTGGTATTTCAAAAGGTAATATTACTATGGAACATGCTTTTAATTTAATGCCTTTTGAAAACGAACTAGTTGTGGTTGAATTAACTTCTAATAAAATTGATGAACTTGTGAATTACTTAATTACTAAAAATAAAGCGCATCCCCTTTCTCATCATGTTAATATAGTCATTACCAAAAACGCATATGAATTTAAAATAAATAACAATCCTTTAGATACTACTAAAACATATTTTGTATTAACAACTGATTATTTACAAAATGGAGGAGATAACATGAATTTCTTTAAAAACCCTATGAATTTATATAAAACGAATTACAAGCTGAGAAATGCTATTATTGATTATTTTAAAGAAACAGACACCATTAAAGTGAAACTTAATGGAAGATTTCAAAGAAAAAACTAAGGCTATGAAAAGAAGAAACTTTATACAAAAATCTACTGCAGCTACAGCTTTTTTAACACTTGGTGGATTTTCATTACAATCATTTGACACAAAAAACACCAAACATATTACTATTTTACATACCAATGACACACATAGTCATATAGATCCTTTTCCTAGTTCCCATGATAGATATGCCAATAAAGGTGGTGTTGTAAGACGTGCTACTTTAGTAGAATCAATTAGAAAAGAAAATCCGAATACATTGCTATTAGATGCTGGAGATATTTTTCAAGGAACTCCATATTTTAATTTTTATGGTGGTGAATTAGAATTTAAGTTAATGAGCATGTTAAAGTACGATGCTGCAACCATTGGAAATCACGATTTTGATAATGGAATTGATGGTTTATACGCTCAATTACCATATGCAAAATTTGATTTTTTATCAGCCAATTACGATTTTAAAGATACAGTTTTAAACACTCATGTAAAACCCTATAAAGTCTTTATAAAAGATGGAATTAAAATTGGTGTTTTCGGTTTAGGGATTGAGCTTCAAGGATTAGTAGATTCAAAAAACTATAAGGAAACTAAATATTTAAACCCAATTGAAATTGCTCAAGATGTGAGTAGAATTTTAAAAGATGATGAACATTGTGATCTGGTAATTTGTTTATCTCATTTAGGTTATCACTACAAACCTGAAAATAAACTTATTGGAGATTTAGAATTGGCTTCTAAAACAAAAAATATAGATTTAATTATTGGAGGTCATACACATACTTTTTTACCAAAACCAACTGTTACAAAAAATAGTATTGGTGAAAATGTATTGGTAAATCAAGTTGGTTGCTATGGAATAAACGTAGGAAGAGTTGATTTTTATTTTGATAGTGACAAAAACAAAGCAAGTAAAGGAAAAAGTATAATTGTTTAAAATATAGAATTAAATGCGCATAGAAAACGACATAAAATTAGGTTTTACAGATGTCATGATTCGTCCAAAACGATCAACATTAAGCTCTAGAGCTCAGGTTAGTTTAGATAGAAATTTTTCATTTTTACATAGCGATCATAAATGGAATGGGATTCCAATAATGGCGGCTAATATGGATACTGTTGGTACATTTGAAATGGCAAATGAACTATCAAAACATAAAATTTTCACAGCAATTCATAAACATTATTCAATACAAGAATGGGATGAATTTATGCAAAATGCACCTGAAAATTTAACTGACTATATTGCTGTAAGCACAGGAACAAGTGCAGCTGATTCAAAAAAATTAAGTGCAATAATAAATCAAAGTCCACAATTAAAATTTATTTGTATTGATGTTGCCAATGGCTATTCAGAACATTTTGTAAATTTTGTAAAAAAAACCAGAGGACAATACCCAAACAAAGTAATTATGGCGGGTAATGTAGTGACTGGTGAAATGGTTGAAGAATTATTATTAGCGGGAGCAGATATTATAAAAGTTGGTATTGGACCAGGTTCTGTTTGTACTACTCGTGTTAAAACTGGGGTTGGCTACCCACAACTTTCAGCAATCATAGAATGTGCTGATGCTGCTCATGGTTTAGGCGGACAAATTGTATCTGACGGTGGTTGTAAAATACCTGGAGATATAGCGAAAGCATTTGGTGGTGGAGCAGATTTTGTAATGCTTGGTGGAATGTTAGCTGGCCATACTGAAAGTGGCGGCAAAATTGTTGAAATAAATGGAGAAAAATATAAGCAATTTTACGGTATGAGTTCTGAAACAGCAATGAACAAACACGTTGGAGGGGTTGCAAACTATAGAGCTTCTGAAGGTAAAACCGTTCAAATTCCATATCGTGGAGGCGTTGAAAATACCGTACATGACATCTTGGGTAGTTTACGTTCAACATGTACTTATGTTGGTGCAAGCAGATTAAAAGAATTAACAAAAAGAACTACTTTTATTAGAGTTCAAGAACAACATAACGAAATTTTTTCAAAATAAATTATTGAATTAAAATTAGTGATTTTGTAATCTATTCATTTTTATTCGTCTAAAAATGAAACTTTAGAAAATGCATAAATCACTAATTTTAATTTTAAGAATTGTAGTTGCTCTTATTTTAATTCAAACGCTCCGTTTTAAATTTACCGCACATCCTGATAGTGTTTATATATTCTCAAAAGTAGGATTAGAACCTTATGGAAGAATTGGAATTGGTGTTTTAGAATTAATAGCTGCAATTTTAATTTTAATTCCTAAAACTATTTGGGCAGGAGCTTTATTAACTGTTTGCTTAATAAGTGGTGCTATAATGATGCATTTAACCCAACTTGGCATTGAGATAAACAATGATGGTGGCATATTGTTTTATATGGCTGTTGGAGTATTAATTCTTAGTTTTATTATTCTATTTAATCAGCGAAAAAATATTCCAATTATAGGTTCCAAATTTTAATTTCCTCAAAAAAATATTAGAAAATTACTCACTACAATCACAAATTAAATTATCAGAATAATTTTTCTCAACTAATTGAATGGTTTTTGTATATGGATAACCTCCACCAAAACCAAGGTTTTCAATACCTATTGAATAAATGCAATTAAAAGATATTGTACTATTCACTTTTAAATCATTTGGATTACAATACTCATTAATTGTAGAATTACACTTTGTCTGTGTTAAATCACTAATTACTTCATTAAGTATATAATCAACATCAATACCATAGGTTTTTGCCAATTTCTCATCAATATAATCTACATACCTACCACTTGGTTGTCCTTTTCTTATAATAGAATCTGGTTCAATAGTAAATTCATCAAGATAGAACGATTTTAAAACCGCTATTTTCACAAAATCACTATCATGTTCAAAATCCAAATTATAAAACAAATCTGTAAATGAAGTTGTATTTACATCAAAATATTTAGGAATTAAAGGTTGTCTACCCTTATCTAACCAAATTTCATGTGTTAAATGCTCAAACCCTAGCAAAGTTCTTCCTTTATTACTTGAATATTTTGAACTAACTAAGGTAATATCTGCCGATTTTGCTAATAAATATACTCCAGAATTTTTACTGCCTGGTAGAGGAATTTTATAAGGTTCTGCTAACTTCCATTTTCCCTCATAAGCACTGCTAGGACAATAATCTTGCACTTCATCCTCATTTAAGAAGCCTAAGTATGTAGCTTTATTTTCCTTTTCACTAAAAAACGCACTTAAAGGATGCTCGTTTTCAGAACTATTATGTTCAAAAAGCAAGTCCTTTTTTATAAAATAATAACCTATAACTAAGCCTAAAATTAAACTAACAAAAATTAAACTAATAAATAATAATTTTTTAGAATGAAAGAACTTATCTTCTTTAGGTTTAATTTTATTTTTATTTAACTCCTTTTTTAATTGCTTGTTATCCTTTAATGCTCTTTGATGTTCAATTAATTGCTCTATATTTCTAGTAGATCTTATATACATTCCCTCCGTTGCAGTACCTGAAATTAATTTACTAAACTGACTGGAACTAATACACAAATCAGAAGATATTTTTCCAAAAGAAGTGACACCAAATTTAGAAACAATAGGATGAAAATCACCATATAACTCTTTCAATTTATCCTTAAAAACATCTTTAAGATTACCCTCCATTTATACCACTATTAATCTTTGTTAAAATATATTTATTTGTGTGTAATAGTGTAAATCTAAACAAAAAACTATAAAATGGTGTAAACTGGTAACTATTCTATAAAAATAAATTTTAGTTTAGTCGAAATTAAAAATATAAAACACCTATTTATTATTAAGATTTATGTTAAATTTTTAAGTAATTACTACAAAAAAAACAAACTAATACAATTTATTTATTATGAAAAAAATAAAACTTTTATTTACCTTATTCTTCGTCACCTGTATAGCCTATACACAGAGTAATAAACTTAAATTAAATTTAGACGAATCTGGTAAAACCTATATAAAAGCTTCTGTTAGAATGCAATTATGGGCAAGATACTTTGATACCAACCCTGGAACCACCATTAATAATGAAAGCGCAGATAATGTGTTTGACCTATCTATAAGACGCTTAAGAATGGGAATTTCTGCACAACTAACACCTAAACTATATGTATATTCTTTATTTGGTGGAAATAACATTAATGTTACTTCAGAAAAAGATTTTCAATTTGAAGTTCTTGATTTATTCGCTGAATATGAATTTTCAAAAGAATTTTCTCTTGGAATGGGGGAATCTGGATGGGAAGGGTTAAGTAGATGGAATGTGCGAAGCAGCTCATCATTAATGGCTATTGATGCACCTCTATTTTCGCTTTTAACAGTTAATAAAAATGATGATGCTGCAAGAGGTTTAGGAGTATGGATTAAAGGACAAATTGGCAAATTTGATTATGTACTTTCCCTAAAAGACCCCGTACAATTTGGTGTTGCTTCCACAGAAGGAAAAACAGATTATGCAAAAAATAAACCTAGAAAAAGAATATCGGGATATGCTAAATACGAGTTTTTAGACAATGAAAGTAACAAATCTCCATATAGTGGAGGTACAGGAACTTATGTTGGTTCAAAAAATATATTAAACCTAGGTGTAGGTTTCATGAATCAACCTAAAATGACTTCACAACTTGTAAATGGTGAAGAAAAATTTTACGATTTTAAAAATTGGGCTATAGATTTATTCTACGATGCTCCTATTAATAAAGAAAAAGAAACCGCTATAACCTCTTATTTAGGGTATTACAATACAGATTTTGGCCCTAATTATATAAGAAATGTTGGTTCAAATGATATTACATCAGGTGGCACATCATTTAATGGAAGCGGTAATGATTTTCCAATGATGGGGACTGGAAATACTGTGTTCTTTCAATTAGGATATTTACTTCCTAAAGCGAAAAATAATAGTCAATTACAACCAAATATAGCAATTCAATATTCTGACTTTGAAGCCTTGGATGATAAAATGATTGTATATGATTTAGGTGTAAATTGCTTTTTTAAAGGTCATAGCAATAAACTTAGTTTGGGATATCAAAACAGACCTGTATTTCAAAATAGCAACAATGAGCTAAAGGTGGATGAACGCAAAGGAATGTTTGTATTACAATATCAAATAGAAATTAACTAAAAAAACACTAAGATTATGGCAGCATTAGAGCATATAACAAAAATTAATATGAAATTAATAATCGTAGGACTACTTGTGTTTTTCGGTATTATTTTCTTCGTAGACTTACAACCGGGAAAGCCTGAAGTTACATATACTGCGGCTATTGCGCTGCTTATGGCTTTTTGGTGGGTTACAGAAGCTTTACCAATTGGTATTACTTCATTTCTTCCAATCATTTTATTTCCTGCACTTGGAGTTTTAGATGGAAAAGCTATTTCAAACGCCTATATAAACTATGTAATCTTTTTATTTATTGGAGGTTTTGTTATGGCTTTGGCTATGGAAAAATGGGAACTTCATAAGCGAATTGCATTAAAAATATTATCAATTGTTGGTGGTAGTCCATTTAGAATTATGCTAGGATTTATGTTAGCATCATCATTTTTATCCATGTGGATGTCAAATACTGCAACAGCGATGATGATGCTCCCCATTGCTTTTTCGGTAACAGCAGCTTTAGAAGAAATATATGGCAAAGGAAGAATGAGTTCGTTTGCGGCAGGTTTGCTACTAAGCATTGCTCATGCTTGTTCCATAGGAGGTATTGCAACACTCGTGGGGACTCCTCCTAATTTATCATTTCTAAGAATCTTCGAAATTATTTATCCTGGAGCTCCAGAAATTTCATTTGGGCAATGGATAACATTTGCTTTCCCAATTACAGTTATGATTTTTATTTTTTCATTGCTATTGTTATACTTCTCCTATAGGCCTAAAGGAAAAATTGAAAAATTAGATAAATCATTTTTCAGAGATAGATATAAAGCCCTTGGAAAAGTGACGACCGAACAAAAGCGAGTGTTTGTGTTGTTTGTTACCTTAGCCTTATTATGGGTATTCAGAGCTGATCTTAATATAGGATTTACAACTATTCCTGGATGGAGTTCTATATTCAAAAATCCAAAATTTTTAAATGATGGTACAGTTGCTATTTTTGTAGCCATGTTATTATTTGTTACTCCTTCAACTAAAAAGAATGAAGGTTTAGTAGGTTGGAAAATAATGTTGAAAATACCATGGCATATTGTGTTCCTGTTTGGAGGTGGTTTTGCTTTAGCTAAAGGTTTTATAGATTCAGGACTATCAAATTATGTAGGAAGTCTCTTAAGCGGAACAAAAGATATGTCACCAGTTATGCTTGTAGGTACTTTAACTGCACTAATGTCTACTCTTACAGAGTTTACATCTAACACTGCAACTACCGAAATGATGTTGCCTATCATTTCTGGTTTAGCAACCGAAATTAGAGTAAATCCATTATTAATCATGATTCCCGTTACATTAGCTGCGTCCATGGCTTTTATGCTTCCTATAGCAACACCACCAAATGCTATTGTATTTGGTACTGGAAAATTAAAAATGATACAACTAATAAAAACAGGTTTCATTATAGACATCTTTGCAACCATTATTATTGTGCTCATGACTATAATATGGGGAACCGTTATTTTTGATATTGACCCAACGGTTTTTCCAGATTGGGCAGAACAAACTGCAACAATTATTAAACATTAACCTTAAATAAAAATTTTACTTTGTTCCTAAAAACGTCTTGTCTTTAATGCAAGGCGTTTTTTTGTATCATAGATCTAAAAATTAAGTATTGAGCCAACACATAGGTACACATAATTAGCACTTTAAACAGATGTGCTTCAAAATGAAATTTATCTATTGCTAACATTGAATCTGAAATCATAAAAATAATAGCTCCGAAAAGCATTAATAAAGATTTTTTTGATTTTGTATTCAAAAAATCGATTAAAGAAACAGCTCCAAATGTTGATATCGTTAACCCATAAATTATTACTGGCCAAAGCATTTCATGAAGTGACTCTTTTAGATTAAAAATCAACAAACTAAATACTACCAAAAAAGGAATAATTGAAAATATAACTTTTAATAAATTAAATTCTTTAATTCTTCCAAGTACAATTTTAATAAATAAAAGGTGGGCCATTAAAAATGAAATTAATCCTGCCATAAAAAATAGCTCTCCTGAAAACATTAATAAAACATCTCCAAAAAATGAAAATTCTAATGCTATTACGTACCATTTTAACCTTTTTGGTAAAGAAAATACATATAAAAAAAGTAGTGATAAAATTATAAATGGTTTAAAAATATAGATGAGTATTGGTATTTCTAAAATAATTCCAATAATATTTAAAATTGATACAAACACAAATACAAAAAAGGTAACTTTAGCTTTATTCATTATAAATTGATTAATTCCAAGTAGGCAAGATACAATTTTTGCTCAATTTATTTAATAAAGGATTAATTCCTTTCACTAAACTTTGCTGCATCATTTTAGAATCATCTTTATGGCATTGCAAACAAGTTCCAACCAATAATAATTGCTGTTGTTCTTTTACTGAAAAAGGTCTAAAATCTAATCGAGTTGAATTTACAACACCTACTTCAACTTCCTTTAAAAATGGAATCCAAGCATCTTCAGGTAAATTATCGTTTGGGTTTGAAGCATATTCAGAATTAAAATTCCATTTTCCTTTTCCATTTTTAATGATGTAAACTAATTCTCCTTTTCCATATCCTAAAGTTGCAGAATTAGCATGGCAAGATTTACAATCTCTAACTTTACTAGTTGTTGTGTGTGGAGAATTTGGAGCATATAATCTATGAAAAGTAACATCTTTTCCAATTTCACCAGTATAACTTCCTTTATCAATCGTCATAATCATTCCGGGTATTGCTGGCTCAATCAATTTTCCCTCACTATTTTCTCGAACTCCCATTGCTGGTAATGATGACGAAAATTCAGCAACATGCTCTTTCCATTGTCCTTTTCCATATTTTTTATCCAACAAATCAAAGGCTCTCGGTTCATCCTTATCAAATTCAGTATGACAACCTATACAACGAGAAGTCCATGATGAATGGCACGTTGCACAACTCACATTTTTATGTGCATTATCTCTTGAACAAATTTCTGACTGAGGATTTAAAGAATGAAGTGCTCCATCTTTTTTTCCAATTAAAAAAGCATTTCCTAAAGAGTCAATAAATGTATTTACCAATGGATGATTATCTTTTTTAACAGCAATCATTTCTTTATCATAATGTTTATAATCTCTATGTAAAAAAACCAATAAACTCTCCGTATCTAAAGAATCGTATTTAATTGTGTTTGGTTTTTCTTTAAAATGACAGTCAGCACACTTCAAAGTTACAGCTTGTTCTGCATGTGAATATTTTTTACCCGTACCCATCACTTCATGGGAAGAATGACAATCTATACAAAGCATCCCTTTTGTATGATGAATATCTTCTTCAATGTACTTATAAACACGTTTATCTTCAACCGTTTTATATCCGCTTAAATTTTTAATTTCGGCTGCACTTAACATGGTTTCTTGCCAGCCTTCATAATTAGTTGAAATTCTACTCGATCTACTATGACAACCATAACAATGTTCATTTTTTACAAAAATATCTGTTGAAGGATGAAATTTTGGGATTTCTTTTTTATCAGAAGATAAATAATTTACTAAATCCTTTTTAGCTTCTTCAGAATAATTTAAATGACAGGCATTACAACCTCCACCTCTACTCATTTGTGTAATTTCACCGTATTCCTTTTTTTCTGCTCCTAAATGACAATTAGCACATAAATCACGAATATGCTTGTCTGCAGGTGAATTTTTAATATCCTTAATATGATAATGAGAATCTGGTGAATCTGCTTCTCCAAAAATATATTTATCTACAGCAACCAAACCACTATTCGTTGTCATTAGCGAGTTTTCAATTTTAGAAAGTTCGTTTGGATGACATTTACCACAAGTTGCTGCAGCATCTGCTAAATTTCCTGGTATTAAAACCATTCCTTTATGTGAATCATCCTTATCTAAAGTATTTGGATTTCCTAAATGACAGCTGATACAACCAATTAATTCAGGATTGTGATATTCTGAATATCCTTTTGTGCCTGAATGACAATTTAAACAAGACTCCTTGTCAATGTTTTCAATTTTTGTATACGTTGTATCTTCAATAAAAATTTCTTTAAAAATTTGCTTATTCATTAAATAGAATAAACTCATCAGCAGTAGAATTACTACTGCAAATATTACAATTTTAAAATCTTTAATTTTCATTGATTAAGTTATGATACAAATTTACAATAATTTAAAATCTAGTTAAACTATTATTAAAAAAGTTAATAAACTGATATCCATTTCAATAGAGTATAAACGAATAAATATGTAACATTTATCACATATAATTTACTGGCTATCAATTTGTTATTGTAACTAATGTTACTGTCTCTATTAAAATTCAATGACTTTTATCATACTCTAAACATTACTGAGTAAATATCTTTACCTCAGAAAAAAAATGAATAAACTTATGACTACTTCAAGAAGAAAATTTATTAAAATTTCTGCTTTAGGAATAGGAGGTGTTGCGGCAACAGCAAGTGCAATTAATGTATTTGGAGCCAATTCATATTTAGATGATTTAGTAAAACAAAAAGTTTCTAAAGAATTTAAAAGAACTGCTACTTATTGCGAAGTTTGCTTTTGGAAATGTGCTGCTTGGGCATACACAAATGAAGAAGGCGAGATTAAAAAAATTATTGGTAACGAAGATGATTCTCATTGTGAAGGTAGGCTTTGCCCTAGAGGTACAGGAGGAGTAGGAATGTATACTGATGAAGACAGGCTAAAAACTCCATTAATTAGAACTACTGTAAATGGTGAAGAAACATTTAGAAAAGCTAGTTGGGATGAAGCTTTAGATTTAATAGCATCTAAATTTAAAACTGTAATTGATTCTCACGGTGCTGAATCTATAGCATTAATTAAACATGGTGCCCCAGGTGCTCATTTAGAGCATTTGTTTCAAGCTTTTGGATCAGATACAATTGCTGAACCTGCTTACGCACAATGTAGAGGCCCTAGAGAAACAGGTTTTAAATCAACTTTTGGGACTTGGGTAGGTTCTCCAGAACCAACTGATATTAGAGATACAAAATGTTTAGTGCTTATTGGTTCTCACATTGGTGAAAACATGCACAATTCTCAAGTTCAAGAAATGTCAGATGCTATAGACAATGGCGCTACTATAATTACTGTTGACCCTAGACTTTCAACTGCAGCAAGTAAATCTAAACATTGGTTAGCAATTAAACCTGCTACTGATATTGCTTTAATGCTTTCTTGGATGAATGTATTAATTGAAGAAGGTTTATATGACAAGGCTTATGTAGAAAAATATGCCCTAGGCTTTGATGAACTAAAAGAGCACGTAAAACAATTCACTCCTGAATGGGCATATGGTATTACTACCATAAAACCTGAAGAAATAAGAAAAACCGCAAGAGTTATGGCTCATGCTGCTCCTTCAGTAATTATTCACCCTGGAAGACATGTTGTTTGGTATGGTGATGATACGCAACGTGCAAGAGCAATGGCTATTTTAAATGGTTTATTAGGTTCTTGGGGGCGTAGAGGAGGATTTTATTTTAAGGAAAGTATCAAAGTACCTAAATTCCCTCACCCTGAATATCATCATCCAAAATGGGGATGGAAAGAAATTGGAGCAAAATATCCTTTAGCGGAAATGGGAATTACAAGTGAAGTTCTTAGAGCTGCTATACCTAACGAAGATAATAAATACCCTGTAAAAGCCTTAATGGTAGCTGGAACTAACATTACAAAATCAATTCCAGATAGAAAATTGCTAGAAGAAGCAATTGAAGCTTTAGATTTTATGGTAGTAATTGACACCATGCCAATGGATGTAACTGGTTATGCTGATGTTGTTTTACCTGAATGTACTTATTTAGAACGTTACGATGGTATACGTTCAGCTACTAACAGACATCCTTCTATTGCTGTAAGAATACCTGCGGTTACACCAAAGTACGATTCAAAACCAGTATGGTGGATGGCTAAACAATTAGGTGAACGCTTGGGTGTTGGTGAATACTTTAATTATAATGATTTTAAAGAAGTTATTGAGTGGCAATTAAAAGAGATGGGTACTTCTTTAGAAGAAATGGAAAAAATTGGAGTTAAAAACTATCCAAGAAAATCTGGGCCTTTATATCTAAATGAAAATGAAACCTATCAGTTCACAACTGCAAGTGGGAAAATTGAGTTTTATTCTCAAGAATTAAAAAATTTAGGTTTTGATCCTATACCTGTTTATACTGCTCATCCTGAACCACCACAAGGTTTTTACAGATTAAATTATGGTAGAGCTCCAATGCATACTTTTAGTAGAACTGCAAATAATCCTAATTTAAATGATTTAATGGATGAAAATAAACTTTGGGTAAACCCAAAAGTTGCTAGAATACTTGGATTAAAAACAAGCCAAGAAGTTTGGTTAAAAAATCAAGATGATATTATCTCAACATTTTCAATAAAAGTAAGGGTTACTGAAAGAGTTCGTTGGGATTCTGTTTATATGGTTCATGGCTTTGGGCATCAAAATAAAAAATTAAGCAGAGCTAATGGAAAAGGAATAAATGATACGCAACTAATTTCTAAAATTGCTATAGATCCTATAATGGGAGGAACAGGAATGAGAGGAAATTTTGTTACAATTTTAACTGAAAACCCACATAAAAATACTGAGATATGAGATATGCAATGGTAATAGACACATTAAAATGTGTTGGATGTAGTGATTGTGTTGTCGCCTGTCAAACAGAAAACGATGTGCCAATTGGGTATTGTAGAGACTG
>FLOH01001127.1_pt1 | contig 43806 bp, 49 predicted proteins | sample 756751 | NCBI WGS metagenome assembly FLOH01 (sample SAMEA4026879, study PRJEB14308) | marine metagenome | biome: coastal water; material: water | depth 74 m
CCTCTACAACTTTTTCAACAATTGTTTCCTCTACAACTTTTTCAACAATTGTTTCCTCTACAACTTTTTCAACAATTGTTTCCTCTACAACTTTTTCAACAATTGTTTCCTCTACAACTTTTTCAACAATTGTTTCCTCTACAACTTTTTCAGAATGTGTTTGTCCTTTAGATTCTTGAACTATAATCAATCCTTTCATCCACGGATGAATCATATCAAAATAAGAAAATTCACCTACGTTTTCTGGTATCCATTCACCTGAATCTCCTGGTACTAGTATGCCTGTATTAAATTCAGTACCAATAATATCATCTGCTGGTACTCCTGAGGAAAATGTATGTGAAACATTATCTGTATTTGAAAATATTATGACACTGCCGACATAAACTGTTACAGGGCTTGGATTGTAACATCCATCTACTTCACAACCTGAATTTGGATCACCTGAACCTGTTATTGGAGTAATTGTAATTTCATGATGATCTGCAAAAGCGCCAGGTGTAATTGAAATGATACCTATTGCTATAGTAAATAATAGAAAGATTGAGCTTATTGCTTTAGTCTTCATTAAACAAATCACATGAATGGATACATAAAAACTTCTCTAGAATTCTCAAGAAACTAATCTAATTTTTTCTAAGTTGAATGACTTTGATAATTCCAAATGCTGGAACACCAAGATACATTGCCAAGTTTAGCATAATTACGGACAATCCAAGTCCCAATACTTCAGATTCAGAGTTTGCATTCTCCATTAGAGATAGTGATGAAATCATTGGAGTCAATCCAACTTTTACAACTTCTTTGAATAATGGACTTTCTCTTTCCATATCAGCGATAACTGGTGAGAATGAATAGTAAATGTCATTGAATGTGCTCATAAATGCTGCACCGGATTCCGTATTCATTAATTGATTATCACGAATTTCTCTAAGTAATTGAACTTGTGGAGATAATTCTGAACCGTATGTTGCAGTTGCAATTAGACAACCACCACCTTCTTCAGATGTAGTTTGTACTACTTGACAAACACCATTGACAGACTCAGTTCCAGGTCCACAGTTTACTACTTGTTTAACTATAGGTTCTGGTGTTGGTTCTGGTGTTGGTTCTGGTGTTGGTTCTGGTGTTGGTTCTGGTGTTGGAGTTACTTTAGCAGGTGCATCTGCAGAAATAAAGTTAAAAGTACTAGTAATTTTTTGTGCCCCATATTGTGCACGAATCTCATATTCACCACTTGAATTCATTGTGCCACCAGCTGTAAGAGTAGTAGAATAATTTCCAGAAGAATCAGGTAAAACTTGGTTTATGAAAACCATATTTCCATTAGGACTAACAACCATTATAGATACAGCTTGCTCATATTCAGATAAATTCTTAATTGAACCGGAAATTACAATAGAATTTCCAGTGGTATAAGTTGAAGAATCAGTTGCTACAGATACTGGAAGAACAGATTGTGCATTTACTGCACCAGTTAATCCAAAAGACATAATTGAAATAGATAATAATGCAAATGCTAAGAAACCAGATACTTTCACGTTATTTTTAAACCATAATTTGTGGTATTTATATTTTTAATTAAACTAAAGTTGACTAAATTATAGTCTATTTTTCTTTTTTTAACAAAATATCAGCAAATATTAAAAATCAAATAGATTTCAAAAAAGAAATTTACTAAAAATGCAGCTAAAGTATCAATTTTCTCAGAAACCTGTAATACCACATTAGATCATTTGATAATAATGGAAATATTTGCTCAAAGAACTAAAGTTTTGAAGATTTCTTTATTTGCAATTTTTTCAGCATTTATAGTAGAATTAATTTTTGGTTTAATTTCTAACAGTCTTGCTCTAATTACAGATAGTATTCATGCATTGTTAGATAGTGTTGTGACACTAGTTTTACTTTTAGCAGCAAGATGGGCAATGAAACCACCAGATGCAGAACATACCTATGGACATGGAAAAATTGAATCGTTAGGAGGACTCATTGGAGGAATAGTAATTTTTATGATTGCCTGCTTTTTTATTTATGAATCAATTAACAGGTTACAAAGTCCACCTCCAAGTGTTTTACCAGGACTATTTGCAATAATTGGAGGATTGTATACAATTGGAGTTGATCTTTTCAGAATCATATTACTTAGAAAAAGTATCAAAGCAATTGGAGGTACAACGCTCAAGGCAGATTTCTACCACGCATTAATGGATCTTGGCTCCACATCAGTGGCAATAATAGGAATTATTCTAGTTACATATGGAATCTATTTTGGAGATGTTGTTGCAGCCTTACTTCTAGGAGGACTATTAGTAATACTCAGCATAAAATTAGTATACAAAACAGCACTAGATTTAACAGATGTAATATCACCAGAACTTGTAAAAAAAGTTAGAGAAATTTCAAATTCAACAAATGGAGTTATGGAAACAGGATCAATACTAATGAGAAGATCAGGAGATATAATTTTTGCAGATATAACAATATCATTAAGAGGAGATACAAGTTTTGAAAAAGCTCATGAAATTAGTGATAGTGTTGAAAAAAATATTAAAAATAAAATATCAAATGCAGGAATTACAATTCATTTTGAACCCAATTGGAAAAATGTCCCACTAGACGGAAAAATTTTAGAAATTGCAAAAAGTGTTAGAGGAGTTAAAGAAGTTCATAATGTAATTACACATAAAACAAAAGGAAAAATATATTGTAACTTACATGTAATGGTAAATAGAGAAATTAATTTAATATCAGCACACAGAATATCTGAAATTATTGAAGAAAAAATACAAAACCAAATACCAGAAGTAACGCATGCAACAATTCATTTAGAACCATTCATAACAGTCCCAAAAAATTTTAATGTGGAAGATACAGTTACAGAAGAAAAAATTAAAAAAATTGTTGAGAATTATCCAGATGTAAAAAAAGTTGGTAGAATTTTATCATTGAAATTTGAAAATATTCTTAAAATTGATATTGATTGTTCTTTTGATAAAGAATTGTCAATTGAAAAAGTTCATGATCTTACATCAGAAATTGAGCATGTGATTAGATTAGAAATTAAAAATTCAGTAATTACAATACATCCAGAACCAAATTAGACCAAAATACTTGTCAGATACATTACCAACATTCCAATAGCAACACCTGCAACTACTGAAGAACCAGAAAGATTTTTGTCTCCTTCTTCCCGGATTAATCGTAAAATTACGACAATAACTTGGAATATGGCACCAGCCCCGATTGCCAAAAAGATAACTGATGAAAATGGTGAATATGAAAATCCGCCAATCCAGGCACCAAAAATTGCAGGAGAGCCTGCAATTAGTCCAAAACCAACAAGTTTTGTAATTAATGATTTTTTTGATAGAGATTTGTCTTTAGATAAGGGTCCTGCAATAGCAATTCCTTCAGTTGTATTGTGTAAAGCAAATCCAACAATCAAAAACGTGCTAAATGCAATAGAACCTAAACCTACAGCTGCACCAATTGCAAGTCCTTCTCCAAAGTTGTGTAATCCAATCCCTATTGCAATCATTAATGCAATTGCTACAGGCTTTGTAAGTTTAGAAGAGTCTGCACGGTCTATTAATTTTTGACCTGCATAATACAGACCAATAAACGATATCACCACAACAGTGGCAGTTAACAAAACACCATTGAAACTACCAGCTAAATTTTCATTAGATACATCAATTGCTTCTTCGATTGCATCAATTCCTAAAAATAATAATAATCCAACAGTTAATGCTAAAAAGAAATGATATTTACTTTTACTAATTCTTCGAATAAACGGAAGCCAAAGTAATCCAATCATTACAGGAATAATTCCAACATATGTTCCAATTACTGCAAAAAGTCCAAATAATTCTAAATTAAGTTTTAATGCAGGAGTTGCAGATTCTACCTTTTTTTCAAATCTTGTTCCATCTTCAATAGTTAATCCTACAATGTATGGTTCTGCCTCATTCCATTCAAATGGAATTCTAACAAGTGCAGTTTCATATCGGTCTAGAAACCCATCAGGTTCCACAGCAGCAGGTTGTATCCTGTCATTAATGTCAGCCATCACAACTTCAATTGGGATTGGTCCAGTGTTTCTTACTGTGACGTGAATTTCAGAATCAACAAAGTCAATTTTTTCCATAGTAATTTCGGGTAACGGTGTACCAAAATCCAATAAATCAGAACCAGGACCAAAAATGTATACTGCTAAAACTATAATTAATACAAATGGAATTAATCCACTTGCAATCATTTTTCCTTGCGAGGAGTTTAGATTAACGGTCATATTCAGTATCACTCTCATCAAATTCAGTGTCATCATTTACAAGAAACATTCCAATCCAACCTTTTTCTGAAAATTCCACTTTATGGGCATGAAAAAGATATTTTCCAGGATATTTGTATTCAAATTCCATGATTCCACGCTCAGTTTGAGATAGTGTAATCATATCAGTGTAAAATGTTGGCTCCGTGCTAGTACCAGTTGGATAATAATCAAATAGATTTCCATGTAAGTGTAAATTGTTAATTGGATCAAATTCAACCATATTCAAAACATAGACTCGAATTAGTTCATCAGTATTGATTTGAATGGGATGATGTTGATAGTAAAAGGGAATTGTATTTGCAGCATAAAAATTATTTTCAGTATCAAAGTCAGTATCAAATCCATTTAGAACCATAACCATTTCATCAGCAGGTTCACGCCCTTCTTTAGGATCAACTATGAAGACACCATAAAGACCGCGTACAATGTGTTCTTCAAGAGGCATCACATGGCAATGATATGGATGAATTCCTACAGGACCGGCTTCAAACTCATAAGTAAATTGACCGCCTCCAGGACCAACAATTTCAAAAACGCCATCCATTTCAGCTGGATGAATTCCATGAAAATGCATAGTATGAGATTTTGAACCGTTATTGATAAAATTAATTTTGACTATATCTCCCTCAGTTGCCCTAATGGTAGGTCCAGGAACTGCACCATTGTAAGTCCATACATTGAAAAATACTCCAGGGGATATTTCCATTACCTTGTCATCTTCAGCAATAATTGTAAATTCTCTTACAGTTATCCCATCAGGTAACATGGAGACTTCACCATAATCAAAATCTCGTAAATATTCCATAGGATCAAACTCCACAGTAGATACTGTGTAAAGTGGATCAATAATTTCTCCAGTTGTTCGAATAACTTTTCCTGAATGAGTTACAAATGTTTTAAGTTCAGATTGAGCTTCAGAAAAATTTGGAAAAACTACAATTACAGAAAGACCAATTATTACAGAAAGTAGTAAAATCATTAAAGTGGATCTTGTAATTTTCAATATATCTAAAAACTTTAAAATTATGTATTTAAATTTACCCTAAGCTAACTTTTTTAGCCTAATCTAATTTTTTATCAAAGACTCAAAATCAAAAAATTAGGTTTAAAACAAAGAAAACAGAACAAATCTTGTGCAAAAAACAGGATTATTCATAGTAATTTTTGGAATATTGATAGCTGCAGGTCTAGGGATATCTGTAATTGAAAATCAAATTACGTTAGAAGGAATAGCACAAGGTAATGGGAAAGTGAATACAGAACAAGTAATTACAATTTCAGTCAATTTGGATAAAGATAAAACACCAGTTGGAATTTTTGCAGTTCAAATAATGGAGTTTAAAGAAAATACATTTTCTGCAAAAATAATTGATCCATTAGATATAGAAATAATCTCAAAAAAAATAGACATAGATACAGTAGAACAAGAATTCAAAATATTGAATTCTGGAAACTATGAATTAATTATTCAAAGTTCAGATTATAAAGAAAGTTATGTAGCTGGTGCAATTGGCCCACTTCCAGATACAGATAAAAAACTCATAATTACAAGCAGTTCAACGTTGTGCACAATTATTGGAATGGGAGGATTGGTAATTGTGGCGATATATGAAATTAGAAATAAAAGAAAATCAGTTTAGATAGCTGTCCATGGTTTCCAAACCATTAATGGCACCATCAAAAGCATCACTACCTTCAAGTAAAGAACCAAGTTTTTCAGCATTTGCAGATAAAAAACATTTATCATTTTCAAATGTTTTAAAAATAAAATTATACTCTATCAAGTAATCAAGTCTTTTCAAGAGATCAGATTCAGACATGGAAAATTGGTGAGATAAAATAGAACATTCTTTTTTTCCATCTTCTAATTCTGCCAATATCTCAGAGGTTATAGGATCAAACATACAATCAACAATTTTTTCCCTGTCAAAAGATTCACTCATTATCTAAATGCAAGAAATTAGAAAGTTATAACTTTTTGAATTATTTAAGGCAATAGAATAATTAAGAAATAAAAGGTCAGTAAAATATGCAAAAACTCTGCAGTCAAGATCCATCAGGTAAAGGAGAGCATTGTTTTTGTGTAGAAATAGACGCACAAAGAGGAGTTAAAAAATGCTGTAAATGCAATCAGTGGAATGTTCAAGGTAACGATTGGACAAATGATGAAGATTTTAGATGAAAATACATCCAAAGTAAGCACAGATCTATTATGATCTATCAAAAAGTAACATAAAACAAACTGAAAGAGTAACGCCCAGCATGGTTTTTATCGGGGTTTCTAAGAATTTTTGAATACTTGAGTAGCCAAGAATATAGCCACATTGTAAGAATCGTCGGTAACGATATTCCAGGAGAAAGAAAGCTTATCGTAGGATTAACTCAAATTAAAGGAATAGGGTTTAATTTTGCAACAGCAATATCATCAACTTTAAAAATTAATCAAAATTCCAATATTGGTTATCTTACAGAAGAAAATGTTCAAGCAATTGAAAAATTAATCTTAAACCCAATAGAAGCAAAATTTCCATTATGGTTCCTCAATAGACAAAAAGATATTGAGACTGGAAAAGATATGCACCTGTTAACATCAGATATTCCATTTACATTAAGAAATGATATTGAAAGAGAAAGAGTAACCGTAAGTTGGAGAGGTTATCGTCATCTAAGCGGTCTAAAGGTTAGAGGACAAAGAACCAGAACATCAGGTAGAAGAGGAGGAGCAGTTGGCGTAGCAAAAGGCGGATTGGCAGCTCCAGTTAAGAAAGGAAATGCAGGGGCACCAGCAGCAGCAAAACCAGCAGCAGCAGCAAAACCAGCAGCAGCGGAGAAAAAAGAATAGGTGTTATGAATGGGAGATCCAAAATATCCACGTAAAACTTGGCGTAAACCAAAAAGACCACTTAATTATGACTTAAAAATGGAAGAATTACAGACTCTAGGTACATTTGGATTAAGAACAAAAAGAGAATTATGGAAAGCACACACAGAATTATCTCGTGTAAGACAACAAGCAAGATCATTACTTGCATTAACACAAAAAGTTAGAGATGAAAAAGAACCAATATTATTGAAATCACTTTCAAGAATTGGTCTAATATCAACTGAAGCAACATTAGATGATGTACTTAATTTGAAACCTACAGATTTACTTGCACGTAGATTACAAACAATTGTTTCATCCAAATTAGGATTTAAAACACCATATCAAGCAAGACAAGCAGTAATTCACGGTCATATAATGATTGGAGAGAGAAAAATAGACATTCCATCATATACAGTTACAGTAGAAGAAGAAAGCAACATTCACTTTACGCCTGAATCAAAAATTCCACAAATGTTAGAAGCAAATAAAGCAAAAGAACCTAAAATTGTAACACCTGCTGAAGGCGAAGAAGAAGTTGAAACAACAGCACCTGCTGAAACAACAAAAGAAGACAAGCCTTCAACAAACTAATCAAAGCATCATTATCAGTAAATACCCCTTAATTACAAAATAAAATTAGAATGTGTTCAATTATTGGTTATTCCGGAAATGAAATTGCAGCCCCAATTATTGTAAAAGGACTCAAACGAATGGAGTACAGAGGATACGACAGCGTAGGAGTTGCAACAGAATCAAAAAATAGAATCGAATTAAAAAAAGGAATCGGTAAAGTAAACGAAGTGAATTCAAAAATTCAATTAGATTCACTGCCAGGTAAAACAGGCATAGGTCATACAAGATGGGCAACACATGGAACAGTTACAGAACTTAATGCACATCCACATTCAAGTAATTCTGGAAAAATTGCAATAGTGCACAACGGAATAATAGAAAATTTTGAAGAACTAAAAAAACAATTAGAAGATGAAGGGTATAATTTCAAAAGTGAAACAGACAGTGAAATAATTGCAAACTTACTTCAAAAAAATTATGAAACTACAAACGATGTAAAGGAAACAATTATGAAAACGGTTTCTCAAATTAAAGGTCATTATGCATTTGTTGCAATGTTTGAAAACGGTGAACTTGCAGCAGCTAGATTTCATGAACCACTAATTATAGGGGTCGGTCAAGAAAATGTCTTTTTGTCAAGTGATGTTTTAGGATTTATTGAATATACAGATAATGCCATATACATGAAAAGTGGAAATTTTGTGATTGTGAAGAATAAAGAATTTCAAATTATAGATTTTGATGGAGAAAATATGAAATATGAAATTACAAAAGTTTCAAAAGAATTTGGAGATACGTATAAAGGAGATTTTGCACATTTTACATTAAAAGAAATTTATGAACAACCAGATGTGATTTTAAAAGCTGGAGAAACAACAGTAGAAGGCATTGAAAAAGCAGTAGAATACATCAAAAATGCAAAAAATATCTACATTACAGGCAGCGGAACAAGCTATAATGCGGCACTTATTGCAAAACAAATTTTATCAAAATATGCTAAAATCAAATCAGAACCAATAATTGCAAGTGAGCTTCAATTTGCACCATACACTATTGAAGAAAATTCAGTATTTATTGCAATTTCTCAAAGTGGAGAAAGTGCAGATGTTTTAGAGGCAGTAAGAATTGCAAAAAAATTAAACTGTAAAATTATTTCCATTGTTAATTTACTGACATCATCACTTACACGTAAGGGAGACGTGGTATTAGGAATGAATTGCGGGCCAGAAATAGGAGTAGCTGCAACAAAAAGTTTTACAGCACAATTAATAATATTATACAAAATTGTACAAAAATTAAGTGGTAGCATAACAATTGATTTTAACCAATTTGCAGAGTCAATTTTAGAAATAATACAAAATACAACTGAAATTAAAAAAATTGCTCAAGAGTTAAAAAATGTGTCAGACATTTACATTTTAGGTAGAGGAATAAATTATCCAATTGCAATAGAAGCAGCATTAAAACTTAAAGAATTGACCTACATTCATGCAGAAGGAATTGCAGGAGGTGAATTAAAACACGGTCCACTTGCGTTAATGGATAAAAATGTTTTTGCAATAATCATCAATCCAAATGATTCAACATATACGGACACATTAACGACTGCAAGAGAGATTAAAGCTCGTGGAGCAAAAATTATTGGAGTTTCAGATATTGAAAGTGATATCTATGATTATTGGATTCAAATTCCAAAAATACATCAAATATTATATCCAATTTCAGAAATCATTCCAATACAATTATTAGCATATTATGCAGCACTTGAAAAAGATACAGATCCAGATTATCCTAGAAATTTAGCAAAATCAGTTACAGTAAAGTAGACTACTTCATAGTTAGATTTACTTTTTTTACAATAACCCATGTTTCTTAAGATAATTTGTTGCAGTGATTAGTAGTCTGATGATTATTCATTGTACACTGTGTAAAAAAGAAATTCGACTGGATCCTAGAATAAGAAATAAACATTGGTACCATAGAAAATGTGTTATGCAAGTTGATTTACTCCTTTGATATATGACTAATTTAGCCATAAATGGAATAGTTGGATTTATCCTGTCAGGTATTGTTGTATTAATTACATATTTTGCATATCCAACATTTGAATATCTGTTACCCATTGGCAGTATCCTGATAATAATTGGCCTTGTCACAACATTACAAATTAAAATACAAAGAAGATTTTGACATTTTTAAAAAGTATGATTTTTGAGATCATATAGATCTAAGGGAGTGATAGAGTAGATAATCTATCATATTCTTGTTCTGCAAGATTCAAAAATTTTGAAGAATTATTTCCAGTTTTTAGCATGGATGAGATAATACAGCCTCCAGCACCAACACCTTCTTTTGCATATCCCTCTGAAAATGCCTTTAGTCCAGAATATTTTGAATTATGTAAACCAGGATTTACAGAAATTGCAGGTATGTCTGCAATCTCTTCAACAAGATTTGTAAAATTAGCATTTTTATCATTTGTAATATATGAAGTAGTTCCAATTGCAGTATTTTCTTCATTAAATCCAATTTTAGATGCAAATGCCAATACGGCAGTCATTTGAGTTCCACCAGCTAACATAACTTTAGAGATAGATGATGCAGAACTTAGCATTCCTGCAACAAAAGCAATCATAGGATCACCAACTTTTGCAAGTATACTATACGGATGATCAGAATCAATTCTTTTAAGTGCCGAATCAACAATTTCATTTTTTAATTTTGTAGGATTAGTAGGAATACTAGAACTTACTTTTGCATCAAAACCAAAAGCTCGCAATACAGCTAAAGCAGTTGTGGTTCCAGCAGGAATGCTTTCACCAATCACTAAACAATCAGTTAATGATGCCATGTTTCTTCCAACGATTCTACCAAATTCAACAGCAGTAGAAACTTGAGAATCAGACATTGCAGGTTCAACAAAAATATTTTTTCCAAAAGATAAACCAGTTTCAATAAAAGGTAATTGGGGAGTAATTTTACTTCCAGCATTAATTGTTAAATGAGGAATACTTGCAGATTCTAAAGCAGTTTTTGTTAAAAGGCCAGGAGTGGGTTTGCCATCAGGTGTCATTGGAATGCCATCAATTGTTTTGCAATATCCATAGTGAAGGTATTCTGCATCAGCTGGAGGCGTATATTGCATTGAAGCACTATTAGCACCTGCAATAGTAATTCCCGGGATTTCACAAGTTTGAGTATATGACATTACAAAAGAAAAAAGAAATCGTTCAGATTTTACAGATTCAAGGAAATTTTGAGCCTGTCTAGTATTTCCAAATAATTCAAAATCTTCCAAAAATATCACTAACCCATCATATCAACAAACTGCTGCTCAGTTCGTTTTTGCATTATCATATTAGTCATTTTTTCTTTTCCTATAGTAGATACTTTAGATGAACCATAATTATGACCAGGATACAGTACTAAATCATCATCTAAGAAATGAAGTACATCAAAAAGACTATGATAAAGTTTAGATGCACTACCTCCAGGTAAATCAATTCTACCACAATTGCCAACAAATAATGTATCACCTGAGAAAATATTTCCATCACCGACCAAACAAATACCATCATCAGAATGTCCAGGAGTGTGAAGAACTTTTAATTTTGAATTACCAAATTCAATAAAATCACCATCTTTTACAGTAATATCATTTTTCAATGTTGAAGATTCATGTTGAATTATAGGAGCTTGTGTAGATTCCACCATTTCTTGATTTCCTCTTGTATGATCATCATGATAGTGTGTATTTACAATATATTTTATTTTTAAATTATTATTTTTAATTATTAATTCTAATTCCATAAGATTCCATGAAGGATCAATAACAACAGATTCACTAGTATCTTCATCAACAACAATGTAAGAAAAATTCTGCATTGGTCCAACTGGTATTTGATGTACTATCATAATATTCCCTCTTCAGCTTCAGCAGGAATTCCAATTTTTTCGACATAAAGTTCACCAGTCAAATCTTTTCTTTTTGGAATACCCTCTTTCATTTTATGAAATGTGACAGTCATATCACATTTAGTAAAAATATTTGCAGTATTTCCAGTTTGAGGATCTAATCCAGAAGGAACATCTACAGCAAATTTGTAACAGTCAGTTGAATTAATAAAATTGATTGCAGATGCATATGGTTCTCTAATTTCACCAGAAATACCAGTACCCAAAATACCATCTACGATAATATCAGGCTTAAAATTAAAATCCAAAGAATTTCCAGATAGTAACTTTACCGAAGGCATTTTTTGTAAAATTGACCAATTCCAATTACTTTCTTCAGTTTTAATTTTTTCAGGATCCCCAAGAAGCATCACAGTGACTTTTGAACCATAGCCAGCTAAATGCCTAGCCATCACCAAACCATCACCACCATTATTTCCTAATCCTACAAAAATTAAGATATATTTTGAAGATATATTTTCAAATTTTGTAATCAAACGTCTAACGGCTGCAGCTCCAGCATTTTCCATCATAAATTTTTTTAAAAATCCCATATCATGACCCTTATTTTCAATTCGATACATTTGATCTACAGTTATTTCCATACCTTATATCAAATGATAACCAAAATAAGAGTTTAGCAAACGACTTTATCCTAGTTTTAGAATATTGTCAAGCATGACATTAAAAAACGTTAAACCATCATTAAATAAAATTATAAAGTCTTTAGCAGTAACTCAAGATTCAAGAGAATTTTTATTAAAAAATACTAGGGAGATAATTATTCTATGCAGTAAATCAATTATTGCAGTTCATAAAGGAGAATTAACAATTGCTAAAAATAATTTAAAACAAGCTGATGCATTATTAAAAAAATATAAGAAAAAAGCAACAGGACAATTAAGAAGATATTTGATCACACCAGAACAAGAGTTTGTGGAAGCAGCATGTTTAATCGCAATTGTTGAAAAAAAAGATATTCCATCAGATACAAAATTAGCAGTGATGCCAGAATCATATGTTTTAGGATTATTAGATTGTGTAGGGGAATTAAAAAGAAGAGTTTTTGATGAAATGAGAATAGGAAATATTGATGAAGCAATAAGATTTTTTGAAATAATGGAGGGGCTATATCTTCAGCTTTATACGTTCTCATTATATGATAAAGTTGTAAAAGAAGCAAGAAGAAAAATTGATGTAAATAGAATTTTGGTTGATGATGTTAGATCTGCAATTACAGAAGAAAAAAGAAGAACAGAGTTAATCAAAGCATTAGAAAAACTTCAAAAGTGATTTAGAAAAAATGGTGCGGATGATGGGATTTGAACCCACGTACTCCTAAGAGACTAACCCCTCAAGCTAGCGCCTTTGGCCAGGCTGGGCGACATCCGCAATAAAACATTCATGTATGGTTTTTATAATCCTTGACGACTTTTTTCTTTGTGTTAGTTCCAGTTAGATGTTTTACGTGTGGAAATTTAATTGCAGATAAGTATGATGATTATCAAACCAAAGTCAAATCAGGTGAAGATCCTCAAAAAGTTCTAAATGATTTAGGAATTAGTAGATATTGTTGTAGAAGAATGCTTTTGACCACTGTTGAAACAATTCAGCAAGTAATTCCATTCTATGAATCAATTGAGAAAAGAAAGCAAGAAGTTTTAGCTGAATTAGATTAGTTTGCCTAAAATTACTTCTATTGAAGGACGTATTTTATTCAATAGTAGAGGTAGTAAAACAATTGAAGTAGACATAATATCAGACAATAAATTTCTAGGAAGAGTTTGTTCACCATCAGGTGCAAGTGTAGGAAAATATGAAGCAGTAAGTTTTCCAAATGAAAATCCAGAAGAAAGTCTCAAAATATTAAAACAGAATTCTCAAAAATTTATTGGATTAGAATCATCAGATTTAAAGATAATACATGATACTTTGAAAAGTTTAGATGATTCTAATAATTATTCAATAATTGGAGGTTCACTTGCATTTGCAGTTACAATTGCATCAATGGAATCAGCATCAAAAGCATTAGAACAGCCATTATTCAAAACATTATCAACTGGTTCAGAATTTAAATTTCCAATTCCAATAGGTAATATTTTAGGTGGTGGTGCACATGCAGGGCCTGGAACTCCAGATATTCAAGAGATTTTAATTTGTGCAATAGGTTCAAAAACTATTGAAGATGCAATTGAAACAAATTTAGCAGTTCATAAAGAATTACGTAAAGTTTTAGAAAAACAAGATCCTACATTTACAAACGGAAGAGGTGATGAAGGAGGATGGGCACCAAAATTAGAAAATCAAAAAGCATTAGAAGTATCAGCAAAAGCTTGTGAAAATTTAGGATTTACTTTAGGTAAGGAAGTTGCATTAGGAGTTGATTTTGCATCATCTACACAATGGAATGAGGAGAAAGGAAAATATTTCTATGATAGAGCAGGGTTTGAAAATTCAAGTGGAGAGCAAATTGATTTTGCAGCAAATATAATTGATAAATTTAAATTAATTTATGCAGAAGATGCAGTTCATGAAGAGGCATTTGAAGACATGGCAGAATTAACTGCAAAATTTCCAAATACACTTGTCACAGGAGATGATTTGACAGTTACCAGTAAAGACATCCTAACAAAAGCAATTAAAGTAAAAGCATGTAATGCTGCAATTTTAAAGGTAAATCAAGCAGGCAGCCTATATGATGCTCTTGAATTTGCAGATGTTGCAAATCAAAATAATATCAAATTAATCACATCACATAGATCCGGTGAATCCACAGACTCACAAATTTCCCATATAGGCATAGCAACAAACTCAAAAATGCTCAAAGTAGGAGTGGTTGGAGGCGAAAGAATAGCAAAATTGAACGAATTATTACGCTTATCAGGGCATGATTTTATATGTGGCATGGCGGAGATTTAAAATCGTCATGAGTGAACAACCTGAAGTTATAGATATTAAGAAAAAAGTTATTTCTACTGGGATCAGAGTAGGAACACAAGTTAAGACAAAATTCATGAAACAATTTATCGAAAATGCAAGTCCTGAAGGACTTTACATGCTAAATATTGACATGACATTAGAAAAAATTAAGACTTGTGCTAAATTCATCAATAGAGTAGGAGCAGAAAATATTATAGCATGCTCAGGTAGACAATATGCAGGAATACCTATTGAAAAATTCTGTGAAATGACAGGAGCCAAACAACTTCTTGGAAGATTTATGCCAGGAACTTTAACAAATCCATCACTACCATATTACGTTGAACCAAAATTAATCCTTATTTCAGATCCTGAAGTAGATGTACAAGCACTGATTGAAGCAACCAATGCAGGAATACCAATTATTGGAATTGCAAATACAGATAATGTTACCTCAAAATTAGACGTCATCATTCCAGCAAACAATAGAGGAAGAAAATCATTAGCAACAATCTACTGGTTGTTAGTTCGTCAAATTCTCATTGAAAAAGGAGAATTAAAAGAAAATGAATCAATGAAATATGAAATTGATGATTTTGAAGCAAAGATGATTGAAGAGGAAATAGAATAAAATCTATTTCAAAGTTTTAATTGAAATCTAAAGCATCAGCTCCAGGAAAAGTTATTCTGTTTGGAGAACATTTTGTAGTATATGGAATAAAAGCAATTTTGTGTTCTATCAACAAAAGAGTAACAGTTACTGCAGAAAAAACTAGTGAAAGAAAAATTATTATTAATTCAAAAATAGGCAATTTAATCTTAGAACCCAATAAATTAATTTCAGAAATTAATTCACCATTAAAACCATTTTATTATTTGGCAAATAAAGCAATTAAAAATCAAAATACAGGTATAGAAATTGAAATTAATTCAGAAATTCCATTAGGTGCAGGACTAGGTTCATCATCCGCATGTTGCGTTGCAGGCGCTGCAGCAATTTTTAAATTATTTGAAAATATATCTAAAGAGAAAATTTTAGAACTTGCAATAGAAGCTGAAAGAACAATTTTTGAAAACACATCAGGGGCAGATTGTACTGTATGCACATATGGAGGAATAATACAATATGGCAAAAAACAAGGTTTTAAAAAAATTGAGGATAAACCTAATTTTCAATTAGTTATTGCAAATTCAAACATAGAGCATTCAACGGAATCAATGGTTTCAGGAGTTCAGACATTTGTAATTAAAAATAAAGATACATTTTCTAAATTATTAAATCAAGAATCAAAATTAGTTGAAGATGTTTTAAAATTACTAAAAGAAAACAATTCAAAAGAATTAGGAGAAAAAATTAATCAAAATCAAAAATATTTAGAAACAATAGGAATATCAAATAATCAATTAAGAGAGATGATAGAAATAGGGCAAAAAACATCCTTTGGAGCCAAAATAACAGGTTCAGGAGGAGGGGGATGTATTTTTGCATTGACAAATGAATCAAATGTAGAACAAACCTTAAAAGAATTCAAAGATAAGAATTTTGAATGTTTTTCAGCAGAAATTGATTTCAAAGGACTGGATACTTTTTAATTGACTAAATAATTTGCAACAACATGATTCTGATAAAATTAGGTGGATCAATTATTACAAATAAAGAAAAGCCATTATCAGCTAGGAAAAAAACAATTGATGACATTACAAAGAGTTTAAGAAAAATTAAAGAACCAGTCATCATTGTTCATGGAGGAGGATCATATGGTCATTATTGGTCTGTAAAATACGATATGCATACAAAAGAAAGAAAATATGACATTAGAGGAGTTTCAATTATTAAGAATTCAATGATTGAATTAAATAAAATTATTTTAGATTCATTATTAAAAAACAAATTAAATCCATATGCTTTACCTCCAACGGATTTCATGTCAGGAAATAAACCAATTTTAAATAAAATTAAAGAAATTGAAAAAATTGCAAAATCAGGCTTAATTCCAGTTACATACGGAGATGCATTATGGTTTGGTAAAAATAAAACATACATCTTATCAGGAGATAAAATTATGACTCACTTTGCAAAAATTCTAAAACCAAGATTGTGTATTTTTGCATTAAATGAAGATGGATTGTATTCTGATCTTAAATCAAAAAAATTAATTTCAGAATTAAAAGGAAATATTCCATTAATGTCAGAAAATAAAATGGACGTAACAGGAGGAATGACTAGAAAAGTAGAAGAAGCTGTTAAAATTTCAAAGATGGGAACAAATGTATTTTTTGTTAATGGAAAAAAACCTGAAAGAATTGTAGCAGTTGTTAAAAATAGAGAGTTTAAAGGAACAATGTTTAGAGGAAAAAGAAATGGTTAAAGAATTAGTAATACTTGTAGATGAAAATGATAATCCAATTGGAACTGAAGAGAAAATAAAATGTCATTTACCAAATGGAAAATTACATAGAGCATTTACAGCACTGTTATTTGATATTGATGGAAGACTGATACTAACAAAAAGAGCAAAAGGAAAAATGTTATGGCCAGGAGATTGGGATGGAACATTTGCAAGCCATCCAAGAGAATCAGAAGGATATACTTCATCAGGCGAAAGAAGAATGCCAGAAGAGTTAGGAATTACTGGAAAATTAGATTATTTTCATAAATTTGAATATCGTGTACAATACAAAGATATAGGATCTGAAAATGAAATTTGTGGAACTCTAGTTGGAGTGATTGATAAAAGTACAGAATTAAAAGAAATTGAAGGTGAAATTGATGAAATTAAGTGGATTTCAGCCAAAGAATTAATTGTAGAAATAAAAACAAATCCTGAAATTTATTGTCCATGGATGCTAATTGCATTAGAGTTACTTGAAAAATCAGACCAATTTATGCTCAAAAAACATGAAAATGTCTTATCAACATGGTTAACCACTGAAGTTCATGAAGGATTACAAGAAGCAATTAAGACCCACATTCCAGCAGAAAAATGGAGATTAGTAAATGGAAAAAAATAAGCAAATTGAAAATAATGCTAAAATTGTAAACAAGTATCTTAATTCAAAATTAAAAGGTAATCCAAAAAAACTCTATGATGCAGCAGGTCATCTTATTGTTAATGGTGGAAAAAGACTTAGACCATATATGGTAATTAGAAGTTGTCAGATTTTAGGTGGAAAAGCATCTAATGCCATGATAGCTGCAAGTGCTGTAGAAATGGTTCACAACTTTACTCTAGTACATGATGATATTATGGATAATGATGAAATGCGTCATGGCGTTCCAACAGTACATAAAAAATTTGGTATGCCAGTTGCAATTTTAGCAGGAGATGTTTTATTTTCAAAAGCATTTCAAATTATTTGTGAATCAAAATTATCACCAGATGCAACTACACATCTAATATCTAGACTTGCAAAAGCTTGTGTAGATGTTTGTGAAGGTCAATTATTAGATATTAAAATGGCAGATGAAAAAAGAATTCCAACACAAGTAGAATACATTACAATGATAGGTAAAAAAACAGCAGCATTATTTGATGTCTCTTGTTCAATGGGAGCAATTTGTGCAACAAACAAACCTAAAGATATTGCAAACCTTTCAGCATTTGGAAGAAACTTAGGAATAGCATTTCAAATTACAGATGATCTAATAGGAGTTATGGGAGATCCTAAAATTACAAAGAAACCAGTAGGAAATGATTTAAGAGAAGGTAAGAAATCATTGCCAATTTTAATGGCAATAAAACTAGCAAAGGGTAACGAGAGAAAAATAATCCTAAAAGCATTTGGAAATTCTAAAATTTCAAAGAGTGATCTAAACAAAGCTGTTGAGGTAATACGCGAATTAGGAATAGAGGAAAAAGTTAGAAATCAGGCTCTAAAATACGCAGAAAAGTCAGAAAAATCATTGGTAGAGTATACAGGTTCCGCTAAAGTAGAATTAACAGCATTATTAGATTTTGTAGTTAGGCGAAGTGTATAGTCACAGTAGAGGGAATTATCATGGATGAACAAATAAAGAAAGAAATTAGAAAAATGACTCTTCAAAATGCATATGAACATGAAGGAGAAACTCGAGATAAAATAATTTTAGGTAAAATTCTTGGAACTAAACCAGAATTTAGAACCAAAGTGAAAGAAATTTCAATTGAAATATCTGAAATTGTATCTAGTGTAAATCAATTATCAATTGAGGAACAAAAGAGAGAAATTGATGAAAAATTTCCAGAGGTTTTAGCACCTAAAGAGAAAATAAAAGAAAGAGTAGGACTGCCTGAATTAAAAAATGCACAGCAAGGAAATGTCATTACAAGATTTCCACCAGAACCAAATGGTTATCCACATATCGGACATGCAAAGGCAGCTATCATTAATTCAGAATATGCAAAAATGTATGGGGGAAAATTTATTCTAAGAATGGATGATACAAATCCGGAAGCTGAAAGAATGGAATATCATGCAGCAATTAAAGTGGGATTAGAATGGCTAGGAATAGAATTTGACATAGTAAAAAGTACTTCAGATGACATGGAAATATTTTATGAAAAAGGAATTGAATTAATTAATTCTGGAAAAGCCTACATTTGTAAATGTAAAAGAGAAGACATTAGTAAAAATAGACGAGAAAGAAAAGCATGTAAATGTAGTAGAGAAGATTTAGATAAAAATATCAATAATTGGGGGAAAATGGAAACTAAATTCAAACCAGGTGAAGCAGTTGTTAGATTTCGTGGAAACATGGAAGCAGATAATGCAGTAATGAGAGATCCAGTATTATTTAGAATAATAGAAGGAAAGCATTACACGTTAGGTGAAAAATATAGAATTTGGCCAAGTTATGATTTTGCAGTTGCAATTGAGGATAGTATTGATGGGGTTACGCATGCTTTTCGTTCAAAAGAATTTGAATTAAGAGAAGAGTTAACGGATGCAATTTTAGATTCACTGAATATGAGAAAGCCAGAACAAGGCTTTTTTTCAAGATTGGAATTCAAAGGTATGCCAATTTCAAAAAGAGTGATCAGGCCTTTAATTGAAGAACGAAAAGTTTCATGGTATGATGATCCTAGATTACCAACTTTAGAGGGATTAAAAAAACGAGGAATAAAACCAGAAGCTATTAGAAAATTTATCATGTCATTGGGATTAACTAAAGCAAATACACTTGCACCATTTGATTCACTTGAAGCATTTAATAGAAAATTTGTTGATGAAAATAGTATTAGATTGTATATGGTTAATAATCCAAAAAAACTTACAGTAAAAAATTTATCAATCACATCAGTTGAAGTTTTAAATCATCCAGTAAAGGATATTGGTAAAAGAAAAATTGATGTTGATGGAAGTTTCTATATTTCTGGAGAAGATGCACAAAATATCAAAGAAGGAGAACAAATTAGACTTTTAGGATTAGGAAATATTTTGATTACAAAGAAAGGAGAAGAATTAGAAGGAGAATATGTAAAAGATGGAGACATCAAAAGTATTCCAAAAATACAATGGGTTTCACAAAAAACAGCACATGAAATTAAAATAATTATCCCAAAAATATTATTTATTGATGGAAAATTTAATGAAAACAGTTTAGAAGAGACATTAGCTTATTGTGAGCCACATTACTTACAGATAAAAGACGGAGATGAGATACAATTTGTTAGATTTGGATATTGTAGAAAAGATTCACAAAATCAAGCGATTTTTACACATAAGTGATGGAATATGAGAATAGTTAGAGTAACAGATGGTACTAGTGAAACATATGGTTTTCTTAAAGACGGTAAAATAGCTATAAAAAGTGAAATTACAGAATTAACAGGCGTACCAATTCCCATTAATGTCAAAGATTTTTTGTTTGATGGATGGTATGATGAAATTAAGAATAAATTAGATGAATTAGAATACAGAGAAGATATTTCAAAATATAAATTATTAGCACCAATTCCAAATCCAAGTAAAATAATATGTCTAGCATTCAACTATTCAGATCATGCAAAAGAGCAAGGATTGCAAGCAATTGAAGAACCAGCATTTGTAATGAAACCAAGAACAACACTAAATCATACAAAATCAGATATTTTATGTCCAGACTTTGTTACACAATTAGATTATGAAATTGAATTAGCGTTGATCATTGGAAAAGATTGTAAAAATGTCAGTACAGAGGATGCAAAAGATATGATATTTGGATATATGATTTTCAATGATACATCAGCAAGAGATATTCAAAAAGTAGATAAACAGTTTACCAGAGGAAAAGGATTTGACACATTTGCACCATGTGGACCATGGATTACAACAGCTGATGAAATAGAAAATCCTCAAAATCTAAAAATGTCAACAAAAGTTAATGGGGAAGTAAGACAAAACTCTTCAACAAGTAATATGTTTATTAAAATTCCAGAGATAGTTTCAAAAATTAGTAAAGTAATGACATTAGAAAAAGGGGATATAATTTCAACTGGAACACCTGCAGGTACAATGTTAAACAAACCAAACGCAGTATATCTAAAAGACGGTGATGAAATAGAAATGGAAATTGAAGGTTTAGGAATATTAAACAATACAATAAGAGTAATTAAATCAAATTAAATCAAAGATTTTTTCATTAAATTAAATGAAATTTTATATTCTAAAGAATCAAACGAAGGTAATTTTTCTTTAGTTAGAATTTGAATTCGTTCATAATTTTTTTCAATTCCATAATTTTGTAAATAAGAAATAATATTAGATAAAGTCTCAAATGAGCCTGAAAATAGAGTCACAATCAAAGTTTTTTCATGATGTTTATAATCACCAATTATAGCAACAGAGATTTTATCATTCAAACTAGATGTAATTACTTTATTTTGAGCACATAAATCCGATAGAATTTTTTCATTAGTTGAAAACCATCTCCATGAATTTACATAATAAGGGAATAGATTAGTAGGTACAGATTTTGCAAATTCAATTTTATGATGAGAGTTTATTTTAGGAATTAATGAGTAAAATTGCCATATTTCAAATAATTTATAATTTAATGAATTAGCCATAGAAATAGAGGGTAAATTTTCAGTATCTATTAACATGTAAGAAAATAACGCATTAGTTTTTTTTCCAATTAATTCAGCATGAGTAACGAGTTTTGAACCAATCTTTTCCCTTCTAAAATTAGGATCAATTCTAATTCCTTCAATCCAGATTTGATTTTCAGAATAGAATGCATGACATATACCAACTGGAAATTGTTTTTCAAATAAAAATAAATTACCTTCTTCCAGCCAGGAAGACCAAACCTTATCAACATAATCCCCCCAAGAAAATGTATCCTTACAAAATTTTAAGACGGAAATTTTATCAAAAGAATTTGCTTCTCGAATTTCCATATACAAAAAAATATTAAGAATGATCAAATAAAAATTACTATGGGAAGAATAATTGCAGGAAAAACATCAGACATTACTCCTGGAAAAATGATCAAAGTATCAATTGGTGGCAGAGATATTTTAGTTGCAAACATTGATGGAGAATATTACGCTACAGATGATTCATGTACACATTCAGGTTCTAGTTTATCTGAAGGTAAGTTAGATGGATGTACCATTACTTGTGGATGGCATGCAGCAGAGTTTGATTGTAAAACAGGTAAATTTTCAAAATTTCCAGTGAAACTCAGAGATTTAACATCATATGATGTTGTAGTTGAATCAAACAATGTATTTGTAGAGATGTAACTATATACTGCTAATTTTTAACAAAATGTGTAAAAAATGGTAGATGAGGCTCAAAATAAACAAGCAATGAAAGAAGCTATCGACACATTAAACCTAATTATATCTACTAACTCTACTCCAAAAACAGTTAAAAAATCAGTTACAGATCTTGTTACAGAATTAGTAAAAGAGGATGACGCATTAGCAGTAAGAGCTGCAAATACAATCAGTCTACTGGATGATATTACACAAGATGCAAACATGCCATCATATGTGAGAACGCAATTATGGCAAGCAGTATCAAAATTAGAAAGTATAAGAGAATAAATTCTTGCTTGAAATAGAATAATTAATGAAAATTGAAGAATATTTAGAAACACTTCCAAAAAATTTACTTAGTGGAGAGGATGTTCAATTACCTGAAAAAACACTCAAAGAAATTTTCAGATTTGCAAATTTAGGAAAAGATGATATTTTTTTTCATCTAGGATGTAATAATGAAAAGGGAGTAGAGATTGCAATTAATGAATTTAAAGTTAAAAAAGCTATAGGAGTAGATAATAATTTAGAAAAAATTCAAAATGCACAAAAAAAGATTAAAGAAAAAAATATTGACGTAAAATTAATTCATCAAAATATAGAAGAATCAGATATTTCAGATGCAACTGTAATATTATTTTGGTTTACAGATGAGAAGATCATAAGAAATATGGTTAAAAAATTTAATAAATTAAAACCAGAGACAAAAATAATTACAATATGGGGACCACTGCCAAATTACCTTCCAGACAGAGTTAATTTCCCATACATTATCAATAAAGTACCATTCAAAAAAGCAGAAAATTTACAAGAGCAATTATTGTCTGTTTTTGGTGTAAAATGTGTAGATTTTGTTACTGCATGGGAATTTGCAGAAAGATATACAAAATCAATTTCAAATTCAGAAGTTAAAAATGATAGATTTCTAACAATCATACAGACATTAATTATTTGGATCAATGCAAAGGAATTAGGTGTTGTGTGTACGGAAGAAATTCCAGAATCAATTAAAACATACATTAGCATCATGAAAATGCATTTTGATATTGATTTTGAACATTTATTAAAATAAAATAGGTGTAAGCCTTTTATTTTGTATATCCGTAAAAAAATTATGGAAAGCAGACTAAACATCAACGTATCTGCAATAGATTATGATAAAACAAGTAAAGCATTAACACAACAACTCATACTTTTAGAAGAAATGGTTCATGGAAAAGATGATTTTAGTATGACAGATGCAGAATTTGCATTTGGATGGCATTTTTTTGTATTAAGTGTTAACAGAACATTAATACAAAAATTAGAATCACTAATGGATGCAGACTTTCAAAAATTAAAGGGAAGAGGAACAGATAAAAAATTCCTCACATGGTTAACAAAAAATATTGAAAATAAATCTCCTAGATTCAAAATTGCTATTAAAGAAGAAATGGAATCAAGTAAATTCGGAATATTTTAAAAATAAAGAGGCCCTCGAGGGGAATCGAACTCCTGTCCGAGGATCCACAACCCTCTATACTAACCACTGTACTACGAGGGCCACAAAAAAGAAATTTTTTTATCCAGTAATAATCTTTAAGATTCAATCATAAAAATAGAAAAACGATTGAAACCAATTAGTCATAAAGTAGTCATAAAGTAAAATTATTTAAAAAAACAATAGCCGATCGCTTTAAATTTAAACGCTCAGGATATGTTTTACCATGGGACAAGGATTCTTCACAAATAGATTACGTACAAGTAAAAAGTCTCAAGAAAATCATATTGAAAGGAAAATAGAGACCATACAAGGTAATGGATTTGTATGGACAGATTTACAAAATCCAGATAGAGATGATGTTGAAAAATTAGCTAAAAAATATAATTTCAATGAATTAAACATAGAGGACTGCATGACAAAATTTGAACTTCCAAAACTAGATAGTTATGATGATCATTTCTTTGTAATTTTACATTTTCCACCACTTGCACAAAAAATTGGAATATCAAAAAATAGTCAATTATCCATATTCATTGGAAAGGGATTTCTAGTTACAGTGCATCAAGGAGATCTAAGACCATTTGTAGAATTAGTAAATACGTGTAAATCAGATTTAGACCAAAAAATAAAAAATAAATTATTAGGAGAATCATCAGGGGATTTACTTCACGAAATTATAGATGCATTAGTAGATGATCTTTTACACATATCAAGAAAAATTATTGCAAATTTAGATGAAATGGAAGACAATGTATTTGATGAATCAAAACCAGTTGCTAGAAGTATTGCATTACTTAGAAGAGAAATCAACAGATTAAGAAGAATATCAGTGCCATTGAAGAGATTCGTGTTAGAAATTGCAAAAAATGTTAAAAGATTTTCAAATAATTCAGATAATGAGCTTACACTATACTTTGATGATGTAATTGATCATATTGACAAAGTTATAGAGACATTAGATGAGTCAAGAGAAACAATGGAAATTTACAAAGATGTAGATTTTGTATTAAGTAGTGAAAAAACAAACAAAGTATTAGCTGTTTTAACTATGATTTTTACATTAGCAATTCCATCAACAGTAATTGGAACATTTTATGGAATGAATGTCAATCTACCAGGAGGAATTGTAGATAATGGAATGATTTTAGGTCCATTTACCACATTCATAATCATAATTTTGGCATCAGTTATACCTGCAATTATGATGTTCATGTATTTCAAAAAATTGGGTTGGATTAGTAATTAGTAAAATATATTCTAAATTTTTTCATGTAGATTTACCTTAATTTTTGTTAAAGAGTGATTCAAGTTATCAGGAATTATAATTAAAAGGCCCGATTCTTGATCAATATTTTTACAAATACCACTAAAACTATGATAATTTTTACCAAAACAACCATCGTTTGTATAGAAATCAAATATGCCATAATTTAGATAATTTTCAAGTTGTCTTTCAGAATCAACAAAATAAACATCAAACCCAGAAGTGTCATCATCAATAGAAATGGAATATTCATATGAAGTAGTTTTTTTATCCGTGCATATTGGAATAAACTGAACATAAAATTCAGATATAATTGAATTTGTAGATTTTACGGTAGGTAAAATTGAAACATAAGGATCATTGTTTAATTCGATACCTTGAATTAATTCAATTTTATTTCTAACTGAATCAATTGCATACCTATACAGCATGGGTTTCCAGCTTGAATTACAATCACTAAACTGATGTTTTAATTCTACATAACCACGATTGTCTTGATATTGCAAATAATTGGAATTATAGTTATCAAAATTAGAAACATTAGAAAAATCTGTTGAATAAGTATAATTTACAAAATTTGGATTAGACCAAACATTTGTTATATCAAATAAAATATTTACAGGATAACTATCCCATTCTTCTTGAAAATGTACATAGATGGAATATTTGTTAATATCTTGATCATATGTAAAAAGTAAATGTCCAAAAAACATATTGACAAAAATTAAGATAAATGCAATTACAGGTAATATAAAAAATATTTTCTTCATAACAACATAAAAAATTAATCAGAATTTATTTTAATTGTAATTCATAAAGATACAAATAGTTTTAAATAAAATCTTAATAGTATCATAAAAAATTAATATTATGATAATTTGTTTTTAGAAGAAAATTATAGACATATCTTATAAAAGCCCGTATCTAATTTTAGTAAAAATATGGTAAAAGTTAAAGTTAGAACAGGAAGAGGCACAGGAACAATAGAAGTAGATGTAAAGGATCTAACATTTTCTGGAGAAGAATATAAGAAAATTCAAGCTGAAAAAAAGAAGGCAGCAGGCAATAGAACAATATCTACAGGTAGAGGTACGGGTTCAAGAAAGCTCCAAGACACCCCAGAACCAAAAGATAGACCTTCATCGAAAGGAAAAACGACAATAACTAGTAGAGGTACTGGTTCAAGAAAAAGTCCTTAAACATCTCTTTTTAAAAATTTTATTTTTATTATATTGATTAGTAATAATCTTGTTTAGTATCCACTAAATCTTTAGATCTGGATTTGTTAATTTTAGTTTTTCCCAATCTGCAAGAAAATTATCTAACCCAATTTTTGTCAAAGGGTGTTGTAACATTTTATCTAAAACGTCTGGAGGTAATGTAACTACATCAGCCCCAATCTTTGCAGCATCAATTACATGTAATGGATGACGAACACTTGCAACAAGAATTTGAGTTTTAAAAGCATAATTTGAAAAAATTGTTTTAATTTCTTGAATCAAGTTCATTCCATCTTGACCAATATCATCTAATCGTCCAATAAACGGACTAACATATTTTGCTCCAGATTTTGCAGCAAGTAAAGCTTGATTTGCAGAAAAGATCAGTGTGACATTAACAGGAATTCCCTGGGATGAAAAAGATTTGCATGCTTTAAGACCATCAGGAGTCATTGGAACTTTAACAACAACATTATCACCATATTCACGAAGACGTTTACCTTCTTCCATCATTCCAGAGTATTCAGTACTAACAACTTCTAAACTTACATCACCTTGAATAATTTTTGTGATTTCTTCCATAGCATTTTTTGGATTACCACCTTCTTTAGACATCAAAGAAGGATTAGTTGTAATACCATCTAACAATCCCATATCATTAAATTTTTTTATGGATTCTAAGTTAGCAGTATCAAGAAAAATTTTCATAATTGTTTATTCCTAAGTTCTTTTGCTTGTTTTGCCATATTAAAAGATGTAATGCCGTGCTTCTCTAAAAGTAAATGGATTTCAGAATCACGTGCAGATTCCCCAAACATGTCTTGAGCTCCAATTCTTTTGATAGGTACAGGATAAGATTCAGAAACAGATTCAGCTACAGCTGATCCCATCCCTCCCAAAATATTATGTTCCTCAGTAGTAACAATACAGCCAGTCTCCCGTGCTGCCTTTTCTAAAATTTCATTATCAATAGGTTTGATTGAAAACATATCTAAAACTCTACATGAAATTCCGTCTTGCTGCAACATCTCTGCGGCCTCTAAAGCCATTCTAACAGTAATTCCGCATGCGGCAATAGTACAATCAGAGCCATCTTTCACAGTAATTCCTTTTCCAATTTTAAATTCTTGAGATTCCGAATGTACAATAGGTACTTTTGATCTTGCCATTCTCATGTAAAATGGTCCATATTCGGATGCCATCAACTGGGTTAATTTTGAAACAGAAACAGTGTCAGCAGGAATAAAAACTCTAAAGTTTGGAATTACTCGCATTATTGCAATATCTTCAATTTGTTGATGAGAACCACCATCAGGTCCAACAGACAACCCACCATGAGATGAAACTAATTTTACATTCAATCCTTTTTTCCCTGATGGGGAAGGGTATGCAATATTATTTCGAATTTGATCAACTGCTCTTCCGGGTAAAAATATCGCATAAGTACTTGCAAAAGAGATTTTTCCAGATGCAGCTAATCCAGCAGAAATAGTTACAAGATTTGCTTCAGCAATACCGACATTAAAAAATCGGTCAGGAAATTGTTTTCCAAATCCTGAAATATTTAAAGAATCAGTTGTGTCAGCACCTAGAACAACAACATTAGGATTATCATGTCCAAGTTGAATTAATGACTTTGAATATTCTGAACGCATATCAGCCATAATAGGATCATTCAAAGGTATCCACACTCCTGTGCAATTTTTTTAATTTCTTCTTGTTTTGTACCAATTACATGTAATCCAATCCATTTATTGACTAAATCAGAGCCCCCCAATTGATTTGCTTTATCAAGTAGCATACGTCTACGTGATTTTAAAACTACATTTCTAAAATCTTTGATTGCAGATCTCACATCTTGTTGTCCAACAATAGCACCGCCACCAACAAATGCACGTGCACCATCAGCAAATACTGAACCAATATTTTCAAGATTTACACCACCGTCAGCCTCAATGCAACCTGAAAAATTATTTTCATTAAGAATAGAATTTAATCGACTCATTTTAGAATGAGTTTCCTCAATGTATTTCTGACCAGATTTTCCAGGAATAACAGACATTACAATTAGTTGATCTAAGCTAGACAAAAATTTGTAAGACCATTCAGGTAATTCAGTATCAGGATTAATTGCAAATCCAACACCTACTTGATGCTGTTTTAAAATATCATGAATTTCTCCAAAACTGGATTCATCAGTTACTTCAGCATGAACTGTTACAATATCACTTCCAGCATCAATGTAATCATTAACATGTTTTACAGGATCGTTAATCATTAAATGAGTGTCAAATGGAATTACAGTTAGAGGCCTTAATTCTTTAATTTTAATATGATCAAAAGTTTTAGTTGGAACAAATTGACCATCCATCACATCAAGATGAATTAAATCAGATCTTCCAGTTACACATCTCTTAACTTCATTTTCTAAATTAGACATGTCACCTGCAATAATAGAAGGAGAAATTAAAAATTGAGAATCTAATTCAGAATTAATTATAGGGACAACATCAGAATCAGGTGCTTTGCCATGCCACTGAGGATTATCTTCCATATGTTCCAAAGACTTTCCTTTGATAGTTCTTGAGATAATTATTGTAGGAACTCCTTTAGTGGCATTAGCTTTTGTAATTGCTGCATCAATTTGTTCAACTCTATGCCCATCAATTTCAAGAACATTCCAACCAAATGATCTCCATTTATCGCCAGTCTTCCATCTAGATGCATCTTTCCACATTTCAGAAATGTCATCACCATCTAATTTTTCATCCAGTGGCATTATTTTTTCAGTGTAAGAATCTTGTTGAATAAAATTTCTATCAAGAAAAGCAGTTAGGTTATCAACTTTATATTTAGAAGCAGTCATAGCAGCTTCCCAAACTTGACCCTCATCAGATTCGCCATCACCAATAATTGTATAGACATGATGATCTTTTGAATCAATTTTTGCAGCAAGAGCAATCCCTATAGAATAAGACAACCCAGTTCCAAGTGATCCACCACAGAATTCAACACCAGGACATTTTAGATCAGGATGTCCTTGTAATCTACTACCAAATTTTCGTAAAGTTTCAATTTCAGATTCTGGAAAATATCCTGCAACTGCCATGTTAGAAAACAAACCAGGTGCAGCATGGCCTTTTGATAATACTAATCGATCTCTATCCACCCATTGAGGATCTTGAGCATTAAACTTCAAATGTTTGTTAAACAAACAACCTAAAATTTCAGCCATGGAAAAAGAACCACCAGGATGACCAGAGCCTGCAGTATTAGTTGCTTTAATTACTAATTTACGAGCTCTCAGAACATTTTTTTTAATTTGATAATAATTAAGACCCAATAGATCAATTACTCATAAATTGAATAAAAATCTACTTCTGTAAAATTTTAATTTGATCGCAATTATTACTAAGTATGGAAATTAAAGAAGAAATTCCAATTGTACTTTTTGATGATCAATGTTATGTTTGTATAAAATTTGCAACTATTGTTAATTTTTTAGCAAGAGGTCAAATTACAATGGTAGGGCATTATTCAAATTTTGGAATAAAAATTAGGAATGAAATTTTAGATCAATCAGCATTAGAGATGTTTTGGTTTATTGATGAAAAAAGAGCAAGTGGAGGAAGAGCAGCATTATGTCCATTAATAAAATCAATTTTTTCTACAAAATCAAGAAAAAGAAAATTTGCTCAACTTGACAATATATGTAGTAAAGACTGTAAAACAGTCAAATCTGTATTTGTAAGATCATTTACTCTAATTACAAGTAGTAAAAAAATTGATTTATAGAAAATCTAAATAATGCTTTAAAAATAGAATTTCATCATGAAGATCAATTCAGATAATTATGGTAAAAAGAAAACAGAACTTTTGTGTGGATTTGTATTAGAAGATTCAAACAAAGTTTTAGGATTACCTAAATTTGATACAAAAATATTATCTTCAATTAATCAATCCATAAAAGATATGAATGGTGTACTAGGAAAATTAATAATTATTCCAATACCAGGTAATAAACGAGCTCAAAGAATTCTACTTGCAGGGATTGGTAAAAAAGAAAATTTAACAAACGATACTATAAGATTTGTTTCAGGAAAAATTGCACAAAAAGCAAGAGAATTAAAATTAAAAGAATTTTCAATCATCACACCACCTACATTTGTATGGAATTCAATTTCAGCAGTTTCTCAAATTATAGAAGGTGCCAAAATATCATTATACAAATTTGATAAATTCAAAGCTGACAAATCAGATAAATCACCAGACCTTACAATTATAGTTTCTAAATCAAATGAAAGCTCAAAAGCAATCAAAGTTGCTGAAATAATATCAGAAGGCGTAATATTTGCTAAAAATATAGCAAACCTGCCTCCAAACGAATGTACACCTACAACATTAGCAAATTTTGCTAAAGAGATTTCTAAAAAGAACAAAATGAAATGTACAATTATCTCACAGCCAGAGTTAAAGAAAAAAGGTTTTGGAGGAATTACAGCAGTAGGTAAAGGAAGTAAAAATGAGCCTAAACTAATTACCATAGAACATAATCATGGACCTAAAAGTCAAAAACCAATTGTTCTAGTTGGAAAAGCTGTAACATTTGACACAGGAGGAATTTCATTAAAACCAGGTCAAGGCATGGATGAAATGAAATTTGATAAATGTGGAGGTTGTACAGTTTTAGGAATTATGAAATCAGTTTCAGAATTAAAATTACCAATTAATGTAGTGGGAATTATTCCATCAGTAGAAAATATGATAGGTGGAGAAGCATATAGACCTGGAGATATTATAAAATTATACAATGGAAAAACAGCAGAGATTCTAAATACAGATGCAGAAGGCAGATTAATTTTAGCAGATGCATTGGCATATGGAGAAAAACAATATTCTCCAAAAGCAATTATTGATTTTGCTACTTTAACAGGAGCATGTATAGTTGCATTAGGAAATAACGTAGCTGCAATTGTATCAAACGATAAACAACTAACAAAAGAAATTATAAATTCATCTAAAAATACAACAGAAGAAATTTGGGAATTGCCATTAACACAAGACTACATGGACATGATAAAATCAGATGTTGCAGACATTAAAAATGTTGGAATAGGAAAAGCAGCAGGGACTATTACAGCTGCTGCATTTTTGAAAAGTGCAATCAAAGATACACCATGGGTACATTTCGATATTGCAGGCGTTGCATGGACTCAGGGGGAAGCTACAAAACAAAAACCATACAATCCAAAAGGAGCTACAGGTTTTGGAGTAAGATTGATTTTAGATTATTTACAAAAATTATAAAATTAATAACCCCTGCTATTTCTATCAGGCTTACTAACATTTGGATTTCTCCAACCATGTTTTTCCATCATATGATTTAGTAATCTAATGTCATTATCAGATTTTTCTCCACAGACGCTACAATTTGGCATTGAAATCAATTCAATCAAAGGATGTAGATATTAAAAGATTGATTAATAATTGAAAAATGCCAGCACTATTGCTTCCCAACAGCTCTCGCATGTTAGTAACACAATAGCGCTATCAGGTTTGACTTCTAAGTTCGGAATGGGATTAGGTCGCACCCTGACGCTATGGCCGGCTTGAAAACTATTCAATAATTCTTATCTATTAAGGTAACGAAATATTTCAAATCAACTCAAAATAGGTATAAAGCAAAGAAAATATCAAATTACAATCATGACACATAGAGTTGCCGTACTGGATCAGGATTTATGCCAGCCACAAAAATGCGGATTAGAGTGTATAAAGTATTGTCCAGTTAACAAATCAGGTGCAGAATGTGTTACAATTAATGAACTATCAAAAAAAGCCCAAATTGATGAGGATGTTTGTAACGGATGTGGAATATGTGTTAAAGTATGTCCATTTGATGCAATAACAATTGTAAATTTAGCAAGTGAATTAGCTACAGATAAAATTCATCAATATGGAATAAACTCCTTTCGATTATACAAATTGCCAACTCCAAGAAAAGGAGAGGTTGTAGGGTTATTGGGTAGAAATGGAATGGGAAAAAGTACTGTAGTTAACATACTTTCTGGAAAACTAAAACCAAATCTTGGAAGATATGAAGATCCACCTGAATGGAATGAAATTTTTAAACATTATAGTGGAACAGAGTTAAAAAATCATTTTCAAAAAATAGAACAAAATCAAATTCGTGCTTCAATAAAACCGCAACAAATTCATCGTCTTGCAGAAGCATTTGACGGAACAGGAAATGAATTACTTGACAAATATGATGAACGAGGAGTAACCAGAGAATTAGTTAGAGAATTAGGATTACAAAATTCTATGGAAAAAAGGTTGAAAGAACTTAGTGGTGGAGAACTACAAAGAATTGCAGTTGCTGCTGCTGCATCAAAAGATACAGAGTTTTACTTTTTTGATGAACCATCATCATACAACGATGTATATCAAAGAATAGGAGTTGCCAGAGTAATACAAGGTTTAGCAAAAATTGGAAAAAGTGTAATGATTGTAGAACATGATTTGACATTACTTGATTTTCTTAGTGATTATATCGAAGTGTTGTATGGTGAACCAACAGCATATGGAATCGTATCAAATATTTTATCAACTAAAATTGGAATCAATGTTTTTCTTGACGGATATTTACCAAATGAAAATGTTAGATTTAGAGATAAAAGATTCTCTATGGACGTATCATCATCATCGACAGATATTTTCCAAGAAGGTAGTGATGTTGTAATTTATCCAAAACTTGAAAAGAAATTTGATTCATTTTCAGTAACAATTGAGCCTGGAAGAGTACGAAAAGGCGAAGTTCTAGGAATAATGGGTGCAAATGCACTTGGAAAAACAACCATGATGAAAATGATTGCAGGCGTTGAAAAACCAGATATTGGTTCAATTGATAAAAAAATAAAGATAGCCTACAAACCACAATACCTACAAAATGATAGTGATGTTGAAGTTATAGCACTTTTAGAAAAAGCAAGTGGAGGTCCTATTGAAGGTAGTCAAGAAGAAGAACAAATTCTAGATCCATTAAAAATTAAAAAATTATACAATAAATCGATAAGAAATCTATCAGGTGGAGAACTACAAAAAATTGCAGTTGCATCATGTTTAATTCAAAAAGTAGATCTGTATGCGCTAGATGAACCTTCAGCATTTTTAGATGTAGAAGATAGAATTGCAGTTGGAAAATTTTTGCAGAAATTTGTTCGCTCATATGGAAAATCAGCAATTGTCATAGATCACGATTTACAATTAATGGATTTAGTGTCAGATTCAATGATAATATTTGAAGGGGAGTCAGGAAAGGCAGGACTAGCTACAGCACCTATGCCAAAACATGAAGCAATGAACAGATTCCTAAAATCATTAGATATGACATTTAGAAGAGATGAGAAAAGTCTGAGACCTAGAGTAAACAAAATAGAAAGTAGATTAGATAAAGATCAAAAATCATCTGGAAACTTTTACTACAAACATTGACTCGAATGCTAAAAAAGGCATTAGAAAATATATTGACATCAGAAGAAAGTGATGAATTAATTTCTGCATTTGATCAAATTGGAAATATAATCATAGTCAGAATACCTGAATCATTACTATCTAAGAAAAAAATTATTGGTCAAACATTACTTGATCAAGTAAAAATTGTAAAAAGTGTATTTTATCAATCTTCGCCTGTAGAAGGGGATTTCCGTATAAGGAATCTAGAGATTCTGGCAGGAGAAGACAATACAGAAACAGAATACAAAGAATTCAATTGTAGATTTATTGTAGATGTTGCAAATGCATTTTTTTCGCCACGTCTTTCAACAGAAAGAGAAAGAATTGCAAAATTAACTCAAGACGGAGAAACAATGGTAAACATGTTTGCTGGTATTGGTATGTTTTCAATAATGGCTGCAAAAAAGAAAAAATGTACTGTATATAGTATTGATTTGAATCCAGTAGCATCAAAACTTTGTGAGAGAAATATGGCATTAAACAAACTTGCTGGCAAAATAATTTCAATTAATGGTGATGCATCAAAAATTATTCAAGATCAATTAATGGATAAATCAGATAGAACATTAATGATATTGCCTGAAAGATCGGATGAGTTTTTAGATTCAGCAATAAATACAACAAAGAGTGGTGGGATTATTCACTATTATTCACATATCCATTCAGATAAAAAATTAGAAGCTGGAAAATTAAGTGAAGAGCATTATCTAAAAACAACATCAGTTAAATCAGAAATTCTAGGTTCAAAAATTGTAAGAGCAGTAGGTCCCAGATATTATCAAACGGTAGTAGATGTAAAAATTACTAAATAGGTGAATCATCAGATGAGGTAATTGTTGCAGATGTAGGTTTTTTTGTTGCAACTACATATCCAATCCAAGCAATCATTGCAAGAATACCACCAACTGCCATTAATACAGATAATTGTAAAACAATTGGAGACCATTCAGATAACATGAGTAAATAGGCATAAACAAAGAATGTACCTATACAAAGTGAGAAAAGTAAAATGCCTAGACTCCTACGCTTATCCATATGAAAAAACTTTCGCTGACTTATTTATCGGTTATCTTCTCAAAACTTCTTTTTAATACCAATTACAACTACAACTGGAACGCCAAGATACATTCCAAGATTCAACATAATTACGGACAGTCCCATTCCCAATACTTCAGATTCTGAATTAGCATTCTCCATTAGAGATAAACTGGAAATCATTGGAGTGATTGCAATTTTTACTGCCTCTTTGAATAGTGGATTCTCTCTTTCATAATCAGCAATTATTGGACTAAATGAATAGTAAATGTCATTGAATGTTGTGATAAATGCAGTTCCAAACTCTGTGTTTAGTAATTGATTATCCCTTAACTCTCTGAGTTGTTGGACTTCAGTTGCCATTTCAGAACCATAAGTGGCTGTTGCAATTAGACAACCTCCACCATTACCAGATTTTACACTAGTTGTTTCTGTTACAGATTTAGTGGGTATATTTTTAGAAAAAGTTGAAACATCAGTCCATTCCTTTAGAGTATAATCATTAATGTGATTTGCAATTAACATCGTACCCTCCATAAAATTATAATCATCATGATAAATTGTAAACTCACCAGAATTTGTTTCACCCAATACTGTTGCAATGTCACCATTACTTACAGAGATTGTAACTTTACCAGGAGATTCAATAAAAATTGTTAATGGCTTACCAATGGTAGGGATTTCATAAACATCTTGATCTAAAAACACCAAGACAACACCAAAAACAGTTGATGATGATCCAATCATCAACATAACTGCAAATACAATAATTGTTATAACTTTCAATCTACTTCAATCGCCATTAAATATGCAGATTCACCATCACGGTAATATGCATTTAGTTCTAGTCTAATTACAAATCCAAGTTTTTCATAAAGACGAACAGCATCAGTGTTACTACATCTAACTTCTAGATAAAATTCATCACAATTCCTAGATTTTACACCAATTACAGATTCTTCAACAAGGGCTTTGCCAATTCCTTTTTTTCTATGCTCATCAAGAACTGCAATTGATACGACATGTCCTTTTTTTACAAAACCTAGTTTCTTAAAATTTGAAAATCCAAATTCAGTTTTACACATTTCATAACCAACAATCTTGCCATCTATTTCTGCAACCAAAAATGCTTCAGGTAATTCCTTCAATAATGATTCATAGAAATAGTCAGAATAGTGTTCAGGTAATGTTTTTAGATTAATTTCCATCACTGAAATTAGATCGCTTGGAGCTGCTCTACGTATACTGCAGTCACCTAATTGTCTCAAAATCACTTGCACAACATACCATGAAAGTATCAATATTTAATTTTAAACAAAAAGATGATTAATGGAATAAGAGTATATGAAATGAATGGAAGAAGATTCTCAAGAAAATATTATTTCATTGGTTAATTCAATTTTTAATGTAGGTGAGTTTACAAAAACAGAATTTACATTAGAATTTAAAATTACAGATATAGAATTTCAAACAAAATTTGAAGATTTAGCAAGAGAATTAGAAAATATGAGTTATGTTTGTAAATTATTAAAAAAAGATAATGAGATTTATGTTCAAATTCAGAAATTTACCATAAAAAAAGCTAGAAAATTACTTAATGCAACGTGGACACCGAGATTTTTGTTTGTAATTGTAATATCATTTGTAATGATTGATGGTTACTATAGAACGTCTGGAACAAACGCTATTGTAGAAATTGGAGATCCATTTCAAATGGCAATTATTTACACACTTGCTCTATTAGGAATTTTAGGAACGCATGAGCTTGGACACATTATTGCAGCAAGGATACACAGGTTAAAAACAAGTTGGCCATACTTTATTCCAGGTTTACCAGTGATCGGAATTCCAACATTTGGTGCATTCATTCAATCAAAAGGATTAACAATTAATCGAAGAATTTTATTTGACGTAGCTATTGCAGGGCCTGTTGCAGGACTTGTAATTACAATGATAGTTTCACTATATGGAGCATATACTGCACCAATTTTAGATCAAGAAATATCTGAAGGATTATTTGCAGATAAAATACTAGTTGAATGGGAACAGGGAGAGCCACTACTAATGACTGCTAGTTTAGCAGTATTTGGAAAAGGAGGTCCAGGTCATGAAGTGATCATGACACCAGTAATGTTTGCAGCGTGGATTGGGTTTTTAATTACATTTTTGAATTTACTTCCAGCATGGCAACTTGATGGTGGACACATGGCAAGAACTCTTGTAGGTCAAAAAATTCACAGATATGCAACGTATGGAAGTATGCTAGTACTGGTTTTACTAAATTTTTGGCTTATGGCAGTCTTAATTTTAGTAATGTCAACCAAAAATCCAAGTGCAACACCACTTGATGACATATCTCCAATTACAAGAAATAGAAAAATTGCATATATCGGAATTATAGTATTAGCATTTTTGTGTGCACCACTACCATCAGGATTATTTTCAGGACTTTTACCTTAGAAAAAGTCTAGCACCATCATTTACTACTGCAACTTTTTGTCTAGCACCCTGTGTTTTTAAAATATAATCCATAGAATATTTTATTCCAGGTAAAGAAATCATGTCAAGTTTCTTTACATAAAATTCAGGTAAAATAGAAACTAATCCAATTTGAAAGTTTTTTTGTATTTCTGAAAGAAAAAGTAAATCTTCCATCCCATCAACATATTTTGTAGGATTTCGTAATTGTTCCAAAGTTAATCTATCTTCAATGTATTGTTGAATAGCATCAGAACCTAAACCACCTTTACATTCAGCAACTAAAATTGCAAGGCCATCTTTTTTAATAGCATTTGAACAATTCCAAAGTGAAGATAAAGAATGTCCCAAAGTATCATTACTTGCATCTTTACCAGTACTCATTATCATGGTTTTATGTTGACCAACATCTTTAATCGAATTTAATTCTAAAATTTTAGTAGTAGAAAGAGTTTGAGAAGGATGACCAATGGTGAAGTCAATTATTCCTTCAGAATTTGAAATAATTTCAATTGCTTGAATTTCAAAATTATCGACAAATTTTTTTGCTTCAGTTAAACTTTCAGTATATTGTCCAGGAGTAGGGAGATTACCTTGTCTTTTTGCATATGCTGAAAGCATAGATTCTGTACCAAATTTTTTGATAAGGCGTGTTGCAATAGTTTCATAGCCAAATAGTCCATCAAACCCCATTTCGCCCATAAATACAAGATTAGTATTAGAAATATCAACATCGTTAAATTCGTTAATTGCACTGCCTTCAGGTAAACCAGACTTGACTAAATTTAGAATTTTTTTCTCGGCTAATATTTTAGGAAATGGTTTTGATTTTTGTTCACATAGTGTGAATAATGATGAGATAATTTTTAGGATAGATTTAGAATTATGCAGTACTACCAATTCCATGGGTTTGGATAAATCAAGTGTATTGAGTTTCTCATTAATTGCAAAATCATCCATAATTTTGCCATCAGAATCAATTTTTTGTTCTAAATTTTCAGCTTTTATGTCCAAAACTACGTCTGTAATCCCATAATTCAACCAAATTTCAGGCATAATAGATAGTAAATACAAACCAAAATAAATCCAATGTAGTGAGTTTTGATATGGAGTTTATGAAAGAATTTGTGACATTTTTACATCAAAAAGAAATAATAAAATTTGGAGATTTTACACTAGCCAGTGGAAAAAACAGTTCGTATTATGTGGATTTAAGATTAGTTCCAAGTTATCCTCGTGAATTTAGAATGATGATAAAGTATCTTGAAAATCAGATTACAGAAGATATAGGATTAGATAATTTTGAAAGTATTGTTTCAGTTCCCACAGGAGGATTAGTAATTGCATCAGCGTTAGCAATTGAAACAGTAAAACCACTAATCTATGTCAGAAGTAAACCAAAAGATTATGGTACTTCAAAATCAGTTGAAGGAAAAATTCAGGACGGAATGAAAGTTGTCATGATAGATGATGTTGCAACTACAGGTGGTTCAGTTGTAAATGCAATTAAATCACTAACGGAGGTAAATGTTACGGTAAAAGATGCATATGTAATTGTAGATAGAATGGAAGGAGCAGATGAAGCTCTTGCAGAACATGGAGTAAAGATGCATTCAATGTTAAACATAGTACAAATTACAGAAATATTGTATGAACAAAAAATGATAGACATCAATATTTTAGATAAAGTAAAAAAGCAAATTAGTAAGTAATTTATGGCAGCTCAGACAAATGCCTTCCAATCATCAATTTCAGATATAACTCTGATTCTTCATTGCAGCCAGCAATTTTTGGATACACTCATTTTAAAACTAATTGAAAATAATGGGCCCGAAGGGCTTCGATCCCTTGGCTCACCGGTTATGAGCCGGTTACTCTACCAAGCTGAGTTACGGGCCCTAAAGTATTAAATTTTTTTTGAGGTATAAAATGTTATGAGATTAACAGTATTCATCATAACAACTATCAAGTAAAAGATTTTGTGCTGAAACAGATTTTTCAGCAATTTCAATTAAATTACTTGTATCAACATTAGATTTTTCCAAAATGTTTCTCCATGATGCCGTATGTCTAATATCAGCTTCAGTATGGAGTTTAAAGTATTCAGTTGCTTCATCACTAGTTATTTTATAAAATTCAGATAATCCATCCAATTTTGTTTGACTAATTTTAGGAATCTCTTTTTCAAATGCATACATTGCACATGCACCACCATCAAAAGTATTCATTAATGCAGTCAAATCAAATACTGCTTTCTGAGTTTTATCTGATCCAGAATATGAAATTAATTCATCTTCAGAAATACCAAGTTCTCCTGCAAAGCTAATCCAAGGTTTAATGTGATCAGATTCTTCTTGTTGGTTTTCAGTTAATTCAGCAATAACAGAATTAGGTGCTTTTTCAATAATAGGTGTCATAAATTTAGGAACTGCTTTTACAAGTTGGAAATATTCCTTTGAATATCCGGCTAAAGATTCCTGGGTTAATTTACCATCAGACCACATTTGATAAAATGGATGTTTAAGTAAACTTCTTGCTTCAATTATTTCATCAATTCTTTGAATTAGGCTCATAATGATTGCTTAAATTTTCCAATACAAAAATCTTTGTTGTGTACAAAAGATTTTATGATCTAAAATAAGAATTATCATGGGTTCCTGTGGTGTAGTCCGGTCAAGCATTCTGCCCTTTCAAGGCAGAGATCCCGGGTTCAAATCCCGGCAGGAGCACCAAGATTTAATTACTAATACAAGAATTTTTGATCAATTATCTTGGATAGAAAAAATATGGAGATTAATCCATTACTTGAAACATATGGTAAATATATTGAAAAAATAGATCAAGCGTTAGATAGAGAACTTGCATTATATTCAGAATCAGAATTTATCGAACCTCTAAAGTATTCATTAGAAGGTGGAAAAAGAATCAGGCCAATTATTTTGAATTTGGCTGCTGAAAGTATCGGTAAAATAGATGAAAATGTGTTATCAGCCTCTTGTGCAATTGAATTTTTACATATGGAATCAATTATCCATGATGACATCATAGATGATGAAACTATGAGAAGGCAAAAGGATCCATTTCATGTCAAATATGGATATAACACAAGTGTATTAACAGGAGATTTTGTTTTAGGATTAATTCTTGCAATATCGTCAAGATTAGATAATGTTAGAATTACAAAAGACTTGGCAACAGCTGCAATGTTAATGAGTGAAGGTGAAATGATTGAAGGCAGATTAGAAGCTAGCGGAGATATCACATTTGATGATTATCTAAAAGTCATAGAATACAAAACTGCAATTGCATTTGAAGTTGCATCTAGAATTGGAGGTATAATTGCAAATGGAACAGAAGAACAAATTGAAGCATTATCTGAATATGGAAAAAATCTTGGAATTGCATATCAGATCAGAGATGATTTATTGGATTGGAAGGATGAGAAAAAATTATTTAATTTACTAATTAAGAAAAGTGTAGATCCTAGAGAGGGATTTAACAAAATGGAAGAATTGTTAAAAGAATATTCTGAGAAAGCAAGAATATCTTTAAGAAAAATTCCAGACAATGATGCAAAAATGAATTTAGAAAAATTAATTAAATTTACTTCGTTTAAGGCATAATTCCTAAACCAATTACAGGTGTTGCAAATTCTACAAATTTAATTAATGGATCTGGATAAACACCAAATCCAATTAAGAAGATTGTTGAGAATATCATAACGGCCATGACAGATTTTGGTTCAATAACTCTCTTTTGGGTTTCTCCTTCAAAGTACATCTTTCTAGTTAACCAACCATAGTAAGCAAGTGACAATGCACTGTTTAATACGCCTGCAATTGCAAGCCATGGTGCCCACCATAATACAGAACCTGCATCTAATGCACTACCAAATAACATTATTTTACTCCAAAATCCAGAAAGTGGCGGAATACCAGCTAAAGCAAATAATGCAATTACCAAACCTAAAGCAGTGATAGGCATTCGTCTTCCAAGTCCTTGTAGTTTATCGATGTGAGTTACTGCAAGGGTTGTAGCAATTCCTGCAATTGCAATAAATGCTGCACCTTTCATTACAGCATGATTCATAATTTGATACATAGAACCTTGTAAACCAAGGGAAGTATGTGGTGCAACTGCAAGTCCAATTAGGATATAACCGGCATGTGCAATACTAGAGTAAGCTAACATTCTGGAAATGTTCTTTTGCATAATTGCTGCAATATTACCAATAGTCATTGTCATTACTGCAATAATACCAAGTGCTAAAGTCCAATCAATATGTAAAACTACCATTCCTAAAACTACAATTCTAATCGTTGCAGCAAATCCAGCTTTTTTGGTTGCAGCTGCAAGAAGAGCAGTAATTGGTGTAGGTGCACCTTCATAGGTATCAGGAAGCCATTGATGGAATGGAACAAGTCCCATCTTAAATCCAAATCCTGCAATAAACAATCCAACTGAAAGTAACGCAAGTGGAAGTAAAGAAGGATCAAGTACAGAGTAACCTTGAATGACTTCTCCAATATTTGTAGAACCAGTTAATCCGTATGAAAGTGAAATACCATAAACAATGATTGCAGAAGACAATGCACCAAACAAGAAATATTTTAAAGCTGCTTCATTTGAACTTGGACTCTTTTTCATAAATCCAACTAAAATGTATGTTGGAATACTCATAAGCTCCCATGCAACAAATAGCATTACAAGATCAGTAGAATATGCAACTAGTACCATACCTATAGTTGCAAGTAAAATTAGAGAATAGTAGACAGCAGGGGAATTATGTTTTCGCATATAATTAAAAGAGCCGACAGTTGTGAACAAAGCAACAATTAACATTGCTATTGCAAAGAATCCACCAAACGCATCATCAACTAAAACATCTTCAGAAAACAAAGCAGATGCAGAGACATTATCCTCAATGAATTGATATCCAACATATCCCATAGAGAGAATTAATGCAGAAAATGCAATTATAGCATAAAATGAATTAGAACCTCGTTCTTTTCTTGCAATGCTTATGATTGGAAGGAGTATACCGACAGTACCCAATATTGCGATTAGTACCAAAGGAGTTGAAGTAATTTCTAACATATCATCAAATCCCCTATATCAGCAATATCAAGACTACGAATAATAATCCTGCTCCAAATACAAATAGATATGATTGTGTGAGACCTGTTTGGGTTCCCTGAATCACCTTAGCACTCCAACTAACAGCTTTTTGGACTCCATCGTTCATACCGTAATCAATTACTCTCTTCTCAAAGTATCTAGAAACCCACCTTGCCAACCATAAAGGTGTTGTAACAAAGCACCAGTAGACAATTGCATTGAGATACCATCGGTTTAAGAGGAATTTATGAATTGCATAAAACGCAATGTTAGAATTTACAAATTTCACAGGATCTACCCATCTGCCAATATAGAATATGTAACCAAGACCAATACCGGTAGCAAATGCCACTAAGGAAGAACCAAGTGCAACTGGATTAAGTCCTTGTAAGAATCCAGGTAAGATGGATGCTTCTGCTGCAACATGTATACTGTGAATACCAAAGGAGTGTTCAAGATATTCAGTAAACATATGATGTAATCCTTCTTCAGCAGATAATCCAATTAGACCAATACCAATTGTAAGCACTGCAAGAATTCCATATGGAATCCACATAGATAATGGTGCGTCATGAATATGATGTCCTTCTTCTTCCATCTTCTGAATATGTTTACTCTTCTTTCCAAAGAATACCATTCCAATCATTCGAGTAGTGTAAAATGCAGTAATGACTGCAGTAACTACTGCAATTATGTATAACGGTAATGCCCATTCACTTCCAGATTCATATACAGATGCAAAGATTGCATCCTTACTCCAGAAGCCTGTTGTGATAAACGGGGCTCCCATCAAACCAAGACCTGCGGCCCACATGAATGCATATGTTTTCTTCATCTGTTTTCGTAGACCTCCCATATCGGTCATAAATCTAGAACCAATAGAGTGTAACAAGAAGCCGGCTGCCATAAACAATGAAGCTTTAAACATTGCGTGAGAAATTAAATGGAAAAATCCTGCAGTATAACCATCAACATATTGGTGAGATAATCCTGCAACACCTAATGCCATCATCATATAACCAATTTGGGAACCAGTTGAATAAGCAAGAACTTTCTTAATTTCGGGATTAACCATTCCTTGTGTTGCAAGCAATAATGCAGTAATTCCACCAACCCAAGCAATAATTTCAAAGAATTGATCAGCCATAATTCCTGCTGCACCCAATGCAAATACAATTGGGCCAATTCTTGCAACTAAGAATACACCGGCCTTAACCATAGTTGCTGCATGGATTAATGCAGATACAGCGGTAGGACCAGTCATAGCTTCTAGCAACCACTCGTTTAGTGGGAATTGTGCAGATTTTATGCAAGCGTA
>FLOH01001128.1_pt1 | contig 43721 bp, 61 predicted proteins | sample 756751 | NCBI WGS metagenome assembly FLOH01 (sample SAMEA4026879, study PRJEB14308) | marine metagenome | biome: coastal water; material: water | depth 74 m
TACGCTTGCATCTTCGAGTACGACATTCTCACCAACCTTGCCGAAATTACTAAACTCGTTCCAAGCCGCAAGCTTCTTCTGGGCATTCCTTTCTATGGCTACGAGTGGGACACCGACTCAAGCACCAAATACTCATTCTCAGACTCTCGTGCCGCCGTCGCCTCACTAGAAAGAATCCAAGAATTAATCGACAAAAACACTCTTGAATTATTGTGGGACCACAACTCTCTCACTCCCTACGCCGTCAGACGAGACGAAGGAGAAATCGTCTCACAAATCTACTACGAGTCTATCGACTCCATCAAGCTCAAACTTGAACTAGTCAAATCAGCAAAATTAGGCGGAATCGCAATCTGGGCACTAGGCTACGAAGGAGATTATCCTAAGCTCTGGGATACGATAAGATCACTTAACACCCCTTAACATCCTCTTACTTTCAGACTACAATAGGACTGTGCTAAGAAATGCTAAAAAAAACACACTTCAACCACTAAAACTACTTGAATTACTTGGTAAACCCATCCTTTTCCTGTTCACAATCACAGGTCTACTTCTCGTCACCTATCTTCATTTGATCAGTATTTTTACTCATCAACTTACTCGCTTTGTTCTCGATAAATCCCATCTACTCAAAAAACATCTCTCTAATTTCTCCCTCCCGAAGCTCACTCTTCCTCACATAAGTCTCCCCAGAATTCCCTCTTTTCGAAAACGTCTTCATTTCCCTAAAACAAAGATAATCCTCCCCCTCCTTACTCTTACCCTACTCTCCATAGCCTTTTATGTCACTATCCTCAAAGATCTCCCCGACCCCCACCTCCTCAGCAGCTCTCTCCCTTCTCTCTCCACCAAGATCTTTGATCGAAATGGAACGCTCCTATACAAAATATACAGAGATGAGAACCGCACCCTAATTAAGCTTAGTAATCTCCCCCAACACCTCGTAGACGCCACCATCGCAGCCGAAGACAAGTCCTTCTATCAACATAAGGGTCTCGACTTCACCGCAATTATCCGCGCACTCTTCAATAACTTCACCTGCTGGGTTGACAGTGATTCCTGCACCTCAATCCAAGGCGCCTCAACAATCACCCAACAATTGGTAAAGAACTCCCTTCTCACCCCAGAAAAAACGATCATACGCAAGCTCAAAGAAGCAGTCCTAGCGCTCTGGATCGAGCAAATCTTCACAAAAGATGAAATCCTCGAGCTCTACTTCAACTACGTCCCATACGGTGGCACTGCCTATGGCATTGAAGAAGGATCTCGCTACTACCTAGACAAGGCTAGCTCCGACCTAGATCTTGCCGAGTCAGCTCTCCTTGCCGGGCTTCCTATTGCCCCCACCACCCTCTCTCCCTTTGGGATCAATCCATACCTTGCCAAACACCGCCAAGACCAAGTTCTAGATCGTATGGTCATCGAAGAGTACATCACGAAAAGCCAGGCAGATCTCGCCAAATCTACCCCCCTTACTTTCGCAACTCACGGCAACGGCATCCTAGCCCCACACTTCGTTATGTATGTTCAGTCCCAATTGGTAAATGAGTATGGAAAAGATCTCGTTCACTACGGCGGACTAGAAGTAACTACTACCCTAGATCTCTCCCTCCAACAAATCCTAGAAGAAAACATTAGAACGGAACTAGCCAGTCTGAAACATCTCAACGTCGGAAACGGCGCTGGCATCATTCTCGATGCTAGAACTGGCGAAATTCTCGCCATGGCAGGCTCTCGTGACTTCTTTGACCTCGAGCATGATGGTCAAGTCAACGCGACTCTCAGCTCCCGCCAGCCAGGAAGCGCCATCAAACCTCTCACCTACTCTCTCGCCCTCACAAATGGCTTGTCACCATCAACCAGAATCGACGACTCTCCAATCTGCTTCACTATCAGTGGTCATGCTCCCTACTGCCCCAAGAACTATGACGGCAAGTTCCACGGCAACGTCACCCTCCGCACCGCCCTCGCCAGCTCCTACAACATTCCCGCAATCAAGCTTCTCAACAGCCTTGGAGTAGATCGGTTAGTCGGACTTGCCCGCAAACTCGGTATCACGACCTGGGATGACCCATCTCAATACGGACTCGCTCTCACCCTTGGAGGTGGCAACGTCACTCTCTTAGAACTAGCAAGCGCATATGCAACTTTCGCAAGAGGCGGCACCCATCTCCCCACTCAAGCCATCCTCACCACCACCAATCACCACATCCTCCCGACCACCACCATCTCAAAGGCTAAACAAGTTCTCTCCCCGGAAGTCTCTTATCAAATCAGCAACATCCTCTCTGATAATCAGGCTCGCTCCCCTGCCTTTGGACTAAACTCCGTCCTCAATATTAGAGGTCACGAGGTCGCAGTCAAAACAGGAACCAGCAACGACCTTCGAGACAACTGGACTCTTGGCTATACTTCTGACTACGTCGTTGCAATCTGGGTCGGTAACAACGACAACACCCCAATGAGTCAAGTTGCCAGTGGCATCACGGGCGCCTCTCCTATCTGGGCTAGAACCATGCAAACTCTCTTAAAAGGATCATCTCCTCACAAATTCCACGTTCCCACCAACCTAGTCCAGGTGAACCTCTCCTGCTCCGGCACCCCCTACTACGACTACTTCGTCCCTGGCACACAACCAAAAATAGACTGCAATCCTAAACCTGAAGGTGAAATTCTCTAACTACTCAACAACGACTCTATTAGTCCCTGGATTACTCGGCATATCACTGGGTACCACCCTAGACTGACTGGGTGACTTCACCACGGGATCAACCTTAACTTCTCCCGCTACCCACATCAAAAACCCAGCGATCAATAATGATAAAAACAAAATCATCCCGCTCCACCTCGCCATCTTATCTTTCTTCTTTGCCTTTCTTCTCTTTTGTACCGACTCTGTTTTTGCACCTTTTCTCTTCTTGTCTTTTGCCTCTAACTCATCTTCTGGTTGTTCATTGATAATTTTCTTCATATCATTATTCCATTTCCTTCATTCTCTCTACTATCTTCCCCACGACTTCCTTTATTGTCAACTCACTAGTATCTAATTCCCACGCTCCCGGTACAATTCTAAGTGGACTTGCCTCACGCGTTGCATCCAGCTCATCCCTCTCTCGTAATATTTCCTTTGCATACTCCTTTGTCACACTTGGGTCCTTCTCCGACAACATCTGATAGTACCTCTCTACTCTCACCTGCTCACTCGCATTTAGATATATCTTTAGTTCAGCATCAGGCAGCACCACATAAGTGATATCTCTTCCCTCCATCACCACACTCTTACCAAGAGCTATTCTTCTCTGCACGGGGACCAACACTTCCCGCACTCTTGGCATCGAAGCAACCTTGCCAACAACCGCACTCACCTTCGCCTCACGTATCTCCCAGCTCACATCCTCATCATTAACTAGTACCGTGCTTAACCTGCCATCCTTCTCACTCTCATTGGGTGATCTCACATCTATCTCAATCGTACGAACTAGATTCATAATCGAATCCTCATCCTCCAGGTTCAGCTCATCTCTTAGCGCCATCAGAGTCACCGCTCGATACATCGCCCCAGTATCTACATAAACAAACTTCGTAGTTTTTGATAGTTCTCTTGCCACCGAGCTCTTACCTGCCGCAACCGGCCCATCGATCGCAATCTGGAATCCAGTTGTCATAACTTATTTCTCCCTTTAGAGTTTCTCGACTATTTTACTCACAACCTGCTCAATAGACAACCCAGTCGTATCTAATATCCATGCATCCACTGCTGGCCTAAGTGGATCAATCTCTCTATTCATCTCTCGCTTATCCCTCGTAATTACATCATGTTTAGCTTGTTCAATCGATATCTTATTTCCCAAAATTGCCATCTGTCCATGCTTGCGCTTTGATCTCTCTTCTGGGCTTGCATCCAGATAAACTTTTAAGGTTGCCCCAGGCAATACCCTTGTACCAATATCTCTTCCTTCCATAATGACTGACGCTCCCTCTCCCATCTTTCTCTGCAAAGTTACCAATTTTTTCCGCACATCCATATATTGACTTACCACAGACGCTCCTTCTCCCATATCGACCTCTCTTATTCTTCTACTCACATCCACACCATTCAAAATCACAGTCACTCCCCTGCCATCATTATTTATCTTGCTTGGCTTCTCAAGATTAATCGTGATCTTCTCTAAATTTTCAACAACCTTTTTCTCATCAACCCACTCCACTCCTCTATCTTTCATGTATAGGGCTACCGCTCTATACATTGCTCCAGTATCCACATAAACAATCCCCAGCTCCTCAGCTACCAACTTAGCAACTGTGCTCTTCCCTGCCCCTACCGGCCCATCTATTGCAATCTGAAATATCTTATTCTGCACGCTTACTATCCTATCACGAATTAGCACTCATTCTCTCCTCCCAAACTCTCCTTTCACCAGTCACAAAGAGTGATATACTCAAACTATGCCTATGCCTGCCCAGGAAAACTTCAAAGTTGCAATCATTGGTCTGGGTAAAGTGGGTATCACCACCGCCTATGCCATCCTCTTAAAGGGTCTTGCCACCGAGTTAGTTCTCGTTAGCCGAAGCGCCAAAAAAGCCGAAGGCGAGCGACGCGACCTAGTTCACGGTTCCCCCTTCTACTCTGGTACTAAAATCTCCGCCACCGACAACTACGCTGACCTCAAAGGAACTGATCTAGTCATCTTCACTGCTGGCTGTGGCCAAAAACCAGGTCAAACCAGGCTAGATCTCAACAAAGACAACTGCAAGGTAGTCGACCAGCTCATCCCTAAAATAGTCAAACACGCCCCCAACACCCTCATCTTGATGGTTAGTAACCCCCTGGATGTCCTCACCTACCGCGCCGCCAAACTCGCAGGCCTTCCAAAAGGTAGAGTCTTCGGATCCGGCACCATGCTCGATACTGCAAGATATCGCACTCACCTTGCTAACTCCTTACACATCAACTCAACCAGTATTCACGCCTATATCTTGGGTGAACACGGCGACTCCTCATTCACTCCCACCAATTCCGCCACAATCGGTGGCAAGCCTCTCCTCTCATTCCCCGAGTTCTCTCCTGATCAACTAGCTTGGGCACTCGATGAAACCCGCAAGGACGCCTATAAAATCATCGAGGGTAAAGGCGCCACCTACTACGGTATCGCCACCGCCCTCACCCACCTAGTCGATATCATCAAACATGACAAAAAGAAGATTGTCCCTCTCTCATCTCCCCTCAATGGTGAATTCGGACTTGAAGACGTCGCCCTTTCTCTCCCTTGTATCTTGGGTAGAAGTGGGGTCATCAAAACTATCGAGCTCCCCCTCACTCCTGCAGAACAAATTGAGCTCATGAACTCAGCTGACATCATCAGAAATCACATCAAAGCTGTCTAATCTAGCCATTAATCTCAGCTAAACTCAGTAGTCCCTCTTTTGCCCCTATCTTCTTAATTACACTCACCGCCTGCTTCTGCCCCCACTCTAAGGCCTTCTCATAGTTATGGCCATACAAAAGAGCCGCCACATACCCACTCGCAAAAGCATCTCCCGCCCCAGTTGTGTCCGTCACACTCTTTACTTTTGTCCCTTTCCAAAACTCACACTTCCCCTCTTGACACATCTTACCCCCTCGCTCTCCGTCTGTAATCAAACTCACTCTCGGACCAATCGGACAGTGCTTAGCTTGCCATACCTCATCTTTCTGATAATCCTCTCCCCACAACTCTCCAGCCTCCTCACGATTCACAAACAAAACTTCAACCATCGACAACATCTTGAGAAGCTTCTTCTTCTTCTGAATCTCCTTCATTCCAGGATTGAGTGACACCCTTACCTTGTGTTCTTTTGCCCATTTAAGTAGCGTCTCTAGTACCCCCAGATTACCCCCCAAGCTAGTCACATGCAACCATCTCGTCTCTAAGTTCTTCAGTGGTAAATCACTCTTAGTTAACATCGCAGACGCTCCTCTATGAACCATAATGCTTCTTCCCCCATCCTCTGCAATCAGTATCACAGACACAGCCGTAGTCTCATCAGGCTCCTGCACTACATGTCTCGTATCAACTCCCGAACTCTCCAAATCCCTGTGCACAATCAAACTCTGCGGATCATTCCCCATCTCAACCACACACGTCGTCTTCAATTCCTTTCTCGCAAACCCAACTGCCGTATTTGTCCCTCCTCCTCCAGATGTCATCACCACCTCTTCCACCTCCATCTTTCCCCCATACACCTCACACATCGCCACCCCTCCAGGCACTTTATCTGACTTAACCACCTGAAACTTATCGCTCTTCATAAATATGTCCAGGATTGCCGCCCCGACCGTCACCACATCATAGTTACTCATGCAAATAGTCTAACACAACTACTTCCACCAATCTGGACTCACAAACTTCATCAAAGCTAGATGCACCAGCTGCTGATAAGCCCCAGTTCTCGTCACCCCATTCTTTGTAAACACGCCAACTGCCCCTTCTTGCTTCTTCACATCTTCTCGCTTCAACAGCTCATTCATCACAGGCCCCAACTCTCCTCCTGCTCGTATCTTCTGAGAAACCACAGGTGGCAACTCGAACCTCAATCCCCCTCCCATCCCTTCTTCCCCGTCACGATTTGTTATCACGCACCACGCACACTCAAACAACTTTATGCCTTGCTCATACACCCCACCCTCTATTCCTACTCCGTACATAGCTGAGCTATCACCCTCAAGTGCCCTCTGAGCTCGATATCTCGCTCCCTTAATCGTCTCCTCCTCACTCATTGGCTGCTCGCTCACTCCCGAGAGAACGTCCGCGCCTACTGTTTCACAACCAGGAAATGCCTCAGAAAACACCCTCCTCACAGCCTCAACCTTGACTGGATTATTACTCCCCACCACTACTCTCATAACATCCCCAATCTTAGTCTTGCCTCTTCACTCATCATCTCTTGTATCCAAGGCGGATCCCAAACAAGCTCAGTCTCAACTTGTGACTGATCAATCTCCTCAAGCTCAGATACCGCCTCCTTTATCATCCTATCTATCACTCCCGCTAGCGGACACCCAGGAGTTGTCAGTGTCATCACTATCTTCACTATCTGCCCACTTGCCTTCTTCTCTGTAATCCTAACTTCATATATCAACCCAAGCTCCACAATATTCACATCAAGTTCTGGATCCATCACCTCGGATAGCTTCTCCCATACTTTTTTCTCTAGAGAGCTGCGGTTTATCATCCAGTGATTATATCAAAACCAGCCCTCATGAGTTGCCTCAACCTGGGCTGGTTTATCAAAAAACGCTTAATTATTAAGCCTTCTTTAGAACGGGCATGCCGGTTCGCTTAGTCTCCATGACCATGTAGCCAGCAGGAACCTCATCTAAAGCTTCTGGTCTCACGTCTCTTGCAAAGTAATAAATTTGCTGTTGACGACCGTTTTTCAGAGTTACCTTCTTACCGTGTAGATAATAAGTGTGACCCTTTGAATTTGTATAGGAATATGCCATTTTTTGTTTCACCTCCTTTCCACCATTTCATGCTCTTAACTGTTTACCTTAGTCTGGAATCCAGACCTCTACCTCTGGTTATACCCTGGTATATCTGGCTTGTCAACAAGATCAAGATGGGGGTTACTATAGTGAACCGACTCAAACCTACTCAGCCAACTTACTCTCAATCACTCCCTCTAGTGCTGGAAACAAAACTTTCACTCCGTCCACAAAAAACGATGGTGTCGATTGAATCTTATATTTCACTGCATCAGATGAGTCCAGCAGAACTTGCTCTCGTAGCTCATCTCGCCCCAAATCACTCGTGAGTCTCTCCATATCAAGTCCTAACTCTTCTGCATACTCCAACAGTTTCTCACTAACATCATCCATCCCCTCCCACTCACTCTGCTTCACAAACAACTTGTCATGCATCTCAAAGAATTTTCCCTGCTCCCCTGCAGCTTCAGCCATCACCGCTGTCTCAACTGCATGTTTGTGAATCGAGGTTAACGGAAGATGTCGATAAACCAACCTTACTTTCCCTTCATGTCTTGCAAGTAGTTGCTTAAGCTCACTCTGCACTCCCGCACAAGCCGGACACTGAAAGTCAGAAAACTCTGTAATAACAATCTCCCCTTCTCCCCGGGCGTGTCGCTCCACGCCAGCAACATCCACAATCGGCAACTCCTCTTCATTACTATAATTCCACAAAAGAGCCGTCATTCCCGCAAGTACCCCCACCACTACCACAACCACCAAGATTATTGTTTTTATCTTCATAATGGCCAGACTTTCACTTCACCCTCATATATCTCGATTGCTCCTGTTGGACAGCTCTGAGCAGACAGGAGGATATTCTCTTCAGAATCACTTGGGTTCTCCAGAAACTCTGCCAAATTATTCTCATCAAACCTAAATACTTCAGGTGTGATCGCAATACAACTAGCCGCCGCAATACACTTCGACTGCACAATCACTACTTTGTACCTCCCGATGACTCTCACCGTTTTCTTATCTGTCATGAGTTATTTATCCTTGTGATCCATGTACTTCTCCCTTGATTTATCTCGCTTGCGAGCATCAATCATACCACGACAAATCGCACAATATTTCGGCTCAGTTAGGCCTCGCTCTCGATACAACTCCTGCTCCTCCACTGAGTGAACAAAGTTGTTTTGACAATTCTCACACTTCAATTGTTTATACTTCGCCCTATCCATACTTCTCCTTGTGCACATTGACCTCTAACATTCCAAGCTTCATCAGCTCTTTTCTAACTTCCTCAACCATTCTCGTACCCCCACACACATATCCCTCCCAATCAGCCAATCTCTTCTCTCCAAAGTCTCTTCCCAAACAATCCTGCACATGACCCGTACACAGGCTCCAGCTATCAGTTGGCTGTGACAGCACCTGATCAAAAACAAAGTTAGGATACTCATCCACAAGTCGCTCAAAATTATCCGTCCAAATCAAATCTTCCTCACTCCTCATCCCCCAATGCAACCTGATCTGTCCCTTGTCTTGCTTATTTATCAACAGGTCCTCAATCATCACCTTCAATGGAACAATTCCAGAGCCCGTTGCCACAAACAATTTTTTGCTCTTCTCTCCCGAAACTATAAAATCCCCCATCGGCCCCATTAACTCAACCTCACCACCTAACTCCAGTTTCTCAAGATATTTACTCCCTTTCCCATCTGGTAATATCTCTGCCACGATACTCACTCCGTGCTTCAGATCTGGCGCACTCGCAATCGAGTAACTTCTCCTCTCTCCTTCAGGATTAATCTTCAAAGAAACATACTGTCCAGCTAAATACTCGATTACATTCGGAGTGACTAACTCCAGCTTGATAAGTAAGTACTTCTTACTCTCATTCAAATAATACTTCTCACTCACCCTTGCCCTGTACTGCTGTGGTTTGGGAATACTCATAGAAGCTATTATAATACACCTCATGCAAATACTCCTGATTTCAGATCCAAGCGTAATCGCAGAAGCCATAGAGGCACTTAAATGTGGTCAACTAGTCATCTACCCTACCGAAACCTGCTACGGCTTAGCAGCTGATTCAACCAACAAAGATGCCATCACCAAGCTTCTCTCATACAAAGGCGACCGGGATCGCCAAGTCGCAGTCGCAGTCAGTAGCAAAAAGATGGCCAAAAACTATGTAGATATTAACTCAATGGGAAGTAACATCTATCAAGAGCTCCTCCCCGGTCCAATCACCGTCATCTCAAAAAGCAAAGGTATCCTAGACTCACGTCTAGAGTCTATCAAGGGCACCCTTGGTGTTCGCTACCCCAAGCATGACTTCGCCCTCAAGCTAATTAGTGAATATAAAATACCCCTCACCGCAACTAGTGCTAACACCTCCGGCCGCAAAGAACCATACAGTCTTGCAGACTGGCAAAAATACACAAGCAAACTCAAGCAAAGTGAAGTCGCTCTATTCCTTGATGCAGGCAAACTAAAAAATCGCCCCACTAGCACCGTTGTCGACACCACTCTCAACTCTCCCGAAGTTCTCAGACAAGGCAGGGTCATCATCCCCAGCCTGGCAAAGAAAATATACACTTCTCACTCCCCAGCTGAAACGATGAAATTCGCAGCAGGTCTTATCAAAAAACACCTCAATCTCACCAAGAAATGGCCCTTGATCATCGCCCTTCAAGGAGAGTTAGGCGCAGGCAAAACTCAACTCACAAAAGGTATCGCAAAAAAACTTAAAGTTACCAACCTTATCACTTCCCCGACCTACACTCTCATGAAAGAGTATGGGTACTCTCTCCCAAAATACACTGGCACTCTCTATCACATCGATACTTGGCGCTTGTCTGACCTTAAAGAGCTCGACTCCACTCTTCATTTAAATAAGCTCCTAATTCCAGGAAACATTCTCGTTTTGGAGTGGGCAAGCAAAGCTCACGACTGGCTAGATAGTCACAAAACTGACTATCCTATCTTAGTGATCAACATTGATGTATTAGACGAGCATACCCGCAAGATCTCATACGCCTTCTCTACTCCAGAATGGTCTTAAGCGAGTCTAAATTTCTCTCGAATCTTCGCCATCTCTTCGCCACTCATCTTCTCACCTTTTAAGTCATCCACGCTTCCTGGTCTGATCTGAATATGTGCATGGGGAACTTGAAAACCATATACCATCTGTCTCACTGGCTCACCACTGACCTCCCGCACATGTCGCGCAACTTTCCCCACCAATTCATAGTACTCTCCCAGGTTTGGTACATCCCACACCCACTCTTCATGTTCTTTGGGTATCACTAACATCTGCGCAGTTGTCTTGGGAAATGCATCCAAAAATGCCAAATACTTCTCGTCTTCATAGATCTTGTAGCTAGGAATCTCTCCGGCCACAATCTTACAAAATACACAATTACTCATATCTGTATAATACCAGAGATGACCAAAAAACCCACCCTTCTCTCCATCGAAACCAGCCTCGACGACACTTGTGCCGCCGTAACAAGTGGTACAAACGTTCTCAGCAACATCATTAGCTCCCAGACTAGCCATCATGCCGCCTGGGGTGGCACTGTCCCAGATATCGCCAAAAGACTCCACCAAGAGTGGCTACCTAAAGTAGTTAAGCGTGCAATCGTAGGAGCCAACAACCAAAAGCTTGATGCAATCAGTGTCACAATCGGCCCAGGTCTTGCTCCCTCTCTTGAACAAGGAATCACATATGCCAAACAACTCGCTAACAAACACAACCTCCCCCTCATCCCCGTTAATCATCTTGAAGGCCACCTTCTTGCCCCCTATGCCAACAACAGCAAAGGGAATGGCCCTTTCTCAAAAGCGAGTCCCAAGTACCCCGCTCTCGGCTTTCTCATCTCTGGTGGCCATACTGAGTTAGTTCTCGCAAAAGGAATCGGTGACTACAAACTCCTTGGCCAAACACTAGACGACGCAGCCGGTGAAGCCTACGACAAGGTTGCCCGCATGCTAGATCTTGGCTATCCTGGTGGACCAATCCTCGCTGAAATGGCCAAATCCGGCAACGCCATCTATCCCCTCAAAGAACCCATGACTAGTAGGCAAGACCTCGACTTCTCCTTCTCTGGTATCAAAACTCAAGCCAAGTACTTCCTCGAGAAAGAAAAACCCGAACTCACAGGTAAGTTCATCAAAGACTTCTCGGCAAGCTTTGAGCAAGCTGTCTTCAAGCACCTCATGCGAAGGTTTAAAAGAGCAATAGAGCTCCACTCCCCAAAAATGATCCTCTTAGGTGGTGGGGTGGTATCTAACGTCCCTCTCAGGACTCTTGCTCGCAAAACTGCAAGTGCATACAACATCCCCACCTACATCCCCTACTCAGCTAAGCTCATCACCGACAACGCAGCCATGATCGGAATCGCAGCCTCCTTCAAATTTTCCTCTGGTGATTTTCCTGATCCAAACTCTCTTGATCGCCTTCCCAATCTTAATTTTCCTCGATAACCTTCTTCACCACCCGCACAGGCAACATCAAACACTTCTCTCTACCTGGATTAACAGAGAATCCTATCCCCTTATGAAGTAGTTCCTCCTCACTCATCTCTTTAATTGCCTTAACTTCCTTCCCCTCAAGATACTTAGATAGCTTGCTAGCTGCAGCAGTCGTGATCGCACACCCAATCCCCTTCCACTTCACCCTCACAATTTTCCCTTTCTCCAATTTAAGCTGAAACTGCACCATATCTCCACACGATGCATTCGCATCCCGCTCTGTCAGAACATCTTCCCCCTTCATCTCCCCCTGATTTCGCGGGTTCTCGTAGTGATCCATCACTTCTTCTTTATATATATCCATCTTACTTCCCAAAAGTTGCCTTTACTTGCTCTAGTCCCGCAATCAATCTATCAATATCTTCCTTAGTCGTATACACATTGAAGCTCGCCCTAATTGACGCCGACACCCCCAGCTTGTCATGCAATACCATCGTACAGTGATGACCTGACCTGACCATTACCCCTACAGAGTCCAGCACAGTTGCCACATCATGAGCGTGTACTCCTGCATAAACAAAGCTCACACTCCCCGTACGAATCTCTGGATTATCAGGTCCCAACACACGAACGCATTTCAACTGTTTCAGCTTCTCCAGGGCGTATTGTGTAACTTCGTAATCATGTTCTCTCACTCCAAACATCCCAATAGGACTCACCCCACACAAATACTCTATCGCCGCCGCGAGTCCCACAGCTCCCGCCACATTCGGCGTCCCCGCCTCAAACTTTTCCGGTACATCTATCCATCTTGAATGGTCTTTATTCACCTCACTTATCATCCCTCCCCCAGACAAAAACGGTGACATCTTGGAAAGCAATTCTTTTCTACCCCACAATACTCCTATCCCCATTGGCCCCAACATCTTGTGACCGCTAAATGCATAAAAATCACAGTTTAAAGCATCCACGTCCACCGCGCAGTGTGGCACCGCCTGAGCCCCATCCAATATTACTTTTGCCCCGATCCTTCTAGCTTGCTTACTCATCACATCCACCGGGTTGATAGTCCCTAAGGCGTTGCTCACATGCACCAGCGCCACTAGTTTTGGCTTCAACTTTAATTTTTCTTTGTAGTCATCTTGGTCTAGTAGTCCATCTTTTGTCACTCTCACAAGCTCTACCTTCGCCCCGGTCCGTCTTGCCACTTCCTGCCAAGGCACAAGATTAGAGTGATGCTCCATCTCGGTTGAGATCACTACATCTCCCTCTTGCAAGTTATCTAGTCCCCATGCATATGCCACAAGATTGATTGCCTCGGTTGTGTTTCTGACAAACACCACTTCCTCAGCTCTCCCACCCACAAACTCTGCCACCCTCTGCCTCGACTCCTTCAAAAGCTCCGTACTCTCATCCCCCAGGGTATGAGCTCCTCTATGCACATTCGCATTACTTGTCTCATAGTAATTCGACACTGCCTCAATTACTGCCTTAGGCTTCTGACTTGTTGCTCCACTATCTAAATAAACTATTTTCTCACCACCAATTTCCCTCTGCAAAATCGGAAAATCTTTTTTCACTACTTCTGGCTCAAACATGCATATATCTTATCATTCTTGTCCTAACCATCCCTCAACAAGCTCTTCTTCTGCCTTCTCCCTCTTAACTCCCCTACCCATCAGATACTCTATTTGCCGCTCGTCAATCCTCGCCACACTGGCCCTGTGCCCTGCTTTCACCTCATCCGACTCAATCTCTAGCTGTGGATCTACCGTTGCCCTCGATCTAGAGTCCAGTAGAAGTACTCTCAACTCCAGCTGCCCATCCACCCCCCTTACTCCCTTCGGGATCCTGATAATCCCGCTCAAACTAACCCTAGCCCCTCCCCTTGCAATCGCCCTCACCACCACTTTACTTTTAGTCATGCTTTTTGCATGCTCTAGCTCAATATGTAAGTTGTACTCTCCCGCCGTCTCCGCCCTCACTACCCCACTCCACCTATACTCCTCCCCCACCTTACTACACACAATCTTTGCTGTGTACTCTCCTGGTTGATCATATTTTTTTGTTACTCTTTTCATCCCACTGACCCTTCCATCTCTAACTTCACCAGCCTGTTTAGCTCAACGCTATACTCCATTGGCAACTCATCCATCACCTCCCCCAAAAACCCTCTCACAATCATCGTCTGTGCCTCTCCTTCAGTCAGACCCCTGCTCATCAAGTACTCGATTTGTTCCTGGCTAATCCTACTAACATACGCTTCATGCTCAAGTTGAGAGTCAGAATTCATTACTCTATTCGTCGGATACGTATCGCTTCTGCTCTTAGAGTCCAGTATTAGAGCGTCACACACCACTCTTGATTTGCTCCCCGTAGCCTTAGGTGAAATACTCACCAACCCCCGGTAGCTCGCCCTCCCTCCATTTTTGCTTATCGACTTACTCACGATCTCACTCTTAGTTTTAGGAGCAAGATGAAACATCTTCGCCCCAGTATCAAGCTGCTGAGAATCGTCAGCTACCGCAATCGAAAGCATCGAGCCAGATGCTCCCTTGCCTTTCAAAAGGCACGCCGGATACTTCATCGTGACTCTCGAGCCAATATTTGCATCAACCCACTCCATAGCAGCTTCTTCGCCAACCTCTGCTCTCTTTGTAACTAGGTTATAGACATTCTTGTACCAATTCTGCACAGTTGTGTAGCGGCAAGTCGCCCCCTTCTTCACCACCACCTCCACAACGGCCGCGTGAAGCGATGCCGATGAATACGCTGGGGCAGAGCAGTTATGAGCAACTATTCCATTCGCAACATACGACTCATCTTCTTCAACTCCAAAGTTATAAACGTCTAAATCTGACACATTATTAGAAATAATGTTCTTTATAGGTACATATATATAATCCCCATCACAACCAAACATACTTGCTCTCGCTTTACCATGCACAGTTCTCAGAATTTTAATGTTCACAATCTCACCAAACCTATGCATCCATTCACCAGTAATTCCCACAGTATACATAGCTTTTCTGCCTTGATTATTTCTCTCTTGGATATTTATAAATGATGGTATTTCTAGCCTTCTTAATATTTGACCCATTTGGCGTGCCAGCAAATCAGAAGTTGTATTAATACGAAATGCTTCCTTATACCCAGATTTATGTTTTTTTGAATAGTAATTGCCGTCCCCTCGAAACCAACCAACTATCAACTCTCTTTGTTTTCCAATATCCTCCCACAACATCCACTCAGGAATTCTTTTTAGATAACTCTTCTTTCCAAATTTTTCAAATATTCGACATAATCTAACAGAATTAAATACAACTGTAATACCATTATTCTCTCTATGAATATTTTCGTGTGATCTGTCAAATCCAAACACATTGTTAACCAATTTCTTCACATCCTCTATATAGTGTTTTTCGTGAATAGAAAACGAAAAATTCAAATACGAACCTGAACTAATACTACCCTCAGCCAAATAGTATCCTACCAATCTGAAAAAATCATGGTCAGTATTTACGATGATAATTTCTTTTATATAGCCGATTTTTCTTCCAACCCACTTCTTAATTACAAATTCTCTTTGTTGTTTAACAACTAATTTTTTATCTATTGGAATAGAAAGATAGTCTCCTTTTTGTATTTCGGTAGGCTTTAACCATTCTCTTTTCCATATCTTATTTCGATCATTCTTTGATCTTCTTTTAACAGTTAAAAGTGGATGCTCTTCAGTAACCTTAATATCTCTTGTTGAATCACCATAATATTGAATTTGATACAGATCACCAGTAAATTTACGTTTCTGAATATAATTTACGTTTTGATATCTACCACTATGACTCAACACGCTATCATTCATTTGTATTCTTTCAATTTGATTCTCACCTTTCTCAGTTACAATCATTGTTCCAGCCACAAAACACCCCTCAACATAATGAACTTCAGCTCCCTCTTCCACCACGATCATTGTCCGCTCAAACTGGCCCGCACTCTCACTATTAATTCTAAAATAAGCCTGCAATGGCAACAAAACCTTCACTCCCTTAGGCACATAAACAAAAGACCCTCCACTCCAGACCGCAGTATTAAGCGCCGCCAACTTATTGTCAGAGCTTGGCACAATAGATCCCCAATACTTCTTCACTATCTCCGGATATTCCTGCAACCCCTCATCCATTGACAAAAATACCACCCCTTTCTTCGCAAGACTCTTCTTCAAAGATCCATAAATCTTCTCTGAATCATACTGTCCCGTCACTCCTGACAAATGCTCACGCTCTGCCTCCGGTACCCCGATTGCATCAAACACTCCCTTAATTTCCTCAGGAACTTCCTTCCAATCCTTATACGGTCGCTCAACTGGCTTCAGATAATAATGAATCTCCTCCCACTTCAGCTCAGATAACTCAGCCCCCCACTTAGGAACCGGCATCGCCCGATAAGCTGCAAGGGCTCTCAGTCTCTCCTCTAGCATCCACTCCGGTTCATTCTTTCCCTTTGACAACTCCACCACCAACTCTCTAGACAACCCTTTCTTTGCAATCTTTAGGTACTTATCTGTCCCTGTAGAGCTACTTAGCTTGTATCTGTCCATCTCGCATCTTCCAGATTCTTGTAACCCCCAAATCTTCAATAAAACTGTTGTTGTGCGAAATTATCAAGAAAGCCACACCCTCCTTGCTCATCTCAATGATCACCTTGGAAACCATCTCTCTCCCTTGAGCATCAAGTCCAGAATCAACTTCATCGAGAATTGCCACCTTCGGCTTCAATAATAGAAGCTGCAGAATCTCAAGTCTCTTCTTCTCCCCTCCTGAGAACCCCTCATTCACAGCTCTCCCAATATGCTCTCTTTTCAGCCCCACTCTTATCGCAAGCTCCTCTAGCATATCCCGAAACTCAACTACATTATCAATTGTGTGTCCATGACTCTCATAAAGTGTCTTACACAAAGTAAACACCTTCACACCAGGCAAGGAAACCGGATTCTGATAAGCAACATATAATCCTACTCGTGACCTCTCACTAATCCCCATCTTTAGTAGTTGCTTGCCAGATAAGCGTATTCTTCCCCCCACTGCTTTGTACTCCTCAATTCCCAACACTGCCTTCGCCAAACTACTCTTCCCCCCTCCATTTGCGCCAACTAAGGCAACAACTTCTCCCTCAGAAACCTCAAAACTAACCTTCTTAAGAACTTGTCTTTTCTCGATCTCTACCGACAAATTAAGGACCGAAAAAACTGACATTAACTATCCCTCAATCTTATTCAGATCTGCCACACTGTATCTCTCAAGCACTTCTGATAACTCCCGAGTTAACCTCTGCATTCCATGCTTATGCGGGCACTTATCTGCTATCGGACATTTTCTCTTCCCTATCGCACAACTTGTCGTCGAAACCTCACCTTCAAGCGCTACAACTACTTGCTTCAAGCTTATCTTGTCAGCACCTTTCTTCAAGAAATATCCTCCCCCTCTTCCTTCCTTCGCGCCAAGTATCCCAAGCTTAATCAAGTCACGCGCAATCTTCACCAAAAAAGATCGTGGTAACCCCAACTCCTGCATCTCCGCCACACTCATCAGCTCCCCAACCCCTCTTCGCGACAAAAGAGCCACCATAATTAGCCCATAATCCGTTTTCTTTAAAAATCTAAATGACGACATAACTATTCCTATTCTAATCCAAGTTTACGAAAAATCAACTATCTCTCAAAACAACGTCGTCTGCACTTTTGTTTTCTGCTTAGCTGTTTCCTGAAAATCTACCGCTACCTCAATCAAGTTATTCCACCTATTCTTAAACTTCAGAACTCCGTGCTCCACACCATGCAAGTAGAGGTCTCTCGTAATCTCAACATCTTTCAAACAGTACTTAGTCAAGCTCTCCCAATCTCCTGCATGATAATACTTAATTGCATCCAGTCCATGCCCAATCTTCTTTGTCCCAAGTGTCTCACCAGAAACCGCATCAAGCCCAATCCTATGCCCAACTACTTGCTCAATCTCAACCATAATGTCAAAATTGGGCAAGGCCAGCAAGTCTCCAACATAATACGGCTGGAGGGCTGCCATATCAAAGTTAATTGAGTTAAACCCAACGATCCGGTCAGCAATCTCAAACTTCTTAAACATCTCCGCAAACTCCTCTTCCCTATACCCGCGCAGAAACTCCTCCCCAGTCTCACTATCATGATAGTACACTCCAGACAACGACACTCCAAGTTTTGCTGGATAATATCCCCCCACCTCATCGAAAGTCTTCTTGGTTTCAACATCAAAAACCACTAGTTTCATAGTCTACGATTGTAACACTTCAATCCCCGGCAAAGTCCCTATCTCTATCAGCTTCAACATCGCCCCACCCCCTGTCGATAGCCAATCAATTCGCTCCAAATGTCCCTCATCTTTAATTGCTGCTAGTGTGTCCCCGCCTCCCACGATCACCCTAGCTGGCTCATTCGAAACCAAGGCCTCATATATCGCATGCGTTCCAGCCCGATACTCCTCATTCTCTACTTTCCCCATCGGCCCATTCCAAATCACAGTTTTGGCTCTAGCAATCTCACTTGCAAACATTTTTTGAGTCTCTTTCCCTATGTCAAGCAAATCACTCCCCTCGGCAGGTACGATCACGCTTGCCTTCCCACTTAGCGCTAATCCTCTTGTAATATACTCATTTGCTAACTTCCCGCCCAAAAGAAGTGTGTCTGCCTTACTTGATATCACTTCCAACAATTTCAGCTTATCCTCCACCTTCGACCCCCCCATCACCACCACTAGTGGTCGCGCGGGGCTCTCAACTGCCCTGGTAATCGTTTCTACTTCACGCGCTAAATTAAACCCAGCATAAGCAGGTAGAAGCCCAGCAACTCCAACAATGCTTGCCGCTTCCCTGTGTGAGTCTCCAAAAGCTTCATTCACATACGCCTCCCCCGAACTCGACAACTCCGCAACAAATTCTGGGCTATTTAATTCTTCCCCACTTGAGAATCTCAAATTCTCCAACATCACTATCGCCGCCTCACTCTCACTAACTTGCTTAAGCTCGGATATAAACTTAATCTCCTCACCAACCAACTCACTCGCATACTTAGAGACCGGCTCAAGCGAAAGCTCAGGCACTACCTTGCCGTCTGGACGGCCTAGGTGTGACATCAGAATAATTTGCTTAGATCCATGCTCTCTCAACCACCATATCGTCTCAAGAGTTCTCCTAATTCTTGTGTCATCTACTATCTTAATTGCCTTCCCTAGAGTAATGTTCCAGTCCACCCTAACTAATACTCGCTTACCTCTTGGATCAAGCTCGCTAACTAGTCTCACTCCACCCTCTTCCCATATCGCTCTACTATCTCAACTAACTCACTCATTCGCTCAACCGATGTTTTCTGCAAAAACTTCTCCCTCTCTTCCCCCGTGTACTCACCAAACTCCTGCCATACCGCCCTCCCAACCGCCATCCCAGAAGCTCCACTCTCACACGCCACTTGTAGTGCCTGTTTATACTCATCAAATTTCATCCCAGCCGATAAAAGTACCCATGGAACATTTATTATCTGACTAATCTGCTCACAGTGTGCTCTGTCCCCTGGATACTCAATCTTCAAAATATCCGCACCAAGCTCACTAACCTCCTTCACGATCTCCACTACTTCACGAGCTCTCGAGCTCTCAATCTTGTAGCTCAAAGGCTCTAACAAAAACACCACTCCCTCACGGAAGCATTCCTCACTAACTTTCCATGCAATCTCCTTTTGCTTACTTGCTAGCTCAGCATTCTCTGGATCAAAATATAGAAGTAGCTTCGCACCAGTAGCGCCCAGTGCCTTAACTTGGGATACATCCCAATCAGGCAGTAGCTCCGTCTCCCTCTCCTCTTTTCCTCCTCTATACCCCGACTTCTCCATCGACATCATCCAGCCACACGTAGTACTTGGATCAACCAACTCTTTTCCATACACAGGATCAATCAGAATCCCACTCACCATCTCCTTATATAACTCAACCATCTGCCCCTTCCACTCTCTCATTTCCTCACTCGAAACACTCTCCGGGTTATCCGGATTCAGCGACCTCTGTAGTGACCCCCTGTGATCAAGAGCCGCAATCGTAATCTTCCCACTCTTAGTTAATAGAGGTTTCATGTTCTTCATTTCTTCTCCCCTCTCTTTTTGATTATCCTTGGTACTCCCCACATCAAGAGTCCAGTCAGAATCATCACTCCCATCACCAACGTAAATGGCTGTGCGACTAACCTGTGCACCTCTCGCACAAACTGCATATTAATCACTTGGGGAATCCACTCTCCACTTATTTCCCGATGCAAGAGTAGTCCTCCCACAGACATCACCAACCCGAGTATGATCATCAACCACATCATTAGTTTGTGTACTCTTTGCCCCCAAGAATATAGCTGATTGATACTCATAGCTTAAGTATAATCGATCTGCATCCTTTAATCTAATCCCCTTCTCTTGCGCACTTTAGTCTTTCTTTCCTGCAATCTCTCGTAATACTTTCTCACTCTTCTCGAGCTCTTGTAATAAGCCTCATCAACTGCCGAGAGTAGCTCCTTACCCCTCCCCTCCACCACCAACTTCTTCCCAGGCAGCTTCAACCCCACTCTTACCCTATACCCCCACCTCTCACCCTTAGACATCGTCACCATTCCTTTTCGCAAATCTCCCCCAACTCTCTTCAAATACTTGTCCAGTTGAGAAAACTTCCCAACCACTTTCTCCCTCACATCTCCCTCTGAACTTACCTTATCAAAGATTAATTGCCATTGCATCTACCCTCAATATACCACCACTTATTAACTCACACTTAACTTATCCCCAACTTAATCAAGGTAGATCAAGGTGAAAACCACACAATTCAAATCAAGTTCCCAGCAGGGGGTGTAGAAGTCTACGCCTTCACTTTTGGTTAATTCTTACTCACTTTCCTCTTAATCAGCTTCACATACTTGTCATGCATTGCCCGGTACTCTTCTAACAAATCGTCAAGTTCCTTGTCAGACAACCCCTCCGCTCCCACCATTTGATTTCTTGCTCCCTTCTCTGCCTTAACTAACTCATCTAGCTTAATATGAATTGCCTTCGCGTCCCGATTCTGTGTATTCTGAATCAAAAACACCATCAAAAATGTTAACACAGTCGTCCCCGTATTAATCACCAACTGCCAAGTGTCTGAGTAGTTATACAAAGGGCCAGTCACTGCCCAGATTATCGTCGCAGCTGTTGCCCAGACGAATGCCGATGGCTTCCCCATCCAAGTAGCTGACGCATTCGCAAACTTCCTAAACATCTCACTCATTCTATTTTTCATAACCTTATCTTACCCTATTTCTCTCGCTTTGTAGCCACAATCATCGACAACCCTCTTGCCTTGTGCCAAGGCATTTCTTTTCCCTTCGTCGTCACCGTCACTTCGTATCCCCTCTCTTCAAACATCCCCACAATCTTCCCCATTCCCCGTTTTCCCATTGGATGAAACTCAACCAAGTAGTGACTACAATTCTGGATCACGCTTTTTGCAGCAAGAAGCACCTTCTCCTCTGCTCCTTCAATGTCCAACTTAATTATGTCCCACTCATGTAACTTCAAATAATCGCGCAGTGGTTTCGTCTTCACTAAAACCCTCTCACTCTCTTGCTCCTCATTCCACGCACCCTCGGTAAACCCAGCTGTCGAATACCACCTATCTCCCGATCGATCTCGATACAGCAACTCCTTCCCCCTCCTGTCAGACAAAGCTACTTGCTCAACAATAACGTTCGAAAGCTGATTCTCGAAAACATTCTTCTCAAGTAGTTTGTACGAAGCCGGATTAGGCTCTAGCGCCGTAATCAAAGGGTCCTTATACATCTTGGCGTAATACAGGGCCGTGAGTCCAATATGTGCCCCAGCATCCAAGATTCTCAGCCCAGGCTTAGCTAGCTCCGGATACTCTTCTGGATCAAGATAATAAAGATGATAGCCCCAAATCTCCCGCTTCAGCTCATGATACTCCGTCAGATTATCTGAATATACGCTGTAGTCTTGTAGCCTGATTGATTGCATATCCAGATTCTACCTCAACTGCTATAATTCGCCTATTGGAGACGTCGCATAATGGTATTGCGCCTTCCTGCTAAGAAGGTGTGCAGAAATGCATGTGCGGGTTCGAATCCCGCCGTCTCCGCCAAGTTTCATTTTTTCACGAATACGCTATACTTAGATTATGTTTGTAAAGCTTTTACTAGAATCTCTCCTCGCTTTCCTCGCACTTGACTCAATCTGGATCGGTCTCGTTGCTTCTCCCTGGATGAAAAAAGCTCTTCCCCACCTTATGGCCGACAAGCCAAATCTCTCAGCAGCTGGCATATTCTATCTTGTATATCTCTCCTCACTCCTAATTCTCTTTATCATCCCCAATCTCAAACAAGCCTCCCCCACTACTCTCGCCTGGCAATCCTTCCTCTTTGGCGCAACTGCATACATGACCTACGACTTTACCAATCTCGCCGTTATGAAGGGCTATCCTTGGAGTATGGCCATCGCCGACACTATTTGGGGTGGGGTCCTCACTATGTTAACTGCTCTAATTATTTGGAAACTCAATCACTAGGAGGCATTCATGAAAAAAAACTCTCTTCTCTTTCTCGTTCTTATCCTAATTATCGGGAGCTTAGCATACGCGAAATTTCGCCCCGCCAACAAAATCTCAATCGACACAAGCTCAGATTCTCCCACAGAGATGATGTCTGAAGCCAGCAAATTCGCTAAAGCTGTAGAGTCAGGCCAACCATACACATGCAAGATTGATAATGAAGATGCCTCCATGACATACCAAATTAAAGACGGGAAAATGTACATGACCACAACCACACCTGAATACAACGGCTTCATGATCAATAACATGGAGTACATCTACTCTTGGAGTGACCAATCAGATCAAGGCTCGATGATGAAAATCCCCACCGAGGAAGAGGTCGCCGAAATAGAGGAAACTCTCCCTTCTCCAGACAATACTCCAACATCTGCTTCCGAATTCGACTATCAATCATTCGAGCAGGAAGGCTACACCATCAACTGTGAACAAGGTGGAGTAGACGACGCCGTCTTTACTCCTCCAGATAGTATCACCTTCATCGATCCCACCGCCATGATGGAACAGTCTATGCCAGAAGAAGATGCACCCAGTCTTCAAGAACTCCAGGAAATGGCCAAAGAGTACCAAGCTAACTAGCTACAACTACCCCCCACACCTCCTCCACCTGGGACTTAGCAAGCACCGTCGAACACTCCCTCAGAGTACTCCCTGTTGTCCAGACATCATCAACTAGTATCACTAACTCGTCGTCTAGTTTCCCTATCGCCCTAAACGCTCCTTTCAAGTTGACACTTCTCTCTTTTCTACTCAGTCCATACTGAGGCTTAGTTGCCCTCACTCGCATCAGAGTTTCCCGGTATTCTAATCCAAGCTGCTCTGCTAACGCTCTTCCCAGCCTCTCAGCCTGATTAAATCCCCTCTCTCTCAGTCTCATCTTACTCATCGGCACACTCGTCACAATTACTCGTCTGTGAGACACCTCATCCAAAATCTGATCACTCACCCCCTTAGCCCACTCCCCTGCTAACTCATCTATCATCTTCCAACTACTCTTATACTTAACCTTCTTTAGAAGTCTCTGCACTACTCCTCTGTACTGATACATTGAAAATATTCTTGTCAACTTCCCAACCTTACAACCCCTATGAGCCCATCCACCCCGACTCTTCCTCCCACAAACTGGACACTCTCTCCTAGCTCTCCCCACTTCTCCCCAGCACTCCTCACATATATATCTCCCAACCTTCTCACACCCCACACACTTCACTGGAAACACTACGTCAATTACTCCCATATACTCAATATATTTGCTCTTGCGCCCGTTGACAAATTTGATCTATTTTGATATATTACCTCTCAACGGGGACGTCTTGATTTGACGTATACTTGCTCCTTAACATCTGCATACCGACTTTGACTAATCAGTCGTAAAAAAGAGTCAAAAAAAATCTGTCAATATATTTGCACAGACAGCTATGGCCAAGCTTGACGAAATGGGTAAAACCATCTTCGGCTCGCCCAGCCTTGCTCCTGCGCTAGCCTAAAAACTATCGCAAGCATTCACAGTCCACTCGCCCGTGGGAAAACTGTGGGTGGAAAAACACACGGGCCGTAATCATTTTCCTAGTCAGGAAGTGACCAAACAAATCGACTACCCTCATGACTACGATGGTTTGGTAATTGCCAAATAGTCTAGAGGTAAAAATTAAGTATTACCTATGTATGTAGATGATGTTCGGGACAATATGCGGACGAGGGGTCACACCCCTCCGTCTCCACAATTTTATCTCTTGAGGGCCTTTGCCATCTCCCGCTTAATGCTCTTCTTCTTCAGATCTTCCCTCTTTTCATACTCCTTCTTCCCTTTCCCCACCCCTATCTCACACTTAACCCACCTACCTTGGAAAAACAGTCGCAGTGGAACTAGGGCTAGACTCTTCCCGTCAATCTTTCGTAAAAGCTTCTCCATCTCGCTCTTTTTCAAAAGAAGCTTGCGACTTCTCTTGGCGTCATACTCAATTTTTCCAGAGTAGTTCTTATACTGAGGGATGTCCATCCCCATCAGAAATAACTCCCCTCCCACAAACTTTCCGTGTGCATCCCTTAATGATCCTCGACCAGAACGCAAGGACTTCACCTCTGCCCCCGTCAGAACCACCCCCGCCACCACCTTGTCAGTGATGCTATAGTTACGTTTTGCATTCTTATTGATTATCATTTCCCTATTGTACCAGGGTAGTTACTAGGCCCATTCTCTCTCACAACCCAAACTCAATCACCTTGTCACTAGTTAGCACGTATCCCTTCGTGTCAATTACAACCATTCTCTTCCCCGTAGAAAACTCCTCACTCACTAACTGTTTCACGTAGCGCCCACTTTCTAGCTCAAACACCACCACCCGATTTGCTCCAGTCTCCAGTACATACACCATATCTTCCGTTGTCTCGATTGCCCTAGGGCTCATCAACTTCCCTCCCTCAACTGAAGGAAACCCCTCCATCTCAAACGTCACCGGCACTCCGCGACTATACCTCTCCAGCTTCCCCGTTGAAGTCACAATCCAAATATCCCCGTCCACCTTCATGTCAACTACATTTGACAAGTCAAGAACTATCCCAGCCCCCAACCATCGACGCCTTGCCCCAAATCCCTCCGTGATTCGCGGATACTTCCAGATTTCACCTTGTCCAGTGTCAAGTAAATAAGCATTCCCCCCAAACATCCCAATCCCAACTACCTCACCCCATAAATCCTCTGGCTCAATCACTCTAGACTGCCCTTCCCCGTCTAAATCCACCTCGTCCACCCCGTTGCTTGTCACCACATACACCCTTTGATCATATACTCCCACAGCTCGTACTTGATCACTACTTGCTAACTCAACTTCCCAGCTAGACCTATCCTCCACGCTCACCCCTACGAGTCTCTGCTTAGCGCTGTCCGCCAAAACTAGACTTCCATTCTTGTCCCCCACCATAATATCCGTACTCTCAATCCCCAGAACCGACAGCTCAATCAAAGTCTTGGTCTCCACTTGCTCTTGCCGAAACACTTCTTGCTTCGCCCCCTCCACCATCCGCGCCAACTCTCTCGCTCTTATCAAGTACTCCTCATCCTGAGCAGTTAAAAGATAGCTCTCGATCTCCCCATCAACTTGTGATAATAAATCCTTCGCTCTTTCAGGGTTCAAATCCGCAATCGAACTAGCTTCCTGTAGTTTGCTATTAACCACAGCTTCAAGCTTAGAATACTCTCCTTCCTTAATCACTCTCGACCTTCTCACCACCCCCACTCCCACCCCAACCACTAGTAACACTAGTAGAATCATCCCTACTGTCATATTCTGTTTCTTCTGCTCTTGCCGTATCTTCAATGGTGATTTTGTCAATCTCCCAAGCTTCTTCAGAATCGAAAAATCACGCTTCTTCACAATCTTTGCCTCACCCTGCAATTCTGGTGTTTCATTCTCCATGCCCCCCTCAACTCTCCCTATCACACTCGCCAACATACTCGAGTTCTCCTGACCATGCACCACTACCGCTAGCTGCTCCAGCTTACTCGTTTCATCCATCGACTGCTCCAACAAGCTCTGCCCCACTACTTCAACAAGCTCTTTTGTAGAGAGGATAAATGAATCTCCCTTTTCCACTTCCCCCACCACCGCCTTAACTATCTGGTCTCCTGAAAATATCTGCCCGACTTTCCCCCCTCTCTTCATCTGCACCTCAACTCCACCAATTCCTGCAATTATCAACCTGTTATTCTTAATCCTCGCCCCAACAATTGACAACTCCAGCTCCCCCCCCATCTCTTCAACTAGTTTGCTAACCAACTCCTTCATCTTCGCGATATCAATCTGACTACTCCCCAACTGATTCTTCAGACTCTCCAAAACTTCCGCTCCAATTGCCGAAACGTCCAGTACATCACTCTCCCCAGAATGCACCAAGTTAACTAATGCCAGTACTGTCCCTCCAAGAACATCTTGTGTCGCAACCTGACTCCATACACAAGCTTTGGCAGTTCCAACTACCATTCCAGTTTTAATTACATTTGGCATATATCTACAATATCAAGATTGACAGAACTAACACAAGCAAAGCAAAAACAAAGTGAGAGGTAGCGAGTATTCGAATCACATAATCATCCCTCATCGTCACCGCTCTCGTCATCAACTTAACCTGCCTCACCATTAGGTAAGCAAAAACCGTATACACTGATAAAAACACAATCATCAGCCACTTCACAATTGAAAGTACTGTAATCGACTCAAATAAGCTAAATAGTACATCCATTTTACTTCACCCTCCCCTCTAACTTCTCCTGCTCCTCCATATCAATCATCATGTTCAGTAATGTCCCGATTTTATCAGGATGAGGCACACGCCCAAACTCAAACTGGGTTACCTCAGCCGCAGTCTGGATCTCCACCTTCCCGTAATTATAAAATGTTTCCCATACTCCCGACTGAATAATCGAAAGATCTTGAATCTCCTCAATCTTCGCCGTCGACATCACTCTGTAGAAGATGTTTACAAAATCAACATCAATAATCCTCTCATCTGTCACAATATAGATGTTGAAAAACCAAGCCATAAACTTCGCTAGAGCGACTCCAACCACAAATAGATAAAATATCAGGCTAATCACCCACTGGTAGCTTACTGGCATAGAAGCATAAAGAGGGAAATACGAAAACAAAGGAGGCAATGTCAATAGAAATACTGCCGTTACCACCCACGGCAAGTTCACAATCGGATGCTGTCTCATAAACAAGACCACCACTTCACCCTTCTCCTGCGTCTCAAAACAAATCTGCTTCGGAAAAGAAGTAAAGCTAGTCAGGATAGAATCATTCCCTATTTTCCCCACATCTTTTCTCAACTGAGAAACAGACTTCCTCTCTCTCACCTTCTTCTGCTTTTCAGATTTACTCTGACCCGTCTTGGGCGGGGCTTTATACACTTCTGCCATGCCTATATCTTATCATCTATTTACCTCTCCATCGCTTCTTGAGTTTTTTGTCAAAACTCGCAAAGATATCAGCCCCTTTCTCTCTTGCCCAACACAAGTTATAAGAATCCTCCAAGTCGCCTCCAAACATCTCTATCTTCTCTATTGCTTCTCTGAGCACTTTCTTCTCCTGCCACTCAACATAATTCATTTCCACTAACTGCGTTAATATCTTTTTCAACTCAGCTTCACTTTTCTCATAAAATGTTTTTAGTAGCCAATACATCTCAAACATCACGATCACAGAACTACACAACTTCACTTTCCCTGAAGCTGCTGATTCAAATAACTCTTTTACCTCCACCACTTGATCTTCAACATCATTTTCAATTAATCTAACAAAATAATTAGTATCCACAAAAATTCGCCTCACCTCTTCTCACTCCAATAATTCTCTTTTGCCTGACTTATCATTTCATCTACTCCTAGTTTAGCGTATTTTTTTGGTCGCTTCACACTTCCCATTAGTTGATGTAACTCATCAAGCTCTAGGCTCATCACCAATTCTCTGCCCTGTCTCTTAATTTGTAATTTTTGACCCTTCTCAAATCCTAGTTCAGAGAATAATTGCACCGGCAAGGTAATCTGTCTTTTACTAGTAACCGTTACTGTATATGTCATAGTAAGGCGATTTTATCAAAGTAAGACAAATTTATCAACTCCTTACTTTTTCACCACATTTATAAACGGATCCCCATAAGTTCCTGGATATTGTGGAATTCTTAAGTATCCTGGAGCACGCAAGTTAAATGCCTGGCGGAAATCAGAAGGGTTAATATCCACACCTCCAATTGACAAGCTGTTTGTAACACCATTTCCTTGAGTAATAGAAACACTCGATGCTGAACTAATTCCTCCTTTTCCACTCACCAAATTTCTCAACTCTTCCATGCTATACGGATTTCCACCCCAACATGAAGTCGTAACTGGTGTAATTCGTGAGGTATCTATCCCGTCAGTCCTAAGCGCAACTGCAGCATTCACGATATCCGCCATTTCCTCCGGTGATAGCCATGGGTTAGCACGACCACATGTATTCCCGCTATTGGTATAGCCTTCTCGCCACCAGGACTTCTCGATCCAAGGAGAGTTGCCTAGTCTTTCATATGACTTATCAATAAAACTTCCTCCACCACTCCCATCAGTCGTATCCCAACCAGTCGTTCGCAAAAATCCGCCAGAAGTAGATGAGTAGTAAGTCACTACATCTTCCAATATCTCTCCCCTTGTTTGATCTACGGCAGATCTCCACGAACCAGAAACATCATATTTTTGTTGACATTTTGCATCCGTAGAACCGTCCAATTTTTTACCTGTTGCTTTACAATAATCAAACACCTGACAACTCTGACTTGTACATATTTCCGTGCCATCTCTCTTATATCGATAGGCATAAGTTCGAGCCGCTACAGCTTGTGTTTTTAAGGCTTCAATATGCCATGTACCGGGCATCTCAGCAATCCCATATAAGTATAAATTTTCAAACTCTAACTCACCATTTCCGGACACTTTGATACTACCCCCAGTGTCGTCTTTTTTGACAGGTTTCTTCCCATAATATGCCTCAAGTATTTCACCATACAATTTACCAGATTCTGCTCGTCCCCTCGCTCCATACTGACTCATGCCTTTTCTATGTGAATATCCCCCAAACGAGAATATCGCAAAATAACCACTCGGAGCAGATTCTTGAAATCCTTTAGCAGATGACAAAAACTCATCCGCAAGCTCTCCACCACCCAGAGTAAAAGTAAAACTGCCAGATCTGGCATTAATAATTTCTTGTTGTCTCGCATTCAAATCAGCTATCTTCCCCGATAACTCAGCCTGCCACTTCTTCGCACCAGATATCTCTTTCGCAAAAAAAGCTCTTTGCGAATCCAGCTTCTCCTGCAACACAGCAAGCCCCGCTCTATCTTGCTCAACCTGCACCTTGTCTTCTTCAAGCTGAATGATGTCGGTAGTTATCGAAACAATCAGGTTCTTATCCTCGTCTGTCGAAACAGATTTGTAAGTCAAACCTCTAGTCAAGTCACCAGCTGATTGAGATGAAACAAGGATGAGAAGTGGTGAAAACATTCTCGATTTTTTATAATAGTCACGCACCTTGCTCGCAAGTATTCTGTACTGGATCTTAATCTTCCCTTCCCTCTCAGCTATCCCCGCCTCAAGCACTCTCACACTCTCTTCTTTTGCCTTTATCTGGCTCTGAATCGAGGCAATTTGATCATTCAACTTCGTAACTTCCGCCTCAAGTGGAGTAGTCGCAGCTACCGACAACTGCATTTGCTGAGTCAAATCAGCTAACTGTGCCTCAATCTCCTCCAGACTCTCTGCATGAGTAGTTTTCCCCTGTGATACAATTATCAGGCTTAATACTAGAGCAAATACTATGATTAACAAACGCATTTTTTTCATCCTTATTCCTCTCTTTTCCATCTTAACATGGCTGGCCTCTCCTACCCCCGCACTCGCAGCAGAATGTAAATCAGATGGCGATGGCAAGTGCTACATCAACCCAGTCTATCGCTTCGGCTGTTCCTACACATCAGGTAGTGGCATAACCAGTAACGCTTGCTGCAAATCTAGCAGTTCTTGCAAAGATTTTAGAACCGAGCTTGCCGCCGGCTCCGTAAACCTAGGAAACAACAGAACTGTCTGGAATCCAGAGGGGGCCTGCTCAAACGGCATCGACACCGCCCTAGGTTGCCTCCCATACAAATCAGAAGACGGCGCTCTCACACGGGCCCTTCTCACCTTCGCCGCTGGAATTAGTGGCGCCATCGCCCTTGCCGTCATGCTCGCTGGAACCATTCAGATTATGACCGCAGGTGGCAATGCCGAACAAGTTCAAAAAGGCAAAGAGCTCTTAACCGGTGCTGTTGTCGGCCTTCTCTTCATCGTCTTCTCCGTTACATTGCTCAGGTTAGTCGCTGGTGATATCATCCAAATAGAAGGGTTCAAGTAGTAATATGCAATTGATTAAATCTGCTCAAGCTCAAGACTGGGGCGCCTCCACATACGACGGACTCAACAGTGCCATCGGCTTTGGCGGGAATGGCGCTACCATCGACACCACAAGCCTAGGTTCAATCCTCGGCTCTCTTCTCCCCTACCTTCTCACAATTGCCGGCCTCATCCTCTTCTCTATGCTAGTTGCCGGCGGCTTCACCATGCTCGCTGGTGCCGCAAGTCAGGAGAGTCAAGAAAAAGGCAAAAAAATGATCACCAGCTCACTCACCGGATTCTTTATTCTCTTTCTTGCCTACTGGCTCGCCCAAATTCTCCAAGTCATCTTCCAGATAGACATCGTCGGCTAAGCTACTTCCCGAATCTCCTCTGTCTACGCTCATACTCTTCTAAGGCCTTGTCAAATTCAGCTGGTGAAAAATCAGGAAACAAGAGGTCGGTAAAATACAGCTCAGCATAAACTGACTGCCAGGTCAAAAAGCCCGACAATCTCTTCTCTCCTCCCGTTCGAATAATGAGGTCTGGATCAGGCATCCCCACAGTATCCAGATTGTTCTCCAAACTCTCACCATTCTCTCGACTCTTCTCAACCGCCCGCAAAATCTCATCTCTCCCCCCATAATTAAGTGCGAAGGTAACCGTAATCTTAGTATTATTCTTACTAGCTTCCTCCGCCTTCTTCATCCCTTCCTGAATGTCCTCATCAAACCTACTCATATCTCCAATCATCTGCAATTTTGCTCCTTGCTCAACGAATTTCTCTATCTTGCTAGAGAGCGCTTTCCGAAACAACTTCATAATCCCCGCAACTTCTTGTTTATCCCGGTCCCAGTTCTCCGTCGAGAATGCCCACAAGGTTAAATACTCTACTCCCAACTCTCCCGCTCTCTCACTCAAGTCTTCCGCTACCTTGTCTACCGCCATTGCATGTCCCGCAATCGCTGTTAATCCTCGCTTCTTCGCCCATCGCCTATTCCCATCCATAATGATGCCAACGTGCTTTGGTATCTTGGTAGTATCTAGTTTCATCCTACTCATTTAATTATCGTCCCCGGCACTTCTTTCCCCATTAACAAGTCTCGCACTCTCCCCTTAACCACTCCAGAAACAATCTGACTCTCAATCCCTTGCTTTGTAAGCTGCAAACACTCCTTAACTTTATGTGTCATCCCTCCCGTCACATCCACTCCACCTGAGCCATTTACGATTGCCTTAACTTGTTCAAAGTTATTCTTCGTAATCAAGGGAATAACCGGCTTCACCCCACCTTTTGATTTCTTACTTAAATCATATACTCCCATCTCACTGCTAATGTGAACCACCCTCACCGATTGATAGTCATCCACAAGCACTTTTATTAGCTCATCAAAGACTCTTTCAGTTGAAAACACTGTACAACCATTCTTCCCGTCCACCATCACATCCCCATGAACCAGCGGCACAAACCCTTTCTTGATCGCCATCTTGATCGTCTCCTTACACACATGCTTAACCTTCCCATCCTCTACAGTCATCAAAGACGATGGAGAAAAAGAAAACGCCGGCACTCCAACTCTCAAAAGCTCCTCAAACACTATCTGGTTTAGCTTGACCGCATCATGCCTCACTTTCCCTGCACCTCTCACACTTCGTGCGTCTACAAATCCCTCCATTGTTCGATATTCATGCGCAGAGTAATGAGCAAAGCTCCCAGCCCCGTTCCCAATCACTATCTCAGTATCCTTCAAATGCTCGTATCCATCTGCAATCTCCCTAGCCAGTCTCACCAACACATCCTCATGCAGTCCATACCTCTTTGTCTTGTCAGTAATTACCCCTCCCCCGATCTTCAGTAGTAGTAATTTCTTCATAATTTTTCCTAATAAACCCTCTAACCTAATATAGTCGCGCTATTCTTCAAAATCATTCGGTCTCGCTCTCGCAAATGATCTAGGCTTCCATTCTCTATTTCACGCTTGCTAAGAAACAATGCCTCCTTACCCTCAGGTAGTTTCTCTAATAATTCCTCCACCTCTTCCCACGATATCCTCGCCTGGTAAACTTCGACATCAAACTTATCAGGCTCACCATTCCTCTTTTGTAAGAGTCTCACTTGATCCCCCATCTTCAGTCTGTTCTCATTAATTAGCTCGTCGATCCCATATCCCACTTCCTCTCTGACTTCTCTTTTAATTGCCTCAGTCTTACTCTCGCCCCTCTCCACAACTCCTCCTGGCAACTCAAACCCCAACACAGATCTGTAGACTCCACTACTAAGCCCCATCACCATTTCACCCGTCTTTTTCGAATTCTCCTCACCGCCCGAAAACACCATCACCCTGTTATCGGGGGCTACAAACATCATCACAACCCCTACGCCAACTTTTAGAGTTTCTTTCTTTACTGTTGTTTCAGCCATTTCTCAAGCCTCCCATCCTCCATAATCAAACCAAACCACGGCGCATAAATCTCAGGGTTCCTCTTCACATCTTCCCTTAACTCTCCCCACCCCATCCATCGGTACTCACTCACTTCCTCTGAATTAGGTGCTATCTCCCCATCCCACTCTCCCACAATCACTTGATCTAGCTCATTCTCACACCAACCTTCTATGTCAGGTGCATAATAAGAAAACTGATACAACTTGCTAAGAGCTGATTCCTCAACTTCTACCCCCATCTCCTCGCTCACCCTTGTCACAGCCCGGGGAAGATACTCTTCACCAGGGGCCATGTTGTAGCAACACGTATTTGCCCAGTAATGGGGAAACACGGGCTTCTCTTTAGCTCTCTTCTGAAGTAGCACCTCTACCCCCTTCTCACCTCGTCTGTACAACCACAGAGAAAATGCTCTATGCTTCTTTCCTGGCGTACGATGCACCTCAACAAGTCCCGCTACCCCAATCTCATTGTCAGATTCGTCCACCAGAACTACCTTGCGATCTCGATATTGTTCCAAAAGCTCCTCAGGTAATTTTCTTACATTCATTCGCAAATTATCTCACATCTAGTGCTTCTTGAGCTTTAAGCCGTTCGTGAATATTGTCCACTTCTTGCGCTGTCAAGTTCTCTGAAGCCAACACTGCCAGAGATAAATGTGGGTTATTCTCGCTATTCCTCTTAATAACCTGTCCCCAAGCCTCTGAATTGCCCAGCAAGATGCGTCTATTTCTCCAATATATCGGGTTTCTCACATCAACCTAGTCGCAATCTCAGCTAAAATCATTCACCGCAAAACTCTTCTTACCTATAAAACTTATCTATTACCACTCTTATTTGATCCCTTATCTCTTGAATTTCTTCTTGACTCGCGCTCTCAATTATTTCTCTCGCTTTATACCCATACACAATCATCCCTCGCTCCTCCCCTAACTCAAACAACTTTCTTGTCACCAACTCTACTCTCTGTCCAATCTCAGGACACACCAAATCACTCGTGAATCTATTCTCTTCTTCGTCTTCGTCTTCACTCTCCCTCCTCTCACTCACTACATCTGTCATCATCGCTGTCACCATTGGTCCATTATCTATTTGCACTAACAACATAATGTACGGCGCGCACCACAAAAAACGCTTTGGGGTAACTTCTTCTCTCATCAAAGTCCATGAATATATCTCTCCTTCAATCATCATGCTCTACTTGCCTTATATCTATACACGACCGTCTCGGAGCAATCCGCCAACTGAGCAATGCCCGAAATTCTTGTACCCGGAAACTTTGCGAGCAACTCCTCAATTCTCTCCCTACTCACCTTTGGGCGTCCAGTTGGATGCTTGTCTTCCTCAGATATCACCCCAGATGTTACTGCAGCCGCCACAATCCTCTGAGCACTCGCAAACGGAACAGCCTGAAGCTGACAACTAATTCTCTCGTACCCCATTCCCTTCTCTACATACATCGTCAACACCTCACTAACAAGCTCAGCCGGAAAACTACCATAATCAAATCCCTCAATCGTCATGCACAAACTGTCGTTGCTACAGCCTAAATCATTCTACCTAGCTCGCCGATCACTCAGTAATCATTCGCTTGACAACTATACACTAGAGTGTATACTAGTGTATACATATGAACCCAATCACCACTATCACCACCACCGAACTGCGGACCAAGTCATCCAGCTTGATTCAGGCTCTTCTTGCCGGATATTCCATCGAACTCACTCATCGCTCTCAATCAGTCGGGACCATCTCCCCAGCAATCGGCAAACCAGCCAAAGCTTTTGATGGTCAAGCTTTTCTAACAGCCACAAAAGACCTCCCTCCAACTCCCAAAACTACCGACAAACAAAGAGAAAAAAGGTATCGTGAGTTCGTAGAAAGTAGATATGGCAACCATCTTTCTTGATGCCAACATTCTTATCGATCTATACGAGCGTGACCAAAAAAAAGCCAAAGATTTAACCACACATAAACTATATATCTCCCCACTTTCAACTCATATTCTCTGTTATGTAAAAAAAGACAAGATTCCAAATCTCAAACTCAACAAACTTCTCATCAAAATCGGTCTAGTTTCTCTAACTCCTACAATCCTTGAGCATGCACTTGCTGGACCTACTGACGACTTAGAAGACAATATTCAGCTCCATTCTGCCATCGAAGCTGAATGTAAGTATTTTTTTACCCGTGACAAACTTCTCCTCAAAATGGCATATTTCGGCAAAATGCAAATCATCAACTCTCTCAAAGTTACCTAGCTCGCCAAAACCTCAACACTAACGCCAGGAGAAGTATCTGCCACATCGAAAGACCAATCAAACTCACCCCCAAAACGAAAGCCGCCACTTCACGCACCAACCCCTCAAGATTCATCACGTAGCTCCCCACCCTCCCAACTACAAATAGCGCCACAAGCCCCATCAAAGGAGACAGAACTACCGGCAAAAGAATCCGCTCACGCAGTACCATTCTCTTGACTGATTTGTATGGGTGGATAGCAAGTCCTGCCAGGGTGGTTGCCCAAACATAGCTAATATATGCAAAAAGTGTCTTCACGAAAACCCTCCAAATATTGCAAGAACTAGTTTCGTCATCATCTCCCCATACACCATCCGACCAAGTGCATATAATATTATCGAAAGCGGCACCAACAGTCGCCACGGGTGCACCACCAGCCATTCCCCTGCTTCTCTTGCCCAGTCAGGTAGTATCTCTGTCTCCACAATCTTTCTCTGCTCTTGAGCACGAGCCTCAAGCTTCTTGATAAACTCGGACTCAGTCATCTCTCTCATATCTCTCCCATTTCCGTACTTTCATATACCCTCCTAAAAGCCACTCTCGTTCTATATAGCAAAGATTCAGTCGCCTTCACACTCATCTCCATTTTCTCTGCAATCTCCTTCACGCTCATCCCCAGCTCGTATCTGTACGACAATATATCCTGTTGCTTGTCTGACATGCTCTGATAAGTTGAGTAAAACCTCTTTTTCAACTTCGCCTTTTTCATCTCGAACGAAGGTGTCGAGACCTCGCTCATCATCGAGTCAAACAGTGGCGCCGTCTTCTCAATCACCTTTCGCACATATCGCTTGCGATACCAGTCAGCCACCTCATGCCTAGCAATCGAAAAAGCAAAAGTCTTCACACTCGCCTCTCCTCGGTAAAGCGGTAGTGAGTCAAGTAGCGACATAAATGTGTCTTGAAGCAGCTCCTCCACATCATTCTCATTCCCTAATCTCCCCTGCAAATACCTGCGCACGCTGGGGGAAAGCATTCGATACAGCTTCGCAACCGCCCCCTTCTCTCCTGCTAGTATTAGTCCTACTAATTGTTTCACTCCCACATTCTACCGCTTCTTTGCTATAATTTCTTTATATGTCATGTCCTGATAATCTAGGCGACTGCCTCAAATTTCAATCCTCTACTGCTAACACTGCATACCCAGATGCAGGCACCCTCATCGGCAACATCCTCCCGAACGTCTACATCGCAGCTGGCATTATCATCTTCTTTATGGTTGTTATCGGCGGCTTCACAGTAATCAGTAACGCCAGCAACCAAGAAAAAGCAGCGGATGGCAAAAAAATCGTCACCTCTGCTATAATCGGCCTATTAGTATTATTTGCCTCCTACTGGATAATTCAAATCATCCAGGTCATAACCGGAGTCAATATTTTAGATAGCACACTATAACTATGAGTATATTTGGTGAAGTCGAAAACCCTCTTCAAAAACTAGGTGGTGGTGGCTACGGCGACGTTGCAACTGGACTCCCCAACTTCATCACCAACGTCATCAAGATCATCTTTGTCGCAGGCGGTCTCTTTGCTTTCTTTAACCTAATCTTTGCTGGCTTCACCTATATTAGTGCAGCCGGAGACAAGCAAAAACTCGAACAAGCTGCCCTCTCCATGAACATGTCATTTCTAGGCCTACTCATCATGGTCGCAGCTGGATTAATCACCGGCATCATCAGCTTCCTCCTCTTTGGTGACGCTAGCGCCATTCTCAAACCTACTATTACCGGCCCAGGGAGTATCTAAATATGACTAAATTTCTTGCAGACCTTGATTTCACAACAGACATCAAAACCCCTGGAGGATACCAGGGTTCTGGTAGTGATGTAGACAGCTACACCGCTGGTGCCGAAAACCTTATCAGTAACGCCCTCGGCGTTCTCACAATCATCGCCGGCTTATCCTTCATGATCTACTTTTTGATCGGCGGTCTAACCTGGATCACCGCCGGAGGCAAATCCGACAAGGTAGAGCAAGCCAAGGACATGATGACCAACGGTGCAATCGGCATCATCATCGTCGTCGTCTCCTACTCCATCATCTGGATCATCGGCGAAGCACTCGGGATCAAGATTCTCGAACCAGCTAGCCTCATTAATAACAACACCTTTAAGTTCTAATGAATATCTTCTCTCTTGTCCCAGCAGCTCACGCTCAAATTAAAAACCCCGTCGTCCCCGGTGGCAACTCCCCCTCTGACTCACCAGGACAATTCGCAGTCACCATCGCAACTCTCTGGCAAACCATCATTATCGTGGGTGGCTTAGCCTTCATTCTCTACTTCCTCTGGGGTGGCTTGCAATGGATCATGGCAGGCGGAGACAAAAGCAAAATCGAAGAAGCTCGCGCTAAACTCACTCAGGGCTTAATCGGCCTCGCCATCCTCGCCGCCTCCTACGTCATCATTAAGTTCATCGAAACCGCAATCGGCATGGATCTTCTTAACATTACTTGGCCAACCGCAGGATAATCTATGGCAACATCTTCATTCAACGTCGACTTGGGAAAAGAAGTCAGCTCCCGCGTCGCAATCAACACCGAACTTGGTGACTTCGTTAGTAACACCTTCTCCGCTATCATCATCGTCGCCGGTATTGCCACCTTCATCTACATGATCTATGGAGGCTTGCAGTGGGTCATGTCAGGTGGGGAAAAAGACAAGATCACCGAAGCTCGTGACAAGATCACTCAAGCGATAGTCGGTCTAGGCGTAGTTGCCTCAGCTTGGGCTATCTTCAAGCTAGTCGACTACTTCTTCGGTATCGGCATCGCAAATTAATTAACAATTATTGCCAGATACTGTATACTTAGCATAAGTTATAGAACACAGGGAGGAAAACCATATGGATCTCATTAGCAAAGTATACGCCGCACCAGGTGCTCCTGATCTCTCAATCGGCAAACCAGATAACGTCGCCATCACCAACATCGGCACCCTAATTAGAGGTGCAGTTCAAGGCGCTCTCCTCGTTGCAGCCCTTCTAGTCTTTGCCTACCTCATCATGGGTGGTATCCAGTGGATCACCAGTGGCGGAGACAAAGCTAAAACTCAAGAAGCTCGCGACAAAATCACAGCCGCACTCGTTGGCTTGGCAGTAGTTGCCTCAGCTTGGGCCGTCATGCTCATCATCCAGTACTTCTTCGGCATCTCCATCCTGGACGAGAACATCGCCCCTCCCACCGCCTACTAACAGACTTCTTGCATTCAAGAGCTCACAATTTTTCTCGAATACTGGCCTAAGAGAATCTTCTCTTTGTAATGCTATAATCACCCTATGAACCCAGAAGCAGCCAAGCTCTCAGATATCAGTGTCTATGTGGGTAACATCCTCGAAGCAGCAATCCCCCTCATTGGCCTCATCTCATTTGTCATGATCCTCGTAGGCGGCTTCACCATTCTCACCTCAGCTGGCAATCCTGAAGGAATTAAAAAAGGCACCCAAACAATCACTCTTGCCGTAGCCGGTCTTGCTCTTGCCATTCTCTCTTGGCTCATCCTCTTGTTTATCAAGAACTTCACCGGCGTTGACGTTACCCAGTTCCAATTTGGCTTCTAATCGCTCATGAAGTTAACAAAGCTCCTCTTCTCCCTCCTCTCGCTCTTTGCCATCTTCTCCTCTCCCATTATCAGCACTCCCGCCCAAGCAATCGAACCCTTCCCTCCCTTCTCAGTCGAAGGCAATCCTCCCGAAGAATACTACTTCGATCAGATCTTCCCTCTCTTCACCTTCGTCAGACCCAGTTACTTCCAAGTCTTTGAAAACGAAGACTACTCCAGAAACTACCAAGGATATGAAATCTGCCCAGGTAAAAACTCTGATCACCGCGACGACTACTGTAACAGCGAGGATGATGATTGTGAGGGGGGTGACGTCGATATCTGTTTCAAAGGATTAAAAAAAGGACAGTTCTCCCACACCGCTCACTCTGGCCAAGGAGACTGTAATCTCCCCAAGCGTGACGAAGCCAATCCCTACGCGCTCAGAGAAGGTACCTGCTCCTACACCAAGACTCCCTCAGTCAAAAGAGATATCAAGGGTACCGACTTCTCCTCTCTTGATCAGAGCTCAGCTAGCACTGATGACGATGGTGTAACCACTTCTTTCTCTGGCCTCACCTATCCCAAGCTCCAAAACGAAGCACTCCGCTACGGCAACATCGGATCTCCCAATAACCCCATCACCTACGGCTCTCACTTCTTAGCTCTCAATCAATGCGATCGTGCCACCAATCAGTTGATGGTCGTCTCTCGCGCCAAACAAACCAAAGTCACAGTCACTCAAACCGGCGAATGGCCACTCGGCTGGGTTGACTGGGGCTACACCACAGGAAACGGCACCATCCTCCTTGATATCTACAACTCCCTACCAGGTTCAGTCTCAGGCTACTCCAAAATAATCCTCGAAGGAGTTGATGACTACTACCTCAACTCAGCAGGACTTGAGGTCATGTCAGACATCTCAGTTCCCAAGCGAGAGTTCTGTAAAGAATACACCGCAGCCGTAGCGGGTAACAAGAAATGGGCTCTAGATCTCTCCCAAGCTCCTATCTACTCTCCTTCCTTTCGCCAAGGCTATGTCAGGGGAAGTATCTGTATCTGGAATATCTGCTGCCCAGGACACGATCTCTGCCCAGATAATCTTGGTCCCTCCAGAGCTCTCTTCTACGACATCAGTATTTCCCAAGCTTTCGGTGGCGCCCTCGACGACCTTCTCCTCTACTACCCCCTTGAAGAAGGAGCCAAGATCTTCAAACAAGCCGCCATCAACAATCAGCTCATCCGCTTCCTCACCTCAGCTCACACTCAAGCAATTCCTTCAGTTATTGAAGAACGACTGAATAAAGATCTTGGAGGCAATGACTGCTTTGATCGCCGTCCCAACCTCTTTAGCTGGAGAACCTTCGGAGCCTTCTTTGACTATCTAGAACAGCACGAATTCCTCGATCCAGATAAAAAGTGTCCAGGCTACCAACTCCAACCAGAATTAACCAAAGAAAGGGGTGGTGCTGTACCAGGGGGAGGCTCAATCACCTCTCGCATTGTCAACATGATCTGGAAAAAGGTCGACGACGTCATCCCCACCAAAAAGCACCTCATCTCCGTCCCCGATGCCATGGGCCAAAGCATCTCTGAGCTCCAAGGCCACATCTACAATACCCGCGACAACCTCGCTGAGCTTGAAAAGCAACTAGAGTACAACCAAAGTCTCAGCAACACCGTTGACGACTCAGCAGATCGCCTCTTTGCCGGCAAATACCTCCCCATAGTCGATGCCAAACGACGCCTCACATACTTCTCCTGCGGCTCAAGCGAGTACGCAAATCACGAAACCAGTATCGAGGACTACGCCCTAGGACTACGCCCTGGCTGCTTTGACACTCCCGCTACTTCAGCCGGGCTCTGCGACCCCACTGCCTTTGAGGCGTTAATTGCCGACTCACCTTGGCAAGCCCCCCTTCCAGAAGCCGTCAACACAATTCTTAATTCCGAAATGTTCGTAGGTGGCAAGCTTAACCCTGAATTAGAAGAAGTGTACGCAAGAGCAGCACAAGAAACCGGCACTCCCTGCGAAGTCCTGGCTGGTCTGCACTTTGAAGAAGGTAGTGCTCACTTCACCGATATCGGTGGCCCGGAAAAAGTCTCCTTAACAAACGGCAATCCCCTCGAGCCAGGCCAAAGCCTCCTTGACACCGCCCTCCAAGCAGGCAGCACCCTCCAAAACCCAGTCCCCACTAATACAGGCACCTTAATCACCTCAATCAGTAACTATAACGGGGGAGGCAATGCCAACTGTCAACCTCGCTATCCCTACCCCATCCCCTACTCAGGTTGTCCTAGATTATTCATCGGCGAGGATGATCCCTACGCCACTAACATGCTAGACAGTAGACACACCAACATGTGGCTTCTCTTCCATTCTGACAATACTCCTGGCGAACCAACTGTATATGGCACCGACAGACCAGGCGCTTTCGCCGTCGCCCTCACCGTATACAACGAAGCAACCAGCAAAAACACTATTCGCGACTCAGCTCAAAACGTCGACAGTCCAGGTACTGGTAGTACTTCAGGCTCTAACTCCTCAACCAAACCAGAGGAATGTGGAGAAAATGGCATCAAGACGGCTCTCGGCTGCTTGTCATATGGAGATAACCTTGCCTCCACCCTCCTTACATTCCTCATTGGCCTCAGTGGGGTTATCGCCCTCGCCGTCATGCTCGCAGGCACAATTCAGATCATGACCGCCGCAGGAGACATCGAAAAGTCCAGGAAAGGCCGCGAGCTCTTCACCGCAGCCATCGTTGGTTTGTTCTTCATTATCTTCTCCGTCACTCTCCTTCGCACCTTCGCAGGTGAAATCATTAAGCTACCAGGATTCTAAATCTAGTTATGAAATCACTAATCAAACTCCTGCAAACAAACCGCTTCGCTCGTATAGCCCTTGGCGCAACCATTGGTATCGGCATCCTCGTTCTCATCCTCTCTTCAAGTAACTCGCCCACTTCCTCCCCCACTCGCATCCAAAGCGGTTCAACTAGGCCAGAATTAGAGAGCTTAAACCAAACTCAAAGACAGGACGCCATTAAGTACAGAACTGGCGCCACCGATGCCCTCCCCATCTACATCAAAAGTTATTCAACCAGCGTTGGCATCGAAACTCAAATTAACATCTTCGTCCGTGATGGCGATCCTCCTGAATCTATCAGATTCGAGATCTACGGCCTCTCCTACGCTAACCCTGATACGGATCCTAGTGTGAACCCCAACATCAAAGCTTTTCAAGAGTCATTCATCCACGGCCTAAAGGTCATGAGAACCGAGGGTCTTACTCCTTCTCGCATGATCTTTCTCTACTCAGATATCGACTACATCCGCAAGACAGCCACCAACTGGGTTAATCACCTCGGACTACTCAACTAAGAGTGTGATAAAATTCAACCTATCATGAATCGACTATTTCGCACTCTCTTTCTATCAATTTTCTCTATCTTTGCTCTTCAATTTACATTTTTCACATCAGCTACTACTTCTTTTGCCTCGTCAACATCAGAAGCTGGCGTAGTCGGAGCAATCAATTACGGACTTGTCAAACAAATTACAGGAGTAGATCAAAATATCGAAGATATTACCGATGACGCAATTACAGAATCTCTCGACACCACTCAGACAAATCTAATCAAATATATCGGGGGGGAAATATCAACCGATAATGGCCGAGCATACAGTCCCGGTATTCTCGGGGCACAAAGCAAAGTCATCGCCATGCTCTTCCAGAACCAGCCAAGTAGCAGGGAATACATCGCCGATCTTCTAGACAACATCGGCATCCCTCAAGTCTCCTCCGCCTACGCCCAAGGCACAGGCTACCAAGCAATGTCTCCATTTCTTGAATTCTGGAAATCATTCCGCAACCTCGCCTACTCTCTCTACATCATTATGTTTGTGGTAGTGGGTGTAATGATTATGCTTCGAACCAAGATCAACGCCCAGACTGTCATCACCGTCCAAGCCGCCCTCCCCAACCTCATCATCACTCTTCTTCTTATTACCTTCAGTTACGCTATCGTCGGCTTCATGATCGATCTTATGTACTTTCTTATCTATGCTCTTGTCTACCTTATGAGTGCCGCAGATATCATCTCCACCCCCACGCAAACCATCTCTCGTCTTCTTGGTTATTCTGCCTGGAGTGTAGTCTTCGAAGGTCGTAATTCTATTATCTCAGCAGTTGCCCAAGCAATTGACGAAGTTCTCTCAGGTCTAGGAACTGGAGGAGTCGGCGCAGTTGGCAAACTCCTCAGCATGGTTAATTTTGCATACCTTCTTGTTGCCATCTGGTTTGGTATCAGCATGTTAAAACTCATGTTCCAACTCATCAAGTCATACGTTATGATCATCGTCCAGACCATCACCGCCCCTCTTCAGCTTCTCATGAACGCCATGCCAGGTAGCCAAGCATTCTCAACCTGGCTCAAAAAAACTGCTAGCTACCTCATACCATTTCCTGTCGCTGCCGGAATGTTTATCTTAGCTGCTGTTTTCATAGGCGATCCCACTAAATCCACCATCGCCAATAACAGTTGGTTTAGTCAAGACGCCAACCCGTTTGGCATCAACCAAAATCACGATATTTATAAAGATTACTACTCAAGTAGCGCTGAATCTATCTGGCTCCCACCATTTACCCTCACTGGAAGTGTTGGCTTTGCCACTCCAGACATCATGATTATCATCGGCGCCTTCATCTTCACTATGACCCCTGCCGTCACAAAGATGGCCCAAGAATGGCTACAGGTCAAAGAGTCCCCATATGCCTCCGAAGCTGGAGCAACTCTACTTGGCCTTGGTCAAACAGCTATTGGCTACCCATCAGGATTCGTCAAACAATCTCGCCAAATGCACGAACAAAAACGCATCCAAGAATACGGAGCCAAACGTTACGCAGAAGAGGTCGGGAAAATACGCCAAGAAAAACAGGCAGAGCAATC